>Ga0169931_10001237_pt1 | contig 42310 bp, 42 predicted proteins | sample Kivu_15m_20L_FD_129675 | JGI IMG/M metagenome (GOLD analysis project Ga0169931, IMG submission 129675) | Freshwater microbial communities from Lake Kivu, Western Province, Rwanda to study Microbial Dark Matter (Phase II) - Kivu_15m_20L... | ecosystem: Environmental > Aquatic > Freshwater > Lake... | reverse complement strand
GCACAACTGGGTCATCGAGAACGTGAGCGACGCGACCCCGAGCCGGCGCAGCGGCGGGCTGCGCCAGACCTGCAGCAGCGGATCGATCAGCGCGGCGGGCGCCGATCCCGCAGTGTCCGGCACCGTGACGCGCTGCGGCGTCTCGTCGAGCACGCGGGCGCGTCGCAGCCATGCCGCGAGCGTGACGCAGCCCACCGCGATCACCGCCAGCGCGCCCGGCCAGGGCATCACCGCGAGCAGCGGCGGCACCAGCAGGCCGGCGGTGCCGACGCCGATCGGCACGCTGGTCTGCTTGATCGAGAAGAACAGCCCGCGCCGATGCGGTGGCGCGTGCCGCGTGAGCACCAGCGACGCGGTCGGGTTCGCCAGCCCGTAGCCGGCGCCGATCGCCGCGCCGGCGACCAGCACCAGCACGATCCAGCCCGTGGGCGCGGCGGCCGCCGCGAGGAGCAGTCCGACCGCGCAGCCGAGCAGCGCGATCCGCGACAGCCGGATCGCGCCGGCCCGGGTCGCGTGCACGCCGGCGACCAGCCCGGTGAGCATCGCGGCCGCGTAGGCCACGCCGACGAACCAGCCGATCCGATGCGCGGGCACGCCCAGCAGCGGCGCGACCGCGGGCGCCATCACCGCCGGCGCGGTGAGCGCCAGGGTCGCGACCGCCTGCACCGACAGCGTGCTGGCCAGTGCGAGCGCGGGTCGCCGGGCGGGGGGCGCCGGCGTGGGTGGCGCGGGCGTGGGTGGCGCGTCGGCCGCCGGCAGTGTGCGGTACTCGGGCGGTCGGGGCGGATCGGCGGGGGGCGGCATCGTGGGGCGGGGCGGGCGCACCCGCCCCGGGGCAGTATAGGCCGCCGGTCGCGGCGCCCGTCCGCGCGGAGCGAGGCCGATCGGAACGGTCGTATCATCGGCCGCACGCGGCGGCCGACGGCGAGCCCCGCCCCTGCCGGAGCCCGATCGATGAACCTGTCCGAGATCCGTGCGCTGGTCGACGCGAAGTGGGACCAGGACCTGGTGCCCCGTCTGGTCGACTACGTGCGACTGCCCGCGAAGTCGCCCGCGTTCGACCCGAGCTGGGCCGCGCACGGCCACATCGCCGCCGCGGTCGAGGCGGCCGCCGCATGGGCGCGGGCCCAGCCGATCGCCGGCCTGCGGGTCGAGGTGGTGTCGATCGACGGCCGCACGCCGTGCCTCTTCTTCGACGTGCCCTCGACGCACGGCCTGGGCGAGGACCGCACGGTGCTGTTCTACGGCCATCTGGACAAACAGCCCGAGATGACCGGCTGGCGCGACGGGCTGGGCCCGTGGACGCCGGTGATCGAAGACGGCCGGCTGTACGGCCGCGGCGCGGCCGACGACGGCTACGCGCTGTACGCGGCGCTCACCGTGATCCAGGCGATGGATGCGCAGCGGATCGCGCGGCCGCGCTGCGTCGGCCTGATCGAGACCTGCGAGGAGAGCGGCAGCCCGGATCTGCCCGCCTACCTCCAGTCGCTCGCCCCGCGCTTCGGGCAGGTGGCGCTGGTGGCCGGTCTCGACTCCGGATGCGGCAACTACGATCAGCTGTGGGTCACCACGTCGCTGCGCGGGCTGGTGGGAGGCGTGCTGACGGTCGAGGTGCTCCGCGAGGGCGTGCACTCGGGCGTGGCGAGCGGCCTGGTGCCCTCGTCGTTCCGGATCGCGCGCAAGCTGCTCGATCGCCTGGACGACGTCGACACCGGGCGCCTGCTCGACGCGGGCTTCCACGCCGAGATCCCGGCCGAGCGCATCGAGCAGGCCCGGGCCGCGGGTGCGATCCTGGGCGAGTCGGTCTGGCGGCAGTTCCCCTGGGTCGGCTGCAACCACGGGCCGGATGCGCACGCGCACGCGATGCCGACCACCACCGACCCGGTCGAGGCGATCCTGAACCGCACCTGGCGGCCGGCGCTGTCGGTGGTCGGCGCCGAGCACCTGCCCGGGATCGCGGCGGCCGGCAACGTGCTGCGGCCGAAGACCTCGCTGAAGCTCTCGCTGCGCCTGCCCCCGACGGTCGACGGCGAGCGCGCGGCCGCGCGGATGAAGGCCCTGCTCGAGGCCGAGCCGCCGTACGACGCGAAGGTCACGTTCTCCGGCGCCCACGGCGCCACCGGCTGGAATGCGCCGGCCACCGCGCCCTGGCTGAAGGCGGCCGCCGACGCGGCGTCGATGGCCGCCTGGGGCCGGCCGGCCGCGTGGATCGGCGAGGGCGGCACGATCCCGTTCATGAACATGCTGGGCGAGCGGTTCCCGGACGCGCAGTTCCTGATCACCGGCGTGCTCGGTCCGCAGTCGAACGCGCACGGCCCGAACGAGTTCCTGCACATCGACGCCGGCAAGCGACTGACCGCCGCGGTGGCGGGCGTGGTCGGCGCGGTGCGCTGAGCCCCGGGCCCGCCGCGCCCGGTCACGCGACCGGGCGCTTGGCGACCAGCGTGAGGATGTCGTACGAGGCCACCAGCACGCCGTCCTGGTTGGTCACCTGCACGTCCCACGCGACGACGCCCTGGCCGGGCCCGTCGCCCTTGGCGGGCCGATCGACCTTGCGCTTGCAGGTGAGCCGGGCCTGGATCGTGTCGCCGATGCCCACCGGCTTGACGAACCGCAGCGTGTCCAGCCCGTAGTTCGCGAGCACCGGGCCGGGGGCGGGCCACACGAACAGGCCGGCGGCGGCCGACAGCACGAAGTAGCCGTGCGCGATCCGGCGGCCGAACGGGCTCGCGCGGGCCGCCGGCTCGTCGAAGTGCATGTAGAAGTAGTCGCCCGACAGGCCGCCGAACGCGACGATGTCGGCCTCGGTGACCGTGCGACGGTGCGTGAGCAGCGAGTCGCCGACCTGGATCTCCTCGAAGTGGCGGCGAAACGGGTGCACGTCCGAGCTCGCGGTCGGTGCGCCCCGGACGTATTCGCCGGTGATCGCGGTGAGCATCGCCGGCGAGCCCTGGACCGCCGCGCGCTGCAGGTGGTGCGCGACCGCGCGCAGTCCGCCGAGCTCCTCGCCGCCGCCGGCCCGGCCCGGCCCGCCGTGCTTGAGCATCGGCAGCGGCGAGCCGTGCCCGGTGGACTCGGCGGCGGCCTGCGCATCGAGCACGTGCAGCCGCCCGTGCCAGGCGGCCAGCCGCGGGATCGCCTCGGCGGCGACCGTGCGCGAACCGGTCACCAGCGTCGCCACCAGGCTGCCGCGACCCCGGGCGGCGAGCGCGACCGCGTCGTCCAGGTCGTCGTAGGGCATCAGCGTGCTCACCGGTCCGAAGGCCTCGACCTCGTGCACCGCGGCGAAGTCGTGGGGGTGCGAACACAGCAGCAGCGTGGGCGCGAAGAACGCGCCGCCGGCGGTCCGCTCGCCGCGCGGTGCGAACCCCTCGGCGCCGACGACCGTCTCGCAGCCTGCGCGCAGCTGCTCGAGCCGCGCGGCGACGTCGCGGCGCTGCGCCGACGAGGCGAGCGGGCCCATCTGCACGCCCTCGAGCGCCGGGTCGCCGACCACCACCGCGCGCAGCCGCGCGCGCAGCGCATCGGCGACCGCATCCAGCTGCTCTCTCGGCACCAGCGCGCGGCGGATCGCGGTGCACTTCTGGCCGGCCTTCACGGTGGTCTCGCGTACGACCTCGTCGACGAACAGGCCGAACTCGGTGCTGCCGGGTCCCGCGTCCGGCCCCAGGATCGCCGCGTTCAGCGAATCGGCCTCGGCGGTGAACGGCACCGCGCAGCGCACCAGGTTCGGGTGGGTGCGCAGCCGCGCCGCGGTGTCGGCCGATCCGGTGAACGTGACCAGGTCCTGGGTGTCGAGCCGATCGAGCAGGTCGCCCGTGCCACCGACGACCAGCTGCAGCGCCCCGGGCGGCAGCAGGCCGGTTGCGTCGATCTCGCGCACCAGCGCCTCGGCGAGGTAAGCGGTGGCGGTGGCCGGCTTGGCGATGCACGGCATGCCGGCGAGGAACGCCGGCGCGAACTTCTCGAGCAGGCCCCAGACCGGGAAGTTGAACGCGTTGATCAGCACCGCGACCCCGCGCCGCGGCACGAGCACGTGCGTGCCCGCGAAGCCGCCGTGCCGGCCGATCGGCACGGCCGGGCCCTCGTGCAGCAGGTTGCCCGAGGGCAGCTCGGCCGCGCCCATGCCCGCGTAGGCGGCGAGCGTGCCGATGCCGCCCTCGATGTCGATCCAGCCGTCGGCGCGGGTCGCACCGGTCCAGGCGGACACCGCGTACAGCGCCTCCTTGCGCTCGGTGAGACGGCGGGCGAGCGTGCGCAGAACGGCGGCGCGCGCCTGGAAGTCGCCGGTCAGCAGCCCGCGCAGACCGATGCTGCGCGCGTGCTCGAGCACCGCGCCGAAGTCGGGCACCTCGCGGTGGGTGTGGGCGACCACGCGCGCGTCGACCGCGTCGCGCAGCGGCAGGTCGGGAACCTCGCCGATCCATCGGCCGGTGACGAAGCTGCGCAGCTGCACGGGCGGGGTCATCGCGAGGGTCTCCTTCAGAGGACGCGCCAGCCGGGCGCGTCGCGGTCGAGCAGGCGCTTGAGCGCATCGAACATCAGGTCGGACTGCTGCCGCTCGCCGGCCGTCTGCGCGGCCACCCGGGCGGCGAGCGCGTCGGGCACGCGCCGCAGCGGCCGGCCGGCCGCGGCCTGCATCGCGAGCACCTGGTGCATGCACGCACGCTCGAGGTAGTACAGGTCGTCGTAAGCCCACGCAAGCGTGGGCCCGACCACGGTCACGCCGTGGCTGGCCATGAACAGCACGTCGCACCCGTGCAGGCGTGCGGCGATCCGCTCGCCCTCGGCCGCGTCCAGCGCGAGCCCGGCGTAGTGCTCGTCCCACGCGACCCGACCGAAGAAGCGCAGCGCGTTCTGGCCGCACCACTCGAGCCGGCCGCCTTCGACCAGCGTGAGTGCGGTGGCGTACGGCATGTGGGTGTGCAGCACGGCCTTCGCGTGCGGGTGCATCCGGTGGATGCAGCCGTGGATGAAGAACGCGGTCGGCTCCAGCGCGTGGCGGCCTTCGAGCACGCGGCCCGCGCCGTCGATCAGCAGCAGGTCGCCGGCGGTGACCTCCGACCAGTGCAGCCCCTGCGGATTGATCAGGTACCGGTCGGCCCCGGCCTCGACGCTGAAGTGGTTGCACACGCCCTCGTTCAGCCCGTGCATCGCCGCGGCGCGCAGTGCCGCGGCCAGGTCGGTGCGCAGCGTCGCCACGCGATCGGTACCCATCGTCGGATCCTCCTCGGCGCTCGAGTATGCCTCGCGGGCCGGCCGTTCGGCGCCCCGCGGTCCACCCCGAGGAAGCCGACCGGGGCGGTGGGGACCGGCCGGCGGCCGGGGATCCGACCGACGGTCGGGGGGCCGCGGCCGTGGACGGGCCTGCGGGGACGACGTGCAACGGGTCGCGCCGCCGACCGGCGGTCGAGTGGGTGAGGCCGCGCCGATCGGCGGCCGCTGCGCCGCCGCGCCCCGCGACCGCTCGCCCTGGAGACGAGGAAATGCCGGGGGAGTTCCGGCCTTATCCACGCTTGGGCGGCCGGTGAACGCGACCAGAATCGAGGCGACTTCGGAGTGTTCCGGACGCATGCGGCACGCGTCCGGCAGCGGCGCGTCCAACCCTCGACACCTCCATGGCCGACGACAACCGAAACGAACAGCCCCCGATTCCAGCGCGACTCGCGGCAGAGATGCAGGACGAGTTGCTCGCCGCCGGCACGGAGCTCGAGAGGCTGGAACGGCTGCTCGGTGATGCGGTCGATCAGCTGCTCGAACGGTTCGGGCATGCCCACGCGCTCGCCACGCAGCACGGCGACGAGGCGCTGCGCGAGGAACTGCGCGTGGCGATGACCGCCTTGCAGTTCCAGGACCTGGCCTCCCAGCTGATCTCGCACTCCCGCCGCCGGTTGGGCTCGGTGGCCGATTGCCTGGGCAACGTCGCGGTCGGCGGCGAGGAAGAGGGTTGCGAAGTGGAGTGGGTCCGCCGGGCCTGTCCGGTGGCGCAGCGTGCCGTCGACGCTGGCACGGTCGAGATTTTCTGACGATTCGGAGAACACGTGATGCGTTCTATTCTCGCAGTGGACGACTCGGCGTCGATGCGGCAGATGGTGTCGTTCACGCTGCGCAGCTCGGGGTACGAGGTGATCGAGGCGGTCGATGGCCAGGATGCCCTCGACAAGATCGACGACCGACAGGTGGATCTGGTGCTGACCGACCAGAACATGCCGCGGATGGACGGCCTCACGCTGATCCGTCAGCTGCGGGTGCAGGACCGCTTCAAGCGGACCCCGATCCTGGTGCTGACCACCGAGTCGAGCGACGAGATGAAGCAGGCCGGACGCTCCGCCGGCGCGACCGGCTGGCTGGTCAAGCCCTTCGATCCGGCGCGGCTGCTCGAGGTCATCAGGAAGGTTCTGCCGCAGTAGGGGCAGGGGATCCAGGATGAGCGACACGCAGACTCAGGGCGGGGGCGCGGGGTTCGACCTGTCCCAGTTCCACGGGGTGTTCTTCGAGGAGGCCGGGGAGAACCTGGCCAACATGGAGACGCTGCTGCTCGCGCTCGTGGAGGGAAGCACCGACGACGAGGCGCTGAACGCGATCTTCCGCTGCGCGCACTCGATCAAGGGCGGGGCGGCGACGTTCGGGTTCCGCGACGTGGCCGACCTGACCCACGTGATGGAGACCCTGCTCGACAAGCTGCGCCGCCACGAGCTCACGGTCACCACCGGGATGATCGACACGCTGCTCGAGTCGGGCGACGTGCTCGGTCACCTGCTCGCACGCCACCAGGGCGGCGGCGGCGGGCCGTTCGACTGCGCCGAGCTGGTGGCGCGCATCGGCGCGCTCACGCACGGCAGCGCGGCCGCACCGCCCCAGCCACCCGCGGCCGCGGCCCCGGTCCACGCCGAGACCGCCGCGCCCGCGCCGGCGTCGGCCGTGCCCTCGGGCGGACGCGTGCTCGACGTCGAGATCGGTCCGATGGACGAGCCGTCGATGGCCGACCACCTGGTCGAGCTGTTCGCCGAGATCCCGGGACTGGGCACGATCGAGCCCACCGACGGCGGCCGCGCGGACGAGCAGCGCGTCCGGCGATTCCGCGTTGCAACGGCGGCGCCCGACGGCGAGCTCCTCGACCTGTTCTCCTTTCACGTGGCCCGCGAGCAGGTTCGGATCGTCGCGTTGGTCGACGCGTCCGCGCCGGGGCCGGCGACTGCGCCCGCACCGGCCGCCCCTGCGGCGCCGGCCGCGGCTGCGAGCGTCGCCGCCGCCCCCGCACCGGCACCGGCACCCGCGGCGGCGGACTCCGCCGGCTACGGCTTCTTCGACGACAGTCCGGGCGCGCCGCCGGCGGAGGTGATCGCCGCCCCGCCCGCGCCGCCACCCGAACCCGCGGCCGCCGCCCGCGCGGCGACCGTCGCGCCGCCGCAGCGCGCCGCCAAGCCCGAGCGTGCCGCCACGGGCACCGGCAACCTCGAGCAGTCGACCATCCGCGTGCCGATCGAGAAGGTCGACCAGCTGATCAACCTGGTCGGCGAGCTGGTGATCACGCAGGCGATGCTCGCGCAGACCGGGCGCACGCTCGATCCGGTGGTCCACCAGACGATGACCACCGGACTGTCCGATCTGGAGCGCTACGTCCGCCTGCTCCAGGAAGCGGTGATGGCCATCCGGATGATCCCGATGGCGGTGGTCTTCAACCGCTTCCCCCGGATGCTGCGCGACCTCGCCAGCCGGCTCGGCAAGCAGGTCGAGCTGCACACCATCGGCGAGGACACCGAGCTGGACAAGGGGCTGATCGAGAAGATCACCGACCCGCTGACCCACCTGGTGCGCAACGCCGCCGACCACGGCATCGAGCCGCCGCAGGACCGGATCGCGGCCGGCAAGCCCGCGGTGGGCACGGTCACCCTGGCCGCCGCGCATCAGGGCGGCTCGATCGTGATCGAGGTGCGCGACGACGGCCGCGGACTGAACCGCGCCAAGCTGCTGCGCAAGGCGGCCGAACGCGGGCTGCCGGCTCACGACGGCATGACCGACTCCGAGGCGTATTCGCTGATCTTCGAGCCCGGGTTCTCGACCGCGAGCGAGGTCACCGACGTGTCCGGGCGCGGCGTCGGCATGGACGTGGTCAAGCGCAACATCACCGCGCTGGGCGGTTCGGTCGAGATCGCCTCGACCGAGGGTCAGGGCATGCGGGTGTCCGTGCGGCTGCCGCTCACGCTGGCGATCATGGACGGCATGTCGGTGGGCGTGGCGCAGGAGACGTACATCGTGCCGCTCGCGTCGGTGGTCGAGTCGATCCACCTGTCGGCGGACGACGTCAAGTCGGTCGGCGGATCGGGGCGCGTGGTCGAGGTCCGCAACGAGTACCTGCCGATCGTCGCGCTCGACGAGCTGTTCGAGGTGCCGCGCGTGGCCGAACGGGACGCCACCGGGATCATGATCGTCATCGAGGCCGAGGGCGGGCGCGTCGCGCTGCTGGTCGACGAGCTGATCGGTCAGCACCAGGTGGTCGTGAAGAACCTCGAGGCGAACTACCGCAAGGTGCCCGGCGTGTCCGGCGCGACCATCCTCGGCGACGGGCGCGTCGCACTGATCCTCGACGTGTCGTGGCTGGTTCGCCGCGCACGCCACTGAAGCACTGTCGTTTCCGGAGAACCCCATGGGCGCACACGATCGTGACCCGAACGCCGCCGGTGCGCGGGCACGCGAATACCTGACCTTCCGGCTGGGCGAGGAGGAGTACGGTATCGACATCCTCAAGGTGCAGGAGATCCGCGGCTACGAGCAGCCGACGCGGATCGCGAACGCGCCGCCGTTCATCAAGGGCGTCGTGAACCTGCGCGGCGTGATCGTGCCGATCGTCGACCTGCGCCTGAAGTTCAACCTGGGCTCGGCCGAGTACAACGACTTCACCGTGGTGATCATCCTGAACCTGGGCGCGCGCGTCGTGGGGGTGGTGGTCGACTCGGTCTCGGACGTGATGGAGCTGTCGCCCGAGCAGGTCCGGGCGGCCCCCGAGGTCGCCACCGTGGTCGATGCGAGCTTCATCATGGGCCTGGGCACGCTCGCCGACCGGATGCTGATCCTGATCGAGATCGAGCGGCTGATGGGCGCCGCCGACATGGCCCTGATCGAACAGGCCGCGTGAACGCCGCGGCGTGCCCGATGCACCGGACGGCCCCCGAACCACTCCCGATGATCGACACCCGATCGGCACACCGCCGACCCGCGGCCCGATACCTGGCGAGGTACCGATGAAACTGCGACAGAAGCTCCTGGTCATGCCGATCGCTTGCGGCGTGCTGACGCTGCTCGTGTGCGGCTGGGTCACCGTCGCGATGCAGCGCACGAGCGGCGGCCCGGACGGACGGGCGTCGGGCGGCCTCGCCGCACAGGCGGCCGTCCACGAGAGCAAGGCCGCGGTCGCCGCGGTCCACGCCGACGCGTACCGCGCGCTCGCAGGCGCCGCCGCCGCGAAGGCCGACGAGACCGCGGCCGAGCGGGCCGCGGCCAAGCGACGGCTCGAGTCGGTGTCGGCCGACCTGTCCCGGCAGGCGGCCGGCGCCGCGCCGGAGATGCGCGACGCGATCGGTGGGCTCGCCTCGCTGCTCGGGCGCTACGCGTCCGCGGTCGACGCCGCGTTCGCCAAGGCCGCCGCCGAGCCCGCCGCGGGCACAGCCGCGATGCGGGCGGCCGACGAGGGCTTCGCGGAGCTCGCGCGGGCTGCCCAGGCGCTCTCCGAGCGCGAGCGGGCCGCGGCGCAGGCTGCGGTGGCTGGCGCGCAGGCGCGCGACCGCTGGTTCCTGCTGCTGCTGTGGGCCGGCGTGGGCACCGCGGTGCTCGGCGCGATCGTGGCTTCGGCGATCTACAACCGCCGGCTGCTCGCCCCGCTGGATGCGGCGCGCGGGGCGGCCGAGTCGATCGCCTCGGGCGATCTTCGCGTGAACCTGCCGACGGCCACCGACGACGAGCTCGGCCAGCTGATCGGCGCGGTGTCGCGCATGAGCGAGCACCTGAAGCGCACGGTCGCCTCGATCCAGGCGTCGGCCGACGAGATCGCCAACGCGTCCGGCGAGATCGCGAGCGGAAACGCGGACCTGTCGCGCCGCACCGAGCAGCAGGCCTCGAGTCTGCAGCAGACCTCGGGCAGCATGGAGCACCTGACCGGCACGGTCCTGACGAACGCGGACAACGCCCGCCAGGCCAACCAGCTCGCGCTCGGCGCCTCGGAGGTTGCGACCCGCGGCGGCGACGTCGTCCAGCAGGTGGTCTCGACCATGGGCGAGATCAGCGACAGCTCGCGCAAGATCGCCGACATCATCGGCGTGATCGACGGCATCGCGTTCCAGACGAACATCCTCGCGCTGAACGCCGCGGTCGAGGCCGCGCGCGCCGGCGAGCAGGGCCGCGGCTTCGCGGTGGTCGCCGGTGAGGTCCGCAGCCTCGCGCAGCGCAGCGCCGAGGCCGCGCGGCAGATCAAGGACCTGATCACCGACAGCGTGCACCGCGTCGAGTCGGGCAGCCGCCTGGTCGAGGAGGCGGGCAGCACGATGGCCGAGATCGTGACCTCGGTGAAGCGGGTCACCGACATCATCGGCGAGATCTCGTCGGCGACCCACGAGCAGAGCTCGGGCATCGCGCAGGTCACCTCGGCGGTCGGTCAGCTCGACCAGATGACCCAGCAGAACGCGGCGCTGGTCGAGGAGAGCGCTGCGTCGGCCGAGTTCCTGCGCGAGCAGGCGCGCCGCCTGGCGGAGACCGTCGGCGAGTTCCGGCTGGACGATCGCGCCGCCGGGGCGGGCCGCGAAGCACCGCGTGCCGCGGCGCCGAGTGCGTTCGCGGCACCGTCGGCGCCAACGCCCGCGGTCGCGCCGAAGACGTCGACCCTGCCGCCGCCGCAGGCGCGGGCGGCGTCGACCCCGGCGCCGTCCCGTCCGATGCCCTCGCCATCACCGGTCGAGCCGCCGGCGAGCCGCCCGGCTGCCGCCGCTCGGGCCGCCGAGCCGCCGGCCGCGGCGCGCCCCCGCCCGGCGGTCGCGCCGGCGGCGGCGGCGAAGCGGCCGCCGACGTCGATCCCCAAGTCCGCCGGCGGCTCCGAGGCCTCCCCGCCATCCGCGGCACCCGCGCCGCGTGCGGCGCCGAAAGCGTCCGCGCCCCGCTCGAACGCGCCGGACGACGAGTGGGAGGAGTTCTGAGCCCGGCGGTCTCACCGCGCGCCCCGCCGTCCGCCACGCGTCGTCTCGGCCGTCTCGACTCAGCCCACCGAACATGAGCACCGGTACCGCAGACACCACCCTGTCCGACGCCGACTTCGAGCGCGTGCGGCGGATGATCAAGGAGCGCGCCGGCATCAACCTGCAGCCGAGCAAGCACAGCATGGTGCAGGGCCGGCTCGCGCGGCTGCTGCGAGAGCACCGGTTCGCCGACTTCCGAACGCTGCTCGATGCGGTCGAGCAGCCGCGCTCGGCGCTGTGGCAGCCGTTCGTGAACGCGCTCACGACGAACCTCACCTCGTTCTTTCGCGAGTCGTACCACTTCCCGATGCTCGCGGACTTCCTGCGGGCGCAGCGCGGCCCGGTGCGGATCTGGTGCGCCGCCGCCTCCACCGGCGAGGAGCCGTGGTCGATCGCGATCACGGCGTTCGAGACCCTGAGCGAGTCGGTGCCCGTGACGATCCTCGCCACCGACATCGATACCGACGTGCTCGACACCGCGCGCACCGGCGTGTACCCGCTCGACGGCGAGAAGGGACTGGACAAGACGCGGCTCAAGCGCTGGTTCCTGCGCGGTGCCGGCCGCAACAGCGGGCTGATCCGGGTGCGGCCCGAACTCGCCCGCCGTGTGGAGTTCGGCCAGTTCAACCTGGTGCGCGATCCGATCGCCTTCGCCCAGCCGTTCGACGTGGTCTTCTGCCGCAACGTGATGATCTACTTCGACGCCGCGACCCAGCGCTCGGTGCTCATGCGGCTGCACCAGGCGATGCGGCCGGGCGGAGTGCTGTTCGTCGGCCACTCGGAGAACTTCTCGTCGCAGACCGACCTGTTCGCGCTGCGCGGCAAGACCGTGTACGAGCGGCTCGCCGAGCGCACCGTGAGGGAGCCGGTCGATGCCTGAGACCCCGCCGCCCGCCCGGCCGGCCTCGCCGCTGGCGTCGCGCGACAGCGAGCGTCTGCGCTGGCTGCGCGAGCGCAGGCCGCGCGAGTTCGAGGCGCGGACCTTCTATCACGACGCCTCCTTCGGCGTGGACGCGGTCAAGATCCTGCCGGGCGAGTACTACGTGCACGACGCCGACGATCTGCTGCTGATGACCGTGCTCGGCTCGTGCGTCGCCGCGTGCCTGGTCGACCGCACCGCGGGGGTGGGCGGCATGAACCACTTCATGCTGCCCGACGGCGGCAGCGCCGGGCGCTACGGCGCCTACGCGATGGAGCTGCTGATCAACGAGCTGATGAAGCGCGGCGCCAAGCGCGAGCGGATCGAGGCCAAGGTGTTCGGCGGCGGCCAGGTGATGCGCAACTTCTCGACGATGAACGTGGGCGAGCAGAACGTGCGCTTCGTCGACCAATTCCTCGCGAGCGAGCGGATCACGGTCGTCTCGCGCGACGTGATGGACGTGTATCCGCGCAAGGTCTGCCTGTTTCCGCACAGCGCGCGCGCGCTGGTGAAGAAGCTCGCGAGTACCCAGGTCGAGGTGATCGCCAGCGAGGAGACCGTGTACCGCGGCAAGCTCAACAAGGCGCCGCCCACGGCGGCCGGCAGCGTCGAGCTGTTCTGAGACGGGGTGACGATGGAGAAGATCCGGGTGGTGGTGGTCGACGATTCCGCGCTGGTGCGCACGATGCTCGCGGCAATCGTCGACGCGCAGCCGGACATGCAGTGCATCGGCACTGCCGCCGACCCGTACGCGGCGCGCGAGACCATCCGCACGCTGAATCCGGACGTGATCACGCTCGACGTCGAGATGCCCCGGATGGACGGGCTCGACTTCCTCGAGAAGCTGATGAGGCTGCGGCCGATGCCGGTGGTGATGGTCTCGACCCTGACCGAGCGCGGCGCCGAGACCACGCTGCGCGCGCTGGAGCTGGGCGCGGTGGACTTCGTCGCCAAGCCGCGCATCGGCGTGGCCCAGGGGCTGCAGGAGCTGAGCACCGAGATCGTCGACAAGCTGCGGATCGCCGCCCGCGCGCGGATCGCGCGGCGCGCTTCGCCGCCGCCGGCGCCCGCGCCCGCGCCGGCGCGTGGCAGCGTCGCGGCCGCCGCTCAGGCGCCGCTGGTCAAGCCCGTGCCGGTCGCCTTCTCCCGGGCGAGCACCGAGAAGATCATCGCGATCGGCTCGTCCACCGGCGGCACCGAGGCGCTTCGGGAGGTGCTGACCGGACTGCCCGCCGACTGCCCCGCGGTGCTGATCACCCAGCACATGCCGCCCGGCTTCACCAAGAGCTTCGCCGACCGGCTGAACTCACTGTGCCGGATGCACGTGAAGGAGGCCGAGGACGGCGAGCGCGTGCTGCCCGGTCACGCGTACGTCGCCCCCGGCGGCCGGCAGCTCGCGGTCGCGCGCAGCGGCGCCAACTACGTGGTGCGGGTGGACGACGGCCCGCCAGTGAATCGCCACCGGCCGTCGGTGGAGGTGCTGTTCCGGTCGGTCGCTCAACACGTCGGGCGCAACGCGATCGGTGTGATGCTCACCGGCATGGGCCGAGACGGGGCCGATGCGATGCTCGAGATGCGCGAGGCCGGTGCGTACAACGTCTCGCAGGACGAGGCGAGCTGCGTCGTCTACGGGATGCCCCGCGAGGCGGTGGCGGTCGGTGCGGTGCACGAGGTGCTGCCGCTCACCCGCATCGCCGAGCACCTGCTTGCGCAGGTGCGGGCGGCCGGGCCGGCGCTCAGCCGGGTCTAGCGTCGTTCGCCCGGGATCGGGCGACGGCGCGGGCCGGCGGGGCCGCGGCCCCGGGAATCAGCCGCCGAAAGTGGTCAGCAGGCGACCGAGCCCTTCGGCGAGCGGTCGTTCGATGAACGGCAGCCCGACCACGAGCATCACCAGCCCCATGCCGATCGTCACCGGAAAGCCGATCGAGAACAGCGACAGCTGCGGTGCGATGCGCGACATCACGCCCAGCAGCAGGTTGACGAACAGGATCATCGCGAGGAACGGCAGCGCGATCAGCAGCCCGAGCGCGAACACCTCGGCGCCGAGGGCCACCGGATCGAAGCGCCGCACGAACGCGAAGGGCACGTCCCCGACCGGCAGCGTCCCGAAGCTGCGCAGCGTGGCCGCGATCAGCAGCAGCGGGCCGTTGAGCGCGACGAACATCAGCGTGGCGGTGGTGTTCAGGAAGCTGCCGACCGCGGTGCCCGTGCCGCCGCTCGGGTCGAAGAAGCCGGCGAACGACAGGCCCATCTGCAGACCGATCACTTCGCCGGCGAGGTCGAACGCGGCGAACACGAGCCGGGCGGCGAAGCCGATCGACAGGCCGACCGAGACCTCCTGTGCGACGAACCCCAGCCCGGTCCAGGAGATCAGGTCGACCGCGGCCGGCGGCGTCACCGACGGAGCGATCGTGGCGGCCAGCAGCATCGACAGGCCGATGCGCGCGCGCGCCGGCACCGCGCGCAGCGACAGCACCGGCGCCGCGCTGAACAGCGCGAGGATCCGGATGCAGGGCAGCAGGAACGCCGCCACCCAGGACTGGAGCTGCGCGTCGGTGAAGGCGATCACGCCGGCTCCGTCTCGTCAGCCGCCGATCACGAGCGCCGGGATGCCGTTCAGCGTCCGCTGCAGGTAGTCGACCAGCATCGTGACCATCCACGGGCTGGCGACGATCAGCGTCAGCGCGACCGCAACGAGCTTGGGCAGGAACGACAGCGTCTGCTCGTTGAGCTGGGTGATCGCCTGGAAGAACCCCACCACCAGGCCGACCAGCAGCGCCACCAGCAGCAGCGGGGCCGACACCACCAGCATCAGCTCCAGTGCCTGCCGCCCCACGGTGATCACGCTCTCCGGGCTCACGGTCGGATCCTCGCGCTCATCCGAAGCTCGCGACCAGCGACCCGACCAGCAGGGTCCAGCCGTCGGCCAGCACGAACAGCATCAGCTTGAACGGCAGCGCGACCAGCACCGGCGAGAGCATCATCATGCCCATCGACATCAGCACCGACGCGACGATCAGATCGACGATCAGGAACGGGACGAACACCAGGAACCCGATCAGGAAGGCGGTCTTGAGCTCGCTGGTGACGAATGCGGGGATCAGCACGCGCATCGGCATGCGCTCGGGCGGCGTCGCCGAGTCGACGCGGGCGATCCGAACGAACAGCCCCAGATCCGAGGCGCGGGTCTGGCGCAGCATGAACGTGCGCATCGGCTCGGAGCCGCGCTCGAGCGCGGTCTCGAGCGAAAGCTTCTGCTCCGAGTACGGGCGCCACGCGTCCTGGTAGACCTTGTCCAGCGTCGGGCCCATGACGAACAGCGTGAGGAACAGCGACAGCCCGACGATCACCTGGTTGGGCGGGGTGGACTGCAGTCCGAGCGCCTGGCGCATCAGCGACAGCACGATGACGATCCGGGTGAAGCTGGTCATCAGCAGCAGCACCGCCGGCAGGAAGGACAGCGCGGCGAACGCGAGCAGGGTCTGCACCGGCACCGAGTAGGTGGTCGATCCGCCCGTGCCCGGCCGCGCGTCCAGCGTCAGCACCCCCTGGGCGAGCGCGGGCAGCGCCGGACACGCCAGCGCGGCGAGCAGCACCGCGCGGACGGCGGTTCGTGCGTCAGCCATGTCGCTTCATCCGATCGAGCAGCTGGGCGAAGGGGTTCGGTACCGGTACCGGCGCGGGCGTGGCGTCGTCGCGTGCGGGCGCGCCGGGCTCGCCGCGGTCGAGCTCGGCGAGCAGCGAGATCGACTGGGCGGTGACGCCGACCAGCCAGCGCCGGCCCTGCGCCTCGACGATCGCGATCCGCTCGCGCGGGCCGAGGGTCAGGCCGCCGACCAGCGTCACCGCCCGCTGCGGGCCGACCGCGCCGGTCTGCATCCGCTTGAGCACCCACAGCGCGGCCGGGATCAGCGCGATCACGCCGACGAACGCGAGCAGCGCGGGAAGCACCGAGGGGGCGTCGCTCATGGCTCAGGTCCGGTTCAGCCGACGCACGCGCTCGGAGGGCGTCACGATGTCGGTGAGGCGGATGCCGAACTTGTCGTTGACCACGACCACCTCGCCTTGCGCGATCAGGCAACCGTTGACCAGCACGTCCATCGGCTCGCCGGCGAGCGCGTCGAGCTCGACCACCGAGCCCTGGGCGAGCTGCAGGATGTGCTTGATCGGGATCCGCGTGCGCCCGAGCTCGACGGTGAGCTGCACCGGGATGTCCAGGATCATCTCGATGTCCTGGCGCGCCGACTCGCTCGGCGGGGTGCCCGCGCCGAGCTTGGGAAACAGGTGACTCGCGTCCTGGTCGAGCTCGGGGGCCGACAGCACGTCGCCCGAGCGGCCCCCGGCGGGGGTCTGCTCGGCGAGCGCCGCCGCCCACTCGTCGGCGAGGGCGTCCTGGTCGGTCGAGCCCGGGTCGTTGCTCATCGTGGTCGCGTCCGTGATGCGCCGCGCGCTACTGCGCCTGCGGCTCGCTGAGGAAGTCCTGGATCCGCACTGCGTACCGGCCGTTGGACACGCCGTAGCGGCACTCGAACACCGGCACCCCGTCGGACTTGACCACGACGGTGTCGCCCAGGTCGAGCTCGATGAAGTCGCCCGGCTTGAGCGCCATCAGCTCGCCGACGGTCGCCCGGGCCTCGGAGAGCTCGGCGGTCAGCTCGATCTCCGCGGCCTTGATCTGCTGCGACAGCAGGTTGACCCAGCGCTTGTCGGTCTCCATCGCATCGCCCTGCAGCGTCGAGTAGAGCGTGTCGCGGATCGGCTCGAGCGTGGAGTACGGGATGCACACGTGCAGCTCGCCGCCGAGCTCGCCGATCTCCAGCGCGAAGCTGGTGGTGACCACGATCTCGCCGGGCGTCGCCACGGTCGCGAACTGCGGGTTCATCTCCGAGCGCATGTACTCGAGGCTCAGCGGATACACGCCCGCCCACGCCTTGCGGTACTCCTCGAGCGTCACGTCGAGCATCCGCTGGATGATCCGCTGCTCGGTCGCCGAGAAGTCGCGGCCCTCGATCCGGTAGTGCATGCGGCCGTTGCCGCCGAACAGGTTGTCGATGACCGTGAACACCAGCTTCGGATCGCAGATCACCAGGCCGTTGCCGCGCAGCGGCTTGACTGCGACGATGTTGATGTTCGCCGGCACCGCGATGCCGCGCAGGAACGCGCTGTACTTCTGGACCTTGATCGGCCCGACCGAGATCTCGGGGTTGCGCCGCATGAAGTTGAACAGGCCGATCCGCAGGTTGCGCGCGAAGCGCTCGTTGATGATCTCCAGGGTCGGCATCCGCCCCCGGACGATGCGCTCCTGCTTGGCGAGGTCGTAGGGAATCGGACCGCGCGGGCTGTCCTGGGTGGCGCCGGGCGCCTCGTCGACGCCCTCCAGCAGGGCGTCGACCTCCTCCTGGGACAGGAACTGGTCGGCCATCCGCGGCGCCTACTGGACGATGAACGACGCGAAGTGGACGCGGGCGACCGGATTCGGCGGCGGCGGCTCGGGGCGCGTGGTGGCCTTGGCCTTCGCCTTCGCGTCCTTGTCCTTCGCCTTCGCGTCCTTGTCCTTCGCCTTCGCGTCCTTGTCCTTCGCCTTGGCGTCCTGGTCGGGCGCCTTCGGATCCTTGTCCTGCGCCTTGGCGGCCCCGGGCTTGGCCTCGCGGGGTTTCGTCGTCTCGGGCGACGCAGGCGACGCGGGCGCGGGCGGCCAGCCGAGCGGGCGTGCCGCCGCCATCGCGATCTCGGAGGCGAGCGCCTCCTTGCCCTCGCGGGTCATCAGGTCGCGCGCGAGCTTCGACGAGATCAGCAGCAGGATCTCGTTGCGCACCGCGGGCATCCGGTCGGCGATCCGCTTGTTGGCGTCCGGGCCCTCTACCTCGAGCACGACGCCGACCTGCGCGTAGCGCTCGCTCTCGCGGTCGGCGAGGTTCACGACGAAGGGGTCCAGCGTGACGAACATCCGGGCCGCCTCGCGGCGGGCCGCCTCGCGGGCCGCGGCCGCGGCGCCGTCGGCGTTGCGGTGAACGAGGAACCACCAGGCGCCGCCGCCGCCCGAGAGCGCGAGCACGCCGGCGGCGGCGGCCAGCAGCGCCTTCTTACGGCTCTTCGATGCGGGTTCGGCGGTGTTCGTTGCGTCGCTCATGCGCTCTCCGGCCGGCACGGCGGGCCCCCGCGCACGGGGGGGAATGTGCCGATCATAGGAAGACTTGAGGGCCGCTAAGCCGGGAAAAGGGCGGGCGGCGCCCGGCTCATCCGCCCGCCGCCGACGGCGATCCCCAGGCACGGGTCCGGGCGGGGTCAGGCGAACAGGTCGACGCGTCCGGCGCGCGCGGCCCGCGGGGCCGTGACCGCCCCGCCGCCGTCCAGCGCCGCGGCGGTCAGGCTCGCGAGCGGTCCGCGCCCGCCGTCGCGGCCGGCCCGGCCGCCGGCGTCCTCGCCACCGCGGCGGGCTCCGCCCGAGTCGACCTGGGCACCGCCGAGTTGCAGGCCCTGGCCGGCGAGCATCTCGCGCAGCCGCGGCAGCGACTGCTCGATCGCGCCGCGGGTGTCCGGGTGCTGCGCCGAGAAGGCGATCGACGCGGACGTGCCGTCCATCGTGAGGTCGATGCGGATCGGTCCGAGGTCTTGCGGGTGCAGCGTCAGTTCGGCCGACTGCAGGCCTTCGCGCACCAGCCACGTGACCCGTTCGGCGATCGCCTCCGGGAATCGCGGGTCGCCGAACGGCACGGTGATCGGGAAGGCGGTCGAAGTGCCGGTGGCGGCGGGTGCGGCGGCATCCGCGGCGAAGCCCGCCGCGGCCGCGGTCGCCACGGCGAGCGAGCCGGGCGGCGGCTCGGCGGCCCGGGCAGCGAGCGGTGCGGTGACGATCGGCGCGTCGGCGGCGCTCGCGCGCGCGAACCCCTCGGTCGTGCCTGCCGGCGGCGCGCTCGGGGCGGCGGCTCCGGCCGCCCCCCGGGCGTCGGGCGCCGCACCGGCGCCGCCCGCGCCCGGCGACGGCCGCGCGACGCCCGGCGTCTTCGCCACCGCGGCGCGCAGCGCACCGTCCCCACCGCGCGCCGGCGCCTCGGCGCGCAGCGGTGCGGCGGGCCCGTCGGCCACGGCCGCGACGCCGTCCGGGCGGTCCGTCCGCGCTGCGCCGCGCGCCCCGGCGGCGCGCAGCTCCGGTACGCGCGGATCCGGGCCCCGGCGGTCGGCGGCACGCGCCGCCGCGGGCGCCGTCGCGGCCTCGCCGGCCGCGCGGGCGGCGGCGGTCTGCGCGCCGCCGGAGGCGTCCGGCAGCGGCATGCGGCCGAGGTCGCCGTAGGCGAGCTCGCCGATCGACGGCTCGGGACCGGCGGCCCCCTGCGCCGCCGGTGCGCCGCGGGCGATCGCCGCCGCACGGGCGATCGCGTCGCGCAGCGGATCGGCGCCCGGCTCCGTGGACGGGGAACCCGCCGCGGCTGCGTTCGCGAGCGCGCCGTCCTCGAGCGGCGGGCCGGGCGGGGCGGACGCGCCCGCACCCGCGGGCACCGCGTCGTCCGCGGTCGCGGCGAGCACGCCCGGAGCGCCGGACCCGGTCGGCGCCGACCGGTCGGCCCGCGCCGCGGGCTCGGCGGATGCGTCGGCCGGCTCGATCGGCGGGCCGCCGCGGGGCGGGAGCGGCGCATCGCCCGGGCCGAACCCGGGCAGCGGTGCGTCCTGAGCCGAGCGGTGTCCGAGCTGAGGGTCGACCCGTACCGTGAGTTCGGTGGCCGCGCCGGTCGCGGAGCCTGCACCGGCCGGCTTGCTGTCGGCGGCACCGTCGGCCGGTGGATCGGCCGCGCGCTCGTCCCGGGGGTCCGGGCGGTCCGGGGCGCCGGCCGGCGGCTCGGTGCGTCCGGCGGCCACCGCGGCCGGGCCGCCCGTACCCGGGCCGCCCGTGCCGCGGATAGGGCGCCCGGCGGCCGCGCGCGCCGCGTCGGTATGCGTCGCGGACCGGTGCGGCGTTCCGCTCGCGGGCGGCGCGCTCGGCGCAGTCGTGGCCAGCAGGTCGGCGAAGCTCGAGCCGTCCGCGCCGCCGCCCTCGCCCTCGGCGCGCGGTCCGGCCGGCGGGGGCGTCGCGTTGCGGGTCACCGCGCGGGTCGCGTCCAGGTTCATGTCGGATCCTTGCCCGGCGCTCGCCGGCGGCTGAGTTGGAGGGCATGTTCGTCGGTGCCGCGCTGCTCGCGCCGGGCGGCGAGCGCGAGCGCTGCGCGCTCGCGGCGCTCGGCGAGCGTCTGCAGCGCCTTCAGGCGGCGCTGCCGCTCGAGGAGCTCGGCGTCGCGCGCGCCGGCCTCGCGGCTGCGCTCGACCCACTGCAGGTGCTGCTGCGTGATCGCCTCGAGCAGGCGGCCGTCGAAGCGGCCGGCGGCGCGCAGCTGCTCGACGCCCATCGCCGCGCCGCCGCGGGCCGGGCCGCGGCCGAGCGACTCGTCGCGGTAGTCCTTGAGCGAGCGCAGCGTACGGTCCGCGCCGTCGCGCTCGCGGCGCGCGGCCGCGGCGCGCCGGGCGGCCTCGTCGCGCCGCTCGGCCGCGCGCTGCAGCAGCAGCTTCAGCAGCGCCGGGTCCATCATCCGCCGGGCCGCGGCGCGCCCGCCTCGGCCGTGAACGTGGGCTCGATCAGCGCCGACAGCGCGTCGCGGCCGTCCTCGAGCGACACGCCCTCGCGCAGGTCCTGCTGCAGCAGCGACGCGATGCGGGGCATCATCGCGATCGCCAGGTCGGTCTCGGCGTCGCTGCCCGCGACGTAGGCGCCGACCGCGATCAGGTCGCGGCTGCGGCGGTAGCGCGACCACAGCGCCTTCAGCCTGCGCGCGAGCCGCTGCTGGCGGGCGTCGGTCACCTGCGGCATCACCCGCGAGATCGACTGCTCGACGTCGATCGACGGATAGTGACCCGACTCGGCGAGCGCGCGGTCGAGCACCAGGTGGCCGTCCAGGATCGCGCGGGCCGCGTCGGCGATCGGGTCCTGCGGATCGTCGCCCTCGGTGAGCACGGTGTAGAACCCGGTGATCGATCCCTGGCCCGATCGGCCGTTGCCCGCGCGCTCGACCAGCTGGGGCAGGCGCGCGAACACCGACGGCGGGTAGCCCTTGGTCGCCGGCGGCTCGCCGATCGCGAGCGCGACCTCGCGCGCGGCCATCGCATAGCGGGTGAGCGAGTCCATCAGCAGCAGCACGTGGCGGCCCTGGTCCCGGAAGTGCTCGGCGATCGCGGTCGCGTAGACCGCGCCCTGCATCCGCAGCACCGGCGAGCTGTCGGCGGGTGCGGCGACCACGACCGCTCGTGCCAGGCCTTCGGGGCCGAGGATGTCCTCGATGAACTCCTTGACCTCGCGGCCACGCTCGCCGATCAGTCCGACCACGGTCACGTCGGCGGCGGTGTAGCGCGCCATCATGCCCAGCAGCACGCTCTTGCCTACGCCCGAGCCGGCGAACAGCCCCAGGCGCTGGCCGCGCCCGACCGTGAGCAGCGCGTCGATCGCCCGAACGCCGGTGCCCAGCGGCAGCCGCACCGGCGCGCGATCCATCGCGTTGATCGCACGCCGCTGCACCGGCTCGCGCTCGACCTGGGCGAGGCTGCCCAACCCGTCCAGCGGACGGCCGAGCGCGTCGACCACCCGTCCGAGCAGCCCGTCGCCGTTGGGCAGCCAGCGGGCGCGGTCCTCGGCGCGTCGCCGCGGATGCCGAGGCCGGTGCAGCGTCGGCGGAATCGCCGGATCCTCCACCGGCAGCACGGTCGCGCCGGGGCGCAGCCCGTGGGTGTCGGCCAGCGGCATCAGGAAGATCCGGTCCTCGGCGAAGCCCACCACTTCGGCGTCGACCGGCGCGCCGGACTCGGGCAGGATCGCGCACACCGAGCCGACCGGCAGCCGCAGCCCGCTCGCTTCCATCACCAGGCCCGCGACCCGCGTCAGACGGCCGCTCGGCGCCAGCGTCGAGGCCTCGCGCACGAACGTTTGCAGCTGCTCGAGCAGCCGTGGCCAGGCCTCGTCGCCGGCGGGCGCCGGTGCGCCGGGTGCGGCGATCACGGATCCACCCAGTCGTCGTCGCGCCCGATCGCTGCGAGGGTGCGCCGCCAGCGGGTCTGCAGCGTCGCATCGACGCTGGCGCGCGGCGTCTCGACCACGCAGCCGCCCGGGCTCACCGCCGGGTCGGCGACCAGCTGCACTCCGCGCGCGGCGAGCAGCGGGTCGAGGGCGTCGGAGAGCAGCGCCGCGTCCTCGGGATGCAGCCGCACGACCGGTCGCGCGTGCTCGCCCGCGAGGGTCTGCAGCGCCTCGAGCACCACCGGCGTCACGTGCTCGGGTCGCAGCCGGATCGCCGCGCCGACCGCGCGCCGCGCGATCTCCACCGCCAGTCCGACCAGGTCGTCGGCGACGCGCTGCTGCAGCGCGACCAGTTGCGCGGTGGTCGCGCCGATCAGCTGGTCGGTGCGCCGCGCGAGGTCCTGCAGCCGCTCGCGCTCGCGGGCGGCCGCCCGTGCGCGCTCGTGCGCGACGCCCTGCTCGAAGCCCTGGCGCAGCCCCTCGTCGAACCCCGGGTCGCGCGGCTCGGCCGGCTCGGTGCGCCGTTCGAATCGGCGCCGCGGCGCGCCCTCGATGCGGCCCGGTTCCCAGGGAGCGGCCCCGACCACGTCCTCGGCGAAGACGATGCGGCTAGACGAAGGCATCTTCGGCGCCGCCCATCGAGATCTCGCCGGCCTCCGCGAGGCGGCGGACCACCTTCAGGAACTCCTTCTGCTGCGCCTCGACGTCGGCCACCCGCACCGGGCCGCGCGACTCCAGGTCCTCGCGCAGCGCCTCGGCCGCGCGGGTCGACATGTTCTTCAGGATCTTCTCGCGGATCTCGCCCGTCGAGCCGCGCAGCGCGACCACCAGCCCGTCGCTCGCGACCTCGCGCAGCACGGTCTGCACCGCGCGGTCGTCGAGCTTGACGATGTCGTCGAACGTGAACATCTGATCCTGGATCGCCTGCGCGAGCTCCTCGTCGTTCTCGCGCACGCCCTCGAGGACCTCGGTCTCGAGCGTGGCTCCCAGCCCGTTCAGCATCTCGGCGGCCACCTTCGGGCCGCCGAGCGCAGCCTTCTTCAGCTTGTCGGCGCCGGCCAGCACGCGCGACAGCACCTCGTTGAGCTCGCGCAGCGCGTTGGGCTGGATGCCGTCGAGCGTGGCCACCCGCAGCACCACGTCGCTGCGCACGCGGGGCGACAGCTTGGCGAGGATCTCGCCCGCCTGGTCGCGCTCCAGGTGCACCAGGATCGACGCGATGATCTGCGGATGCTCGTTGCGCACCAGCTCGGCGACCGACTCGGCGTCCATCCACTTCAGGCTCTCGATCCCGCTGGTGTCGCTGCCCTGCAGGATCCGGTTGATCAGCAGCCCCGCCTTCTCCTCGCCCAGGGCCTTGCGCAGCACCTCCTTCACGTACTCGTCGTTGTTCTCGACCAGTACACCATGGGTCGCCGCCTCGGCCTGGAACTGCTCGAACACCTCGCCGACGCGATCGCGCGAGACCATCCGCAGCCGCGTCATCGTCTCGCCGATCCGCTGCACCTCCTTGGGCGACAGGTGCTTGAAGACCTCGGCCGCCGCCTCGGCGCCCAGGCTCATCAGCAGGATCGCGCTCCTCTCGAGTCCCTCGTCGTCTATCATGCGTCGTGCAGGTCGCCGCCAGCCCTCAGGAGTTCACCCAGCCGCGCACCACGTTCGCGACGGTCGCCGGATTCGTGCGGGCCAGCCGCAGCAGGTCCTCGTTCGGCCCGATCTGGTTCAGGGCGGTCGTGGGCGGGGGCAGCTGCACGTCGTTGGCGACCACCGCCGCGCTGCCCGAGGCCGGCGGCGGCGCCGGGATGCGGCGCAGCGCCGGGCGGATCACGCCGAAGATCGCGAGCAGGCCCAGCACCAGCAGGCCGAGCTGCAGCGCCAGCCCGCGGGCGAAGCCGAGCACGTCCGGATCCTTCCACATTGGCACCGGCTCCGGCTTGGGCACCTCCTCGACGGTGAACGGGGCGTTCAGCACGTTGAGCGCGTCGCCGCGTTCCTTGCTGAAGCCGATCGCCTCGCGCACCAGCGACTGGATCTGTTCGACCTCGCGCGGATCGAGGGCGGTGAGGCTCGGCTTGCCCTCGTCGTCCACGCCCCGGCGGTGGTTGACCACCACCGCGGCGGTCAGACGCTTGAGCGTGCCGGTGGCGTTGCGGGTCACCCGCACGGTCTTGTCGACCTCGAAGTTGGTGGTCGACTCGCGGCGCTGTTCGCGTGCCGCCGCGTTCGCGCCCCCCGCCCCCTGGGGCAGCGCCTGGGCCGGGCCGTTGACCGGCGCGGCGGGCGGCACCGGGGGCTGGTTGGTGAGCGCCCCCGGCACGCCTTGCGGGCCGCCGGCGCCCGCGCCGTTCGACGACTCGGTGACCTGCTGGCTGCGCACCGCCGCCGGCTCCTGGCCCTGGTTCGGGCGGAACTGCTCGGCGGTCGATTCCGACACGGTGAAGTCGACGTCGGCGGTGACCTGCGCGCGCACGTTGCCGCGACCGACGATCGGCTCGACGATCTCGACGATCCGCGCGATGTAGGCCTGCTCCATCGCGCGCAGGTACTGCAGCTGCCCCGGATCCAGGCCCGAGGCCACGCCCGGCTCGGGCTGCGCCGACAGCAGCGCGCCGGTGTGGTCGATCACGCTCACCTGCTTGGGCGACAGATCCGGCACCGAGGAGGCGACCAGGTGCACGATGCCGGCGATGTGGCCGCGCTCGAGCGAGCGCCCGGGGTGCAGCGTGACCAGCACCGAGGCGCTCGGCTTGTGCTGCTCGCGGAAGAAGCCGCCGGTGGGCGGCAGCGCCAGGTGCACGCGTGCCCCCTGCACCGCGGCCAGCGCCATGATCGAGCGGGCGAGCTCGCCCTCGAGGCCGCGCTGGTAGTTCAGGCGTTCCTGGAACTGCGTGGTGCCGAAACGCTGCGTCTCGACCAGCTCGAAGCCGACCGTGCCGCCTTTCGGCAGCCCCTGCGAGGCGAGCCGCAGGCGCGCGTCGTGCACCCGGTCGGTGGGCACCATGATCACGCCGCCCACGTCCGAGAAGCGGTAGGGCACGTTCATCTGCGACAGCGCGGCGACCACCGCTCCGCCGTCACGGTCCGACAGGTTCGAGAACAGGACCCGGTAGTCCGGCTGGCGCGCGTGCATCGCCGCGGCGACGATCACCGCGATCAGCGCGGCGACGCCCACCCCGAGCATCAGCCGGTTGCGCATCGGCATCGAGCCCGCGACGGCGAGGGCGCCCGGCGCGGGCGGTGTACGGTCGGCGGTGGTGTCCATCGGGCGAGGCGAGGGGCGGAGCGACCATTGTCGAAGCGGCGCCCGCCGGCTTGAGCCGGATAAGCGCACGGCCCGCGGCGCTTTTCGGCGCTTGAGTTTCGCCGGCGTGCGCCGATGATCGCACCCGGCCGAGCCACCGACCCGAGAGGCCCGACGATGGACACACGACTGACCGCCGACGTGATCGCCTCGCTGCAGCGCTCGCTCGCCGGCAGCGGCGCGCCGGCGGCCTCGGCCACGCCCGCAGGCGTGTCGTTCGCCGCCGCGCTCGGCGATGCGCTGAAGACCGTCTCTCAGGCGCAGGTCCAGTCGAGCGAACTGCAGCGGCGCTTCCAGGCGGGCGTGGACGGCGTGAGCCTCGAGGAGACCATGGTCGCGATGCAGAAGGCCCAGATCGGCTTCCAGGCGGCGCTCACCGTGCGCAACCGTCTGGTGTCGGCGTACACCGACATCATGAACATGCAGGTCTGATCCGGGCGCGCGCGGACGATCCGGGCTTCAGCTCAGCCGCGGCCGCACCCTTCGGGCCCGCGCCTGCGCGGCGTTCACGTACATCTGGACCGTGCGCGACGCCGACGAGTCCAGGCCGGCGAATTCGCAGCCGAGCCGCACCTGGGGGGAGCGGTCCGAATCGGCCATCGGGTCGACGCTGCGCACGATCAGGTCGCAGCGGATCGGCGGCGAGGCCGGCAGCTCCAGCCAGCAGGCGGCAAAGCCCCGGCCGACCTCGGTGAGCGGCGAGGGTGGGGCGTCGAAGCGGAACGCGATGCCGGTGGCCGAGACGTCCAGCACGACCACGCGCCGCTCGGTGATCCCGTCGCGCACCGCGAGCCGGACCTGCGCGTCCAGCGGCGGCACCACGCGGAACGCGTCGCGGCGCTGCAGTCGGGCGAACGGCGCCGCCGCCTCGGCGCTCAGGCGCCGGCGCAGCGCATCGATCCGCAGGCATGCGAGCGCGAACTGAACCTTGACGCGGGCGATCACCGCGACCGCGGTCGCCCGGCCGGCGCGTTCGAACGCCGCCTCGCGCGCCGGGTCGGCGGCGAACTCCATCTCGAGGCGGCCGCGCGCTGCGTCCCAGCCGAGCAGCCGCGACACCACGAAGGTGTCGGCCGCACCCGACGGGTAGAGTGCGAGCACCTCGCCATGCTCGGCCAGCGAGCCGATCAGGTGGGCGCGTTCCGCGGGGTCGGTCACCGAGCAGCGTTCGAGGAGCGCGGCATCGGTCTCCGGCCGCAGCGGGGCGCGCATCGGCTCGCCTCAGTGGCGCTGGGCACTCGGCCCGAAGGCGCCAACCGAGCCGAACACCAGGTGCTCCCAGCGCTCGCTCCACGGATACGCGAGGCGGCGGATCTGGGCCTCGTTGCGCACGATCTGGCGGACGATCCGCAGCTTCGTGCGCTGCCGGTCGCGGTCGAGCGCAACCCGCAGGTTCAGCCGGCGGACCTCGTCGATCAGCGTGCTGCAGGTCTCGTGGATCGTGCCGACCCGATCCCAGTCGCTGTCGCGCGCGGCCGCGAGCATCTCGCGGCTCGCCCGTTCGATCGACAGGTACAGTCCGATCAGCCGATCGATCTGCTCGTCGAAGACGATTTCGGTCATGCGGCCCTGCGGTCGGCCGCCGCGGCGCCCGCGGCCGGCGCGGCGCTTGCGGCCGGCGCGCCCTGCGGCGCGATCTGGGCCCAGGCCTCGCTCACCCGGCCCACCAGCTGCGCGACCTCTTCGTAGATCCGGTCGTCCTTCTTCAGGTGCGCCACCAGCAGCCGCCGGCCGCAGTAGTCCCACAGCTGGTACAGCTGCTCGCCGAGCGCCCCGCTCGAGCGATCCACTGCGGCGAGCAGGCCCTCGCTCACCAGCCGGGACGCGCGGCTCGAGGCCTCGGCCTTGGCGAGCATGTCGCCTTGCGCGAGCGCCTGGCGCGCCTGGCCGATCGCACTCAGCACCCCGGCGAACAGCAGGCCGATGAGCTGGTGGCGGTCCGCGCCGAGCGCGGCGCTTTCGATCGCGAGGCGCCGGTAGGCGGCCGAGGCGTGGAGCGCGGATCCGAACATGGGGTGTGCCCCGAGAGCAGCGTTGTCGGTGTTATCGGCACCGCACCCGCCCGCTTGAGGGCGCGCGACGCAGCCGCATCAGGGCTTGGGCAGGGCGCCGAGGGCACTGCTCAAGGCCGCGCCGCTTTGCTGCGCCGCGGCGAGCTGGGCGTCGAGCGACGAGTACTGGCGCAGCAGCCGCTTCTCCACGTCGCTCAACCGCGTCTCGAGCGCCTGCTGCCGGTTCGTGAGCGAGCTGCGCCGCGCGGACCAGGCGTCGGTGGCGCTCTTGACCGCGCCGTCGCCGGCGAGCCATCCGTCGGCCAGACTCCGGAAGCGTTGCATCAGTCCGCGGTCGGTCGCGCCGGTGCCCGCGGCCGCGAACAGCGCCTCGAGGCGCGACGGATCGACCGCCGCCGATTCGAACGCGGCGGCGTCCATCTTCAGCGATCCGTCACGCTGCAGCCGGATGCCGACGTCCTGGAGGCTGGCGAGCGTGCCCCCGGTCACCTGCTCGCGCACGATCGAGCGCAGCTGGCCCAGGATGCCCACCGCGGTGCCGTCGCCCTGCAGTGCCCCGGCGGTCTTGGTCGCCTCGTCGTAGCGCGTCTGGCTCGCCAGCAGCGAGTTCAGTCCGTTGTAGGCCTCGACGAACTTCTCGGCCGAGGCCTTCAGCGCCGCGGTGTCCACCGCGACCTCGACCTGCACCGGTGCGTCGGTCGGGCGTCGGAGCACGAGATCCACGCCGTCGAGCGCGCCGGCGATCCGGTTCGAGCGGGCGGTGAGCGCGAGCCCGTCGATCGTGTACTCGGCGTCGGACGCTTGGCGAACCAGCGAGAGGTTGCGTCCGGCGCCCGCGGCGGCGCTCGGGTCGAAGGCGAGTGCCGACAGCCCGGCGGCGTCGGTGTCGGCGCCGTCGTCGTCGGTCGTGGTCAGCCGAAACGCCTGGTTGCCGCCGGAGTCGGCGCTGGTGACGAACAGCCGCACCTGCTCGCCGTCGCGCACGATCGACGCGCGCACGCCGGCGCCGGCGGCGTTGATCGCGTCGCGCACCTGGGCGAGCGTCGCGCCCGCGGGCAGGGCGATCGCGGTCTCGGCGCGGGCCGGGTCCGCTTCGAACGTGGCCGCGCCCCCCGGCTGGGTGCCCATCTGCAGCCGCAGCGTGCCGCCGCCGACCACCGCGTCCGCGCTCGCCCAGCTGCGGCTCGCGGCGGTCTGCGACGCGGCGAGCCGCTGCACCTCGACCTGCAGCGCCGCGGCGGCGGCGCCCGCCCTCGTGGTGACCTCCACCGCCTTCGGGTCGCTGCTGCTCGCCTTCGTCGATCGCCAGGTCTCCAGCCGGGTGAGGGCAGCGGCCGCGTCCCGGAAGGCGGCGACCTTGCTCTGCAGGTCTCCCCAGGCCGAGATCTTCACGTCCACCTTCTTCGCGTCGGCCTGCAGCTTGAGCAGCGGCCGACGCTCGACGTTCATCAGGGCGGACACCATGCCCTGGACGTCGATGCTGTTGGAGGCGGTGATCGGCGATGGCATCGTGACCTACTCCCCAAAGGCGAGGCCGCCGGTGCCCGGGCGAGCCGGTCCGGCGGCCGAGGCGCCCGACGGGGCGCGGTGCGTCAGCCGCGCAGCAGCGTGAGCACCTGCTGCGGCAGCTGGTTGGCCTGCGCGAGCATCGCGGTGCCGGCCTGCTGCAGGATCTGCGCCCGGGTGAGGGCGGCGGTCTCGGCCGCGAAGTCGGCGTCCATGATGCGGCTGCGGGCCGCGGTCTGGTTCTCGGAGGCGATCTGCAGGTTGGCGATCACCGCATCGAAGCGGTTCTGCACCGCGCCGTAGGTCGCCCGTTCGCTGTTGATCACGGCGAGCGCGTCGTCGATCGTGGTGATCACGCCCTGGGCGGTACCGCCGGTCGCACCCGTGATCACCGTGCCGGTGGAGGTCACCGCCGAGATCGTCCCGTTGGCCGCCATGTTCGCCGTGGTGATCGTGATCCGGTCGGTCGCGGCGTTGTTCGCGCCGATCTGGAACACCAGCGCGCCCGCGCTGCCGGCGAGGATCGCCTGCCCGTTGAAGCGGGTGCTCTGCAGCGTGCGGTCGATCTCGTCGGCCAGCTGCCGGAACTCCGCGTTCAGACTGGTCCGGTCCGCGGAGGTGTTGCTCGCGTTCGACGACTGAACCGCCAGCTCGCGCATCCGCTGCAGCATGTCCGCCACCTTGCCGAGCGCGCCCTCGGCGACCTGCGACAGCGAGATCCCGTCGTTGGCGTTGCGGATCGCGACGTTCATGCCGCGCGCCTGCGAATCCATCCGATCGGCGATCGCGAGGCCCGCGGCGTCGTCCTTCGCGCTGTTCACGCGCTGGCCGCTCGAGAGCCGCTCCAACGCGACGTTGAGCGCGGACTGCGTGTTGTTCAGGTTGCGCTGCGAATTCAGCGATGCGATGTTCGTGTTGATGACCTGGGGCATGCGACTCTCCGGTGAAGGGGCGGCGCCGTCGGCTGGGCGCCGGCGGGGATCCCGTTGCGGAGTGATCGTGCCTGGGTCGAGCGGTGCTCATTGCGCGGAAAAGACGCAGACCCGGCGGGCTAATCGGCCGACGCCGGGGTCAGGGCGGCGCCGGACGCCCCCCGCGGGGACGTCCGGCGGATCGCCGGAGGGTGCGCCGAAGCGCGTCAGCTGCGCAGCAGCGACAGCACGTTCTGCGGTGCCGCATTCGCCTGGGCGAGCATCGCGGTGCCGGCCTGCTGCAGGATCTGCGCCCGGGTGAGGCGCGCGGTCTCCGCCGCGAAGTCCGCGTCCATGATCCGGCTGCGCGCGGCGAGCTGGTTCTCGGCGCCGATCTGCAGGTTGGCGATCACCGCATCGAAGCGGTTCTGCACCGCGCCGTAGGTCGCCCGCTCGCTGTTGATCACGCTGAGCGCGTCGTCGAGCGTGGAGATCACGCCCTGTGCCGTGCCGCCGGTCGTGCCCGTGATGACCGTGCCCGAGGCCGTGACCGCGGCGATCGACGCGTTGGTCGCCATGTTCGACGTGGTCACCGTGATCCGGTCGGTCGCGGCGTTGTTCGCGCCGATCTGGAATGCGAGCGCGCCGGAGCCCGCGCCCAGGATCACCGTGCCGTTGAAGCGGGTGCCGGTGAGCGTGCGGTCGATCTCCTCGGCCAGCTGCCGGAACTCCGAGTTCAGGCTGGTGCGGTCCGCCGAGGTGTTGCTCGCGTTGGACGACTGCACCGCCAGTTCGCGCATCCGCTGCAGCATGTCGCCGACCTTGCCGAGCGCGCCCTCGGCGGTCTGGGCGAGCGAGATGCCGTCGTTCGCGTTGCGGATCGCGACGTTCATGCCGCGCGCCTGCGAATTCATCCGGTCGGCGATCGCGAGGCCGGCCGCGTCGTCCCGCGCGCTGTTCACGCGCAGGCCGGTGGACAGCCGCTCGATCGCCGAGCTGAGTTCCGCGCGGTTGCTCGCGAGATTACGCTGCGCGTTCAGCGACATCACGTTGGTGTTGATGACTTGCATTTCCCGACACTCCTGTTCGACAAGCCCCGGTCCGTTCAGGACCCCTCACCCGCTGACCCTGCGGTTCGGGTGCGCTGCCGGAGCCGCGGAATGCGGTGCCGGCCACGGGTGCGATCCCGTTGGGAGGGTTATCGGGTGTTGGTCGGCGGTTCTTTAGGCACACCGCCGGGCGGGTGCCGGCCACCGCTCGGGTCGCGGGCGGCGGAAAGATGTCGCGCGCTGTAGGAAGCTGCGTGGCAGGCGTTCGGTCCGGCTCCCACGCCTGGGGGCCGGTGGGTGCGGGAGCGGGTTCCCGGCCCGGCGCCGACGACACGGGACGGCACGTATGGAATCACAGCTCGAGAGTCGCTGGTTGCCCGAGATCCGGGAGGTCAACCTGTCGTATCTGATGTTGGCGCAGAGCATGATCCGCGCCGACAAGGCGAACGCGATGTTTTGCCTGGGGGTGTCCGAGGAGGTCGCCGACATCGTCGCCGACCTCGGACCCGGCCAGCTGCTGAAGATCGCCTCGGGCAACCTGCTGATGTGCCGGTTCCGCTTCGACGACGAGATGGTGTGGTCGCTGCTCGCCGAGCACGGCCGCCGCCAGGTCGGCGCCGACGGCAACGCGCAGCGGCTGCACGCCAGCATCCTGATGTCGGGCAACCTCGCCGAGGCCCGCTGAGATGCCCGCCCGCAGCCTGCTCGCCGAGAACCGCCAGATCCAGCGCGCGATCGAACTCATCCACCTCGGCGCGCGGCTGCAGGTGCTCGAGAGCGAGACCGATCTGCCGTACGAGCGGCTGCTGCGGCTGTACAAGGAGGTGGCGGGCCGCTCGCCGTCCAAGGGCCAGCTGCCGTTCTCGACCGACTGGTTCATGACCTGGCAGCCGAACATCCACGCGTCGCTGTTCCTGAACATCTACGAGAACCTGCAGAAGTCGATCGAGATCGAGTCGATCGACGCGATCGCCAAGGCGTGGCGGCTGTACCGCGACGAGGTGCTCGCCCACGGCGTGGAGCCGCTGCTGTCGGTGACGCGCGCCTGGCGTCTGGTGCGCTTCGTCGACTCCGGGATGCTGTGCCTGACCCGGTGCCGCAAGTGCGGCGGACAGTTCGTCAACCACACCTACGAGCTGGACCGCGGGTTCACCTGCGGGCTGTGCGAGCCGCCGGCGCGCGCCGGCAAGGCCGCCCGCGGCGGCACGATCCACTGATCGGGGTGCTGCGCGCGGCATGCGGCGCGGCCGGCGCCGCACCGCGCGCTCGCATGCGTCCGCTGCCGCCGACGCGCGGCCAGCCGGACGCGGATGCGCCGGCCGTCGGCCGGCAGGCTCCCACCGCTCAAGTCGACCGGCGCGGGGCCGAAAAGATCACCGTACGGGCGCGTCCTGCGCCGCACTGCGGGGAACTCGCGCCTCATGTTCGTCATCGTCGGTTACGTCGTCGTGCTGATCGCGGTCTTCGGCGGCTACGCGCTGGCGGGCGGCAAGTTCGCGGTGCTCGCCAAGGCCGCGCCGGTGGAGATGTTCATCATCGCCGGCGCGGCGATCGGTGCGTTCCTGGTCGGCAACAGCGCCAAGGCGATCCGCGCGACGGTGGCCGTCTTCCCCACGCTGCTGAAGGGTTCGAAGTACACGAAGGCGCGCTACATGGAACTCATGGCGCTGCTCTACGACATCCTCGCCAAGGCGCGCAAGGAAGGGCTGATGTCGATCGAGGTCGACATCGAGAACCCGGCGGAGTCGGCGCTGTTCGCGCGCTACCCGAACGTCTCCGGCGACCCGCACCTGGTCGAGTTCATCACCGACTACCTGCGGATGATGGTGTCCGGCAACATGAACGCGCACGAGATCGAGAACCTGATGGACAGCGAGATCGAGACGCACCGCCACGAGGCGCACGTGCCGTCGAACGCCATCCAGACCGTCGGCGACGGGCTGCCTGCGTTCGGTATCGTCGCGGCGGTGCTCGGCGTGGTGAAGACCATGGCCTCGGTCGGCCAGCCGCCGGCGGTGCTCGGCCAGATGATCGCCGGCGCGCTGGTGGGCACCTTCCTGGGGATCCTGCTCGCCTACGGGTTCGTGAGCCCGCTCGCCAAGCTGCTGGATCAGAAGGCCGAGGAGGCGCACAAGGAGCTGCAGTGCGTGAAGATCACGCTGCTCGCGAGCCTGCAGGGGTACTCGCCGGCGATCGCGGTCGAGTTCGGCCGCAAGGTGCTGTTCTCGACCGAACGCCCGTCGTTCCTCGAGCTCGAGGCCCACGTCAAGCAGAAGAAGGCCTGAGCCATGGCCGGCGGCGACAGGAAGATCCAGCCGATCGTCATCAAGCGCGTGCGCAAGCCCGGCGGGCACGGCGCGCACAACGCCGCCTGGAAGATCGCCTACGCGGACTTCGTGACCGCGATGATGGCCTTCTTCCTGCTGATGTGGCTGCTGGGGTCGACCACCAAGGGCGACCTCAAGGGCATTTCGGACTACTTCAACACGCCGCTGCAGATCGCGCTGATCGGCGGCAGCGGCTCGGGCGAGTCCAGCAGCGTGATCCGCGGCGGCGGTGCCGACATCACCCGCGAGGTCGGTCAGGTGCGCCAGGGCGAGACCGAGAGCCCGCGTCGGCCGGTGAGCGCGCGCCAGGCGGCCGAGGAGCTTCAGCGCGAGGCCGACGAGCAGGCGCGCCAGATCCGCGCGCGGGTCGAGTCGGTCATCGAGCGCAATCCGAGGCTCCGGGAGATGCGCTCGCAGGTGCGCATGGACGTGACCCCCGAGGGGCTGCGCATCGAGATCGTCGACGAGCACAACCGCCCGATGTTCGCGTCCGGATCGGCGGTGGTCCAGCCCTACATGCGCGAGCTGCTGCACGAGATCGCCCGCGTGCTCAACGAGGTCGAGCGGCGCGTCACGCTCACCGGGCACACCGACGCCGCGCCGTTCCAGGGCGGCGAGCGGGGCTACTCGAACTGGGAGCTGTCGGCGGACCGGGCGAACGCGTCGCGGCGCGAACTGCTCGCCGGTGGGATGGACGAGGGCAGGATCCTGCGGGTGGTCGGGCTCGCCGCGGTGCTGCCGCGCGAGGCTGGCGACCCGCTCGCGCCGGTGAACCGCCGGATCTCGATCGTGGTGATGAACCGCCTCGCCGAGCGCAGGCTGCTGTCCGGCAGCGAGCTGCCGGCGGTGGATGCGCAGCAGCTGGGGCCCGAGCTGTCGCGCCTGCCCGGGGCGGACACGGAACAGCCGGCGGCAGCCGGCGCGCAGAGCGTCAGGAGGTAGCGCATGTCGGTTGAGAACATGAAATTCCTGATCGTCGACGACTTCTCGACGATGCGCCGGATCATCCGGAACATCCTGAAGGAGATCGGCTACGCGAACGCCGACGAGGCCGAGGACGGCCAGGTCGCGCTGAGCAAGCTGAAGTCGAGTCCGTTCGACTTCGTCGTATCGGACATCAACATGCCGAACATGAACGGTTTCCAGCTGCTGCAGCAGATCCGCGCGGACGATTCGCTGAGGACGATCCCGGTGCTGATGGTGACCGCCGAGGCGCGCAAGGAGGACATCGTCACCGCGGCGCAGTCGGGGGCGTCCGGCTACATCGTGAAGCCGTTCACGAAGGCGACGCTCGAGGAGAAGGTGCAGAAGATCCTGCAGAAGGTGGGCAAATGAACCGGGAGGGCGGCATGGGCAACGAGGAAGGCGATCTGTACGTCAACGTCGGGCGACTGACCCGGCAGCTGCACGATGCGCTGCGCGAGCTGGGCTACGACGTGAAGCTCGAGAACGCGGTGGGCTCGCTGCCCGACGCGCGAAACCGGCTGTCGTACGTGTCCCGGCTCACCGGACAGGCGGCCGAGAAGGTGCTGAACGGAGTGGACCGCACCAAGGCGGAGCTGCAGCACCTGACCGACGGCGCGACCGAGATGGCCGCGGCGCTGCGCGCCGACCCGGTGGGGGCGGTCGCCTCCGGCAGGATGATGGGCTTCCTGGACGAGGTCGGTGCGTCGGCCTCGCGCGCCGACACGCAGCTGACCGAGATCATGCTCGCGCAGGATTTTCACGACCTCACCGGTCAGGTGATCCGCAAGGTGGTCACGCTCGCGCAGGGGCTGGAGGCGCAGCTGGTCCAGCTGCTGGTGCAGACGCGCGCTCACGAGGCCGCGGCCGCGCGCGCCGCCGAGCCCGTGCGCGCCGAGCCCGTGCGCGTCGAGCCCGTGCGCGCCGAGCCCGTGCGCACCGAGGCGTTGGCCGGTCCGGCGGTGATGACCGCGGGGCGCACCGACGTGGTGAGCGGTCAGGCTCAGGTCGACGAGCTGCTCGAGTCGCTCGGCTTCTAGATCGCCCGCCGGCCGGCCCGCGCGGATCAGGCGGGCCGGGACCGGGCTAATCCGCCCTTCGACCGCCAGGGGGCGCCCGGACAATCCGTCGACGGGTTTTTCGGGCAACCATGGCGGACTCCTCCGACGACCGCGACGCGCGGCAGCTACCGGCCTCGGAGCGAAAGCTCCGTCAGGCGCGCGAACGCGGGCAGGTGCCGCGATCGCGCGAGGCCGCACACGCCGCCGCGCTGATCGCGATGACTGCGACGATCGCCCTGTACGGCTCGGTCTTCGTGGAGCGCTGCGCGGGATTGCTGCGGGGGGTGCTGCGCTTCGACGCATCGGTCGCCGGGGCTCCCGGACGCACGTTGGCGCTCGCTGCGACCGCTGCGGTCGACGCGTTCCTGGCGACCCTGCCGCTGCTCGCCGCGCCGATGCTGGCCGCGGCGGCTGCGACCCTGGCGGTGGGCGGTCGGGTCCTCAGCCTGGAGCCGGTCGCGCCGCAGTGGTCGCGTCTCGATCCGGTGGCCGGTCTGGGCCGACTGTTCTCGGTGAACTCCGTGATCGAGATCGCCAAGCTCGCCGCCCTCGCGATCGCGGTCGGGCTGGTGGGCGCTTGGTGTGTCGCCGGCGCCATGGAGCGTTTCGTCGGCCATCTCGGCATGGCACTTCCGGCGGCGCTCGCCGGGGCGGCGTTCGAGCTGCGCAATGGGCTGCTGGCGGTATCGGCGGTGGTCGTGGTCGCCGCGCTCATCGATGCGCCCGTGCAGGTCTGGCGCTGGCACGTGCAGTTGCGCATGACGCCGCAGGAGGCCAAGCAGGAGCAGCGCGAGGTCGACGGCGATCCCCACGTCAAGGCGCGGGTGCGCGAGCGGGCGCGGGCGATCTCTCGCGGCCGGATGCTCGCCGCGGTGCCCACGGCGGACGTGGTGGTCACCAACCCGACCCACTACGCGGTGGCGCTGCGGTACACCGACGGCGAAATGACGGCCCCCCGGGTCGTCGCCAAGGGAGCGGACCTGCTCGCGGCGCGCATCCGGGAGATCGCCGAGCGCTCGGGCGTGCCGCTGCTCGAGTCCCCGCCGCTCGCGCGAGCGCTGTACCGGCACGTCGAGGTCGACCGCGAGATCCCGGCGGTGCTGTACGCCGCGGTCGCGCAGGTGCTCGCGTGGGTCTACCAGCTGCAGCAGCACCGCGCCGGGCGCGCGGCGATGCCGCGCGATCCCGGCATCGAGCTGCCGCCCGGGCTGGATCCGCAGGAGGCCGCGCGTTGAGCCCGAGGACGCCGGGGTTCGCCGCGCTGCGCGGCGCGCTGCCGTTCCCGCTGCCGGCCGCGCAGGTGTTCGCCGCGCCGGTGCTGATCGTGCTGCTGCTGGCGATGCTGGTGCTGCCGCTGCCGACGTTCCTGCTCGACGTGTTCTTCACCTTCAACATCGCGATCTCGCTGATCGTGCTGCTGGTGGCCTCTTACACGGTGCGGCCGCTGGATTTCGCGGCGTTCCCGGTGGTGCTGCTGCTGACCACGATGCTGCGGCTGGCGCTGAACGTCGCCTCGACCCGCGCGGTGCTGATGCACGGCCACACCGGTACCGACGCCGCCGGCAAGGTGATCGAGTCGTTCGCGAACTTCCTGATCGGCGGCAACTTCGCGGTCGGCATCATCGTCTTCGTGATCCTGACGGTGATCAACTTCGTCGTGGTGACCAAGGGCGCGGGACGGATCGCCGAGGTGTCCGCACGATTCGCCCTCGATGCGATGCCCGGCAAGCAGATGGCGATCGACGCCGAGCTGAACGCCGGCGCGATCGACGAGAAGGAGGCACGCCGCCGCCGCCAGGAGGTCGCGCAGGAGGCCGACTTCTACGGGTCGATGGACGGTGCGTCGAAGTTCGTGCGCGGCGACGCGATCGCCGCGATGCTGATCCTGGCGATCAACCTGCTCGGAGGGCTGGCGATCGGCCTGTTCCAGCACGGCATGCCGATCGAGCGCGCCGCGAACAACTACGTGCTGTTGGCGATCGGCGATGCGCTGGTCGCGCAGATCCCGGCGCTGGTGATCTCGCTGGCCGCCGGCCTGGTGGTCTCGCGGGTGGGCAACGAGGACGACATCGGCGCGCAGGTGCGCAAGCAGCTGTTCGCGATGCCGCGCGCGCTGGCGCTGACCGCCGGCGTGATGGCTCTGATCGGGGTGATCCCGGGTATGCCCAACGTGGCGTTCCTCACCCTGGCGGGCGCGTGCGGCTGGGCAGCCTGGTGGCTGGCGCGGATGCACGCGCAGGAGGCCGCCCGGGCGGCGGCGCCCGCGCCGGCGGCGCCCGCCCCGAGCACCGAGGCGAGCTGGGACGACGTCGTGCCGGTGGACGTGCTCGGCCTGGAGGTCGGCTACCGGCTGATTCCGATGATCGAGCGCAATCAGGCGAGCGACCTGCTCACCCGGATCAAGGGCGTGCGCAAGAAGTTCGCGACCGAGGTCGGGTTCCTGCCGCCGGCAGTGCACATCCGGGACAACCTCGAGCTGCGTCCGAACGCGTACCGGATCACCCTGAAGGGTGCGGTCGTCGGCGAGGGCGAGGCGTATCCGGACCGGTGGCTCGCGATCAACCCCGGCCACGCGATGCTGCAGCTCACCGGGCAGGCGACCCAGGATCCCGCGTTCGGGCTGCCGGCGGTCTGGATCGAGCCGACGCAGCGCGACGAGGCGCAGGTGGCGGGCTACACGGTGGTCGATGCGGCGACCGTCGTCGCGACCCACCTCAACCACCTGATGGGCCAGCACGCGAGCCGGCTGCTCGGACGCGCCGAGGTGCAGCAGCTGCTCGATCACCTGGCGCGCTACGCCGGCAAGCTCGCCGAGGATCTGGTGCCCAAGCAGCTGCCGCTGCCCGTGGTGCAGAAGGTGCTTCAGAACCTGCTCGACGAGTCGGTGCACGTGCGCGACCTGCGCTCGATCGTCGAGGCGATCGCCGAGCACGCCGGACGCACGCAGGATCCGGCCGAACTCACGCGGGAGGTGCGGGTCGCGCTCGCACCGGCGATCGTCGACGGGATCTACGGTCCGGCGCGCGAGCTGGAGGTGGTCGCGTTCGACCCGAACCTGGAGAACCTGCTCGCACAGGCGCTCGCTCCGGGTGCGCCGGGCGCGCTCGAGCCGGGCGTCGCCGATCTGGTGGTCAAGGCGACCGCGGAGGCCGCGCAGCGTCAGGAGCAGGCCGGCGTGCCGGCCTGCCTGCTGGTCCCCGACCGGATTCGCGTGCCGGTGGCCCGCCTGCTCAAGAAAGCCGCGCCGCGGCTGCGCGTGATCGCGCACGCCGAGGTGCCTGACACGCATTCGATCCGGATCGGCCGGATCGTCGGAGACGCGACATGAACCTCAAGCGATTCGTCGGACGCACGTCGGGCGACGCGATGCGCAAGCTGCGCGACGCGCTCGGCCCGGACGCGCTGGTGCTGGCGAACCGGCCGTGCGCCGAAGGCGTCGAGCTGATCGCCGCCGCACCCGGCGCGCTCGGCGCGCTCGGCGAGGACGGCGCGGGCGCGACGCCGCCCCCCGCGGGCCCGCCGGTGGCCGCCGCCGGGGTCGTGGGTGGGGCGCCGATGAGCACGGTCTCGTTCCAGGACTACGTGCGCCAGCGCCTGCGCGAGCGCAACCGGTCGCAGCCGCGCGCGCCGGCCGACACGCGCGAGCTCGGCCCGGGTGCAGGCACCGCCGCGCTCGCGGCGAGCGCGCTCGCGGCGATGGGCGAGGGCGAGGCCGCGGCCTCGCCGCAGCCGGGCGCGACGGCCGCGCGCCCGCCTTCGCCGACGCCCGCCTTCGCCCCGGGGGCGGCTGCGGGCGCATCGCCGGCAACGCAGCGCGAACCGTCGATCGATGCGCTCGCGCGGGCGGTCGGCACGCCCGGCGGCTGGGACGAACTCGCGAGCGCGCCCCGGCCCACGCCCACGGCCGGCGGCGACGCGCTGGTCGCCGAGCTGCAGTCCCTCAAGGGCATGATCCTGCAGCAGTACCGGACGCTCGGCTGGTTCGAGGGCGTGCGCCGCAGCCCGGTCCAGGCGGGGCTGTTGCGCTCGATGGTCGCCGCCGGCTTCTCGCTGAAGCTCGCGCGCAGCGTGGTCTCGCGGCTGCCCGCCGACCACGGCGAGCGCGAGGCGCCGCTGTGGCTGGAGGAGGTGCTCGCGCGCAATCTGCGCTGCGCATCGCCGGCCGAGACCTTTCAGGCCGGACGCGTGTTCGCGTTCGTCGGACCGACCGGCGTGGGCAAGACCACGACCACCGCGAAGGTCGCGGCCCGGCACGTGCTCGAGCACGGCCCGCAGTCGGTGGTGCTGATCACGGTGGACACCTACCGGATGGGCGCGCACGACCAGCTACGCGCCTACGGCCGGATCCTCGGGGTGCCGGTGCACATCGCCCACGACGCGTCCGCGCTGCACGACCTGCTGCGGCTGCGCGGTCCGCGCCAGCTGGTGCTGATCGACACGGTGGGCATGGGCCATCGCGACGAGCGGATCCGCAGCCTGCTGGTGTCGCTGCCGCGCACCGACATCCGCCACGTGATCGTGGCGAGTGCCGCTGCGCAGCCGGAGACGCTGGACGAATCGCTGCGCGCCTACGAGGCGAGGCACGCCGAGGGGGTGGTGCTCACCAAGGTCGACGAGGCCGCCCGCACCGGCGGCGCGCTCGACTGTCTGATCCGCCAGCGGCTGCGGCTGCTGGGGGTGTGCGACGGCCAGCGGGTGCCCGAGGACTGGCACGTGCCCGAGGCGGCGCGACTGGTGCGCCGCGCGCTGCTCGGCGCACCGGGCGGTGCGTTCGCGCTCGACGACGAGGAGCTGCCGCTGCTGTTCGGCGTGGCGGCGACCCTGCAGGGGGATGCCGCTCATGCTTGAGCGCGGCTTCGATCAGGCGAGCGGCCTGCGCCGCTCGCTGCGCACCCGCGGCGGGCCCGTGCTGGCGGTCGCGGGCGCGGGCGAACACGCCGGTACGATCGGCCGGATCGCGCAGGCGCTCGTCGATCGCGGGCTGCCGGTCACGCTGGTGACCGACTTCGACGCGGTGATGGACGGCGTCGCCGCCGCGCGCCCCCGGCGCGGGCTGGTCGCCTACCGCGCGCACGGCGGCGACGACGCGATGCGTCGCATCGGCCAGCTCGCGCAGCGCAGCGCGCTCACGCTCGCGGCGGTCGACGACGTGCGTCTCGCCCGCGGCCTGGCCCTGCCGGCGAGCGACGCGCTGGTGCTGGCCGGCGCCGATGACGAGGCGCTCGCCACCGCGTATGCGCGGATCAAGGCGCTGGTCGGCCTGGGTTCGATCCGCGAGGTGCGCACCGTATTCGGTCCCGGTGCCGGCGGCGCACCCGCGCGTCGTGGCCACGCCCGGCTCGCCGGCGCGGCGTCGCGCTTTCTCGGCGTGGACCTCGAGTTCGGCGGTTCGGCCCCGGACACACCGGCCCCCGGAGCCTGGCGTCGGCTCGCCGAGGAGCTCGCCGCGTGGGCACGCGGCGGCGAGCAGGGGGCCGCGTGGTCGCCGGCCTGAGGAAGGGGGACGGCGCGATGTACACCGCCCGCGGTACGCTGGATCGCACGGCCGCGGTCGAGCGGTACGCGCCGATGGTGCGCCGGCTGGCGGCGCAGCTGATCGCGCGGCTGCCGGCCAACGTCGAGCTCGACGATCTGGTGCAGGCGGGCATGATCGGGCTGATGGACGCGCTGTCGCGCTACGAGGCGGGTCACGGCGCGCAGTTCGAGACGTTCGCGATGCAGCGCATCCGCGGCGCGATGATCGATGAGCTGCGCGGCGGCGACTGGCTGCCGCGCTCGGTGCGCCGCAACCAGCGGGCGATCGAAGCCGCGGTTCACGCGGTCGAGCAGCGCGAGCGCCGGCCGGCCACCGAAGCCGAGGTGGCCGCCGAGATGAAACTGTCGCTCGCGGCCTACCAGCAGCTGCTCGGCGACGCGCACGGCGCGCAGCTGGTCTACCTCGACGAGCTGGTCGGGGCGGACTCGGACGACAGCTTTCTCGACCGGCACGCCGCGCCCGAGCAGACCGATCCGGTGCGCGTGCTCGGCGACGACCGCTTCCGCGCGTCGCTCGCCGCGGCGATCGAGGCGCTGCCCGAGCGGGAGCGGCAGGTGATGGGCATGTACTACGAGCACGACATGAACCTGAAGGAGATCGGCGCCGTGCTCGGGGTGACCGAGTCGCGGGTCTGCCAGCTCCACAGTCAGGCGGTGGCGCGACTGCGGACCAAGCTGAAGGGATGGTGAACGATGGCCGGGGGAGCACGGTGAGCGATGCGCTGATCGACCGCGAGGCCGGGGCGAGCGGCGCGGCCGACCCGGGCCCGGCGGCGGCGGGCGAGCCCGGGGCGCAGGAGCGCATGGTCGTGCTGTCGGGCGCCGTCGGGCGCGAGGCCGCCGAGCTGGACGCGCTGCTCGTGGCCGCCGAGCGTGCGCTCGCGGCGCAGGCCGACGCGACGCGGGCGCTGCTCGACGGGCTGCAGCGGCTGCAGTCCGCGTGCGCGCCGATCGTCGAGGAGTCCGAGGCCGGGCGCGGCGAGGTGCGCGAGGCCCGCGCGGCGCTCGTGCAGGTCGGCCGCGGCGTGGCCGGCGTGGTCGACGTGCTGGGCGAGGTGTCCGGGGCGGTCGCCGAGATCACCAAGATCGCGGTCCAGACGCGGCTGGTCGCGATGAACGCCTCGGTCGAGGCCAAGCGCGCGGGCGATGCCGGGCGCGGGTTCGCGGTGGTCGCCGACGCGGTCAAGGACCTCGCGGCCCGGGTCGAACAGTCGTCGGCGTCGATCGCCGGCACGGTCGGTCAGCTGCAGTCGCGCGTGGGCACGCTGTCGCGCGAGATCCGGGACGGCGGACGCGGCGCGGTGCATGCCGCGCTGGCGCGCGCCGACGCTCGCGCCGATGCGCTCGCCGCCGCCGGGCGGGGTCAGCGCTCCCGCTGCGACGCCGCGGTGACCGCCGCGCGCGCGCTGTCCGAGCGTGCCGACGGGCTCGGTCGGGACGCGCGGCTCGCCCACGCGCGCGCCGGCGACCT
>Ga0169931_10001236_pt1 | contig 42320 bp, 44 predicted proteins | sample Kivu_15m_20L_FD_129675 | JGI IMG/M metagenome (GOLD analysis project Ga0169931, IMG submission 129675) | Freshwater microbial communities from Lake Kivu, Western Province, Rwanda to study Microbial Dark Matter (Phase II) - Kivu_15m_20L... | ecosystem: Environmental > Aquatic > Freshwater > Lake... | reverse complement strand
TGGCCGAGGCCAAGGTGCCCTACGACATCGTCATGGAGATGGACGAGATCAACGAGGACTTCCCCGACGCGGACGTCTCGATGGTCATCGGCGCCAACGACATCGTCAACCCGGCCGCGCAGGACGACCCGGCGAGCCCGATCGCCGGCATGCCCGTGCTCGAGGTCTGGAAGGCCAAGACCAGCATCGTGATGAAGCGCTCCATGGCCAGCGGCTACGCCGGCGTGGACAACCCGCTGTTCTACAAGGACAACAACCGCATGCTCTTCGGCGACGCGAAGAAGATGCTGGACGAGGTGCTGGGGGCGCTGAAGGGCTGAACCTTCAGGGGCTGGAGCGGGCGCGCCCGCGCCGGCTCCGGGCCTTGGGCAGCGCGCAGGTGGCCGCCATGTGCTCGGCCTGGGCCTGCAGGCGCTGCAGCGCGAGGTCCAGCGCACCCAGCGTTTCCGGCGGCAGGGCGCCGAGCAACTGCCGGTTCAGCGCCGCGATCTCCGGGAACAGCCGCGCATGCAGGCGGCGCCCCGTGTCGGTGAGCTCGACGCGCGCGTAGCGCTGGTCGCTCGCGTGCACCGTGCGCTGCGCCCAGCCCTTGGCCACCAGGGCGGAGATGGCGCGCGAGGTGCGCGCGCGGTCGAGCTGCGCCTGCACCGCCAGCACCGAGGGGTGCATGGCGCCGCCCTCGGCCAGCAGCGCGAGCATGCGCCATTCGCGCCGGGTGATGCCGTGGCCGCCCTGGAACAGCCGCACCGCCGGCAGGCCCGCGGTCCCCACCAGCCGGCTCAGGCGGTAGAGCAGCAGGTCACCCAGGGCGTGGGGCTGCGCCATGCGCGATGCGGGAGCGGCGGCGGGAACAGGGGTGACGGCCTCGGCCACTAGCGTAAACCCTGAGGATGGTTGACGAGATCAATCCATTCTGGGCGGCTAGATTGCGCTCGACAAGCCCGGGGCAACCCGGGCCCGCCACGACCTTGCCGAGGAGACAAGCCATGAAGCGCCGCGAATTCACCGCCCTGGCCGCCGCCAGCCTGATGCCCCTGGCCCATGCCCAGGCCGACAAGACCCTGCGCGTGATGGTGGGCTTCCCGCCGGGGGGCTCGATCGACGTCGTCGCGCGCGTGCTGGCCGAGAAGATGAAGGACGAGCTCAAGGTCAACATCCTGGTCGAGAACCGCGCCGGTGCCGGCGGGCGCCTGGCGGCCGACCTGCTGAAGTCCGCCCCCGCCGACGGCAGCGTGGTGATGATCGCGCCCGTGGTCGTGCCCGTGCTCGCCCCGCTGGTGTTCAGCAAGCTCAACTACAACCCGGCCACGGACTTCGCCCCGGTGGGGCATGTGTGCAACTTCAACTTCGCGCTCTCGATCCCCGCCGCGCTGCCGGCGAAGACGGTGGCCGAGTTCGTGACCTGGCTCAAGGCCAACCCGCAGAAGGCCAACTTCGGCTCGCCCGCGGCGGGGAGCCTGCCGCACTTCTTCGGCGAGATCCTGTCGCGCGAGGCCAAGGCCGACATGGTGCACGTGCCCTTTGCCGGTGGCGCGGCCATGATGACCGCGATCATGGGCGGGCAGGTCTCGGCCGGCATCGACGTCGTGCTCGAGGCGCTGGAGGCGCACCGCGCAGGCAAGGTGCGCATCCTGGCCACCTCGGGCGAGCGCCGCAGCGCCGTGCTGCCCGACGTGCCGACCTTCAAGGAGGCGGGCTACCCCGGCATCGTCGCCTCGGGCTGGTTCGCGATGTACGCCCCGGCCAAGGCGCCGGCCGCCTCCGTGGACGCCATCAACCGGGCCCTGAACAAGGCGCTCACCCACCCCGAGGTGCTGGACCGCTTCGGCAAGCTCGCGCTCGAGGCCGGCGGCGGCAGCCCGGCCGACCTGCGCGCGCTGGAGCAGGCGTCCACCGCCCGCTGGGCGCCGGTGGTCAAGGCCACGGGCTTCCGCGCCGACTGACCGCTGGCGCCCGCGTGACGAGCCCCGCTGCCCACGAAAGGCCCGCGATGCAGGAAGGCTACCTCCCCGAGGGCTTCGTCGAGGACGCGTGGTACGTCGCCGCCTGGGACCACGAGATCGGGCCCGACGCCCTGTTCGCGCGCACGCTGCTGGGCCGCCCGCTGGTGTTCTACCGCCGCGCCGACGGCGGCGTCGTGGCCATGGACGACCGTTGCTGCCACCGGGCTGCGCCGCTGTCCATCGGCCGCCGCGAGGGCGACTGCGTGCGCTGCCTCTATCACGGGCTGAAGTTCGACCCCAGCGGCGCCTGCGTCGAGATGCCCGGGCAGGAGCGGATCCCGCCGATGGCGCGCGTGCGCACCTACCCGGTGGTGGAGCGCGACCGCTTCGTCTGGATCTGGATGGGCGCGCCCGAGCGCGCCGACCCGGCCGCCATCCTGAGCTTCTTCTGGCACGCCAGCCCCGAGTGGGCCATGAAGCCGGGCTACATCCACTACCAGGCGCACGTGCAGCTCATCGTGGACAACCTGCTGGACTTCGCGCACCTGTCCTACGTGCACCCCACGACGCTGGGCACCGCGCGCAACGCTCAGGTGCGCGCGCAGGTGGAGCCCATCGACGGCGGCCTGCGCATCACGCGCTGGGCGCTGGACGACGAGATGCCGCCCAACCACCGGCGCGTGGCGCGCTTCCAGGGCCGGGTGGACCGCTGGCAGATCTACGAATGGCACCCGCCTGCCTTCATGCGCATGGACGCGGGCTCCGCCCCCGCCGGCACCGGCGCGCCCGAGGGCCGCATCGCCGACGTGGCGATGAAGTTCCGCCACACCTCGGTGCAGACGCCGGAGACGGCGCGCACCAGCCACTACTTCTTCTGCCAGGCGCGCAATTTCGCGCTCGACGACCCGGCCGTCACCGAGGCCATCTTCCAGGACGTCAGCACCGCCTTCGCCGAGGACTGCGCCATGATCGAGGCGCAGCAGAAGATCCTGGACGCCACGCCCGGATTCCGCCCCGTGGCCACCGTGCACGATCAAGCCTTGACGATGGCGCGCCAGCTGGTGCGCGCGCGCCTGCAGGCCCCGAGCCAGGAGACCACGCCATGAGGCTTGCCGACCGCAGCGCCATCGTCACCGGGGCGGCCTCGGGCTTCGGCGCGGCCATCGCCGAGCGCTTTGCCGCCGAGGGCGCGCGCGTGGTCGTGGCCGACCTGGACGAGCCGCGCGGCCGCGCCGTGGCGCAGGGCATCGGCGGCCTGTTCGTGCGCTGCGACGTCTCGCGCGGCGAGGACGTGCGGGCGCTGGTGCAGGCGGCCGTGGCGGCGCACGGGCGCCTGGACATCGTCGTCAACAACGCCGGTGTCACCCACGTCAACAAGCCGCACCTGGACGTGAGCGAGGACGAGTTCGACCGCCTCTACCGCGTCAACGTCAAGAGCCTGTTCCACATGAACCGCGCCGCGGTGCCGGCCATGCGCGCCAACCCGGGCGGCGCCTCGGGCGTGTTCGTCAACGTGGCCTCCACCACCGGCGTGCGCCCCGGGCCGGGGCTGTGCTGGTACTCCGGCAGCAAGGGCGCGGTCATCACCACCAGCAAGGGCCTGGCGCTGGAGCTGGCGCGCGAGAACATCCGCGTGTGCGTGATCAACCCGATGATCGGCGAGACCGCCATGCTCGAGCAGTTCATGGGCGTGCCCGACACCCCCGAGAACCGCCAGCGCTTCCTGGCCCGCATCCCGTTGGGCCGCTTCACGCGGCCGGCGGACGTGGCCGGCGCCGCCGTCTACCTGGCCAGCGATGACGCGGGCTTCCTGACCGGTGTGTGCCTGGACGTCGATGGCGGGCGCAACATCTGAACCCGAGTGGGACTTCGTCATCGTCGGCGCCGGCTCGGCCGGCTGCGTGCTGGCCGACCGCCTGAGCGCTGACGGCCGGCACCGGGTGCTGTTGCTCGAAGCCGGGCCCGAAGACCGCTCCCCCTGGATCCATCTGCCGCTGGGCCTGCAGTTCGCGCTGCGCGACCGGCGCATCGAGTGGGGCCTGCCCACCCAGCCCGAGCCGGCCCTGGGCGGCCGGCGCATCCCCTGCCCGCGCGGGCGCGCGCTCGGGGGCACCAGCTCCGTCAACGGCATGATCTACATCCGCGGCCAGCCCGAGGACTACGACGACTGGGCGCGGCTGGGCTGCACCGGCTGGGGCTGGCACGACGTGCTGCCCTGGTTCCTGCGCAGCGAGGGCAACCGCAGCCTGCCCGCCGGGTCGCTGCACGCCACCGACGGCCCCTTGCCGGTGACCCTGCCGCCCGGGGGTGACCGGCTGTGCGACGCCGTGGTGGAGGCCGCCTGCCAGTGGGGCCTGCCCCGCAACCCGGACTTCAACGGTCCGTCGCAAGCCGGCGCCGGCTACTACCAGCACACCCTGCTCGGGGGCCGCCGGGCCAGCGCGGCCCGTGCCTTCCTGCGCCCGGCCCGCCACCGGCGCAACCTCAGCGTGTGGACGGACGCGGCCGCCACGGGTCTCGAGTTCGAGGGGGCGCGCGTGCGCGGGGTGCACCTGCGGCGCGCCGGGGGGCTGCGGCAGACCGTGCGCGCGGCGCGCGAGGTGCTGCTGTGCGCCGGTGCCGTGCACAGCCCCCAGTTGCTGCAGGTCTCGGGCATCGGCCCCGCGGCCCTGCTGCAAGGCCTGGGGGTGCCGGTGCGGGTGGACGCCCCGGAGGTCGGCTGCGGCCTGCAGGACCATCTTCAGGCGCGGGTGCGCTACACCCTGCGCGAGCCCGTGAGCCTGAACGACCTGTACCACCGCAAGGGCCGGCTCCTGGCCGAGGGTCTGAAGTACCTGGCCTGGCGGCGCGGCCGGCTGGCGCAGGCGCCCATTCGCGCCGGCGCCTTCCTGTGCAGCGAGCCCGGGCTGACGCGGCCCGACCTGCAGCTGCACCTCGTGGAGTTCACGGCCGACGGCATGGGGCGCCCGCCGCACCGCGCGCCCGGCTGCCAGCTCTCGGTGTGCGTGCTGCGGCCGCGCAGCCGCGGCGTGGTGCAGGCGGTGTCGCCCGACGCGGCGGTGCCGCCGGCGATCTGCGGGCATTTCTTCTCCGACGCCGACGACCTGGCGCGCACGGTGCGCGGGGTGCGCCTGATGCGCGCACTGGCCGAGCAGCCGGCCTTGCGGTCCCTGGTCGCCGAGGAGGCGGACCCGGGGCCTGGCGCGCAGGCCGACGCGGCCCTGGCCGACTGGGTGCGCGCGACCGCCGTCACGGTCTACCACCCGGTGGGCACCTGCCGCATGGGCGGCGACGAGCGGGCCGTGGTCGACCCGGCTTTGCGGGTTCGGGGGGTGGAGGGGCTGCGCGTGGTCGATGCCTCGGTGATGCCGCGTATCGTCTCCGGCAACACCAACGCCCCCACCCTCATGATCGCCGAGAAGGCGGCAGGCCTGATCCTCGCCGATGCCCGGGGCGACTGACCGAGGCATCGCAGAACCCAGGGATGATTGCGCTCCATGCGGCCAACGGCTCGAGAGAGACCCATGTAGCGCCGCTGGCGCCACCGACTCCAGCCCCGGAACCAGGCAGCTCGGAGCGCGGGCATTGCTTCCCTCCCCCCTGGCGAGGGAGGGGCTGGGGGAGAGGGGGATGAGCGCCAAGGCCTCGGCGTTCCCCCCTCTCCCCAACCCCTCTCCCGCGAGGGGAGAGGGGCTGAAATCCGTGCGCTTCGGGTATGGTTCCTGGGTAGGGCACAGCGGCTGGAAACCGAAATACACTCGCATCATTCGTATTTTTTCTGCCTCGAAGGGCCCCATGACGCTCACCGTCCGCCTCGACCGTACGCTGGAATCCGCGCTCGATCGCTACTGCGCCGAGCAGGGGGTGACCAAGACCCTGGTGGCGCAGGAGGCGCTCGCCGCCCATCTGGTCGGGCAGCGGGCGGGCGCCATGCCCCGGTCGGCCTCGGCGCCGGGGCTGGCCGTCAGCCGCAACTACGCCGCCTTCGCCCGCGCGGGGGTGCTGGGCGCGGTCGAGCTCGCGTCCGCGGGCCCGGCGCGCAGCGCCGACAAGGCCGCCGTGCGGGCGCGCCTGGCCGCACGGGCCGCCGGCCCGGCGCCTGTGGCGGCGCCTGAAGCCGGCCCCACCCCGACCTGAGAGCCTCCGGCCTTGGCCTCCACTCCGGCGCGCGGCGTGCTGGTGGACACCGGCTGGCTCGTCGCGCTGCATGCGCGCGACGACCCGCTGCACGCGTCGGCGGTGCGCTGGCTGCGCGATTGCGACGAGCCGCTGCACACGGTGGAGCCGGTGCTGGCCGAGACGGCGCTCCTCCTGCCCGCGCGCCAGCGCGCCGGGCTGGCCGGCCTGGCGGCCGACGGCGTGCTGCAGGTGCACCACCCTGACGCCGCGGGCCACGCGCGCATGGCCGAGATCCTGCGCAAGTACGCCGACCTCGACCCCGACTGGGCCGACGTGGCCCTGGTCTGGCTGGCCGAGTCGGCCGGTGTGCACCGCATCGCCACCGTGGACCGCACCGATTTCGGCCTGTACCGCATCCACGGCCGGCGGCGCTTCGAGCTCGCCTGGCTGGGTTGAGAGCCTGAAAGCCTTCCCATGACCCTGGCCATCGTCGGCGCCATGCCACAGGAGCTGGCCGCGCTGCAACCCCACCTGGAGGGCGCGCGCACCGAGCGCCTGGGCGGACGCAGCTTCCAGCGCGGCCGCCTGGCCGGGCGCGAGGTGGTGCTCGTGCTCAGCGGCATCGGCAAGGTCGCCGCGGCCGCCACCGCGGCGCTGCTGATCGACCGGCTCGGCGCCCGCGCGCTGCTGTTCACCGGCGTGGCCGGCGGCCTGGGCGCCGGCGTGCGCGTGGGCGATGTCGTCGTCGCGCAGGAACTGCTGCAGCACGACCTGGACGCCTCGCCGCTGTTCCCGCGCTGGGAGGTGCCCTTGACGGGGCGCTCGCGCTTCGCGGCCGACCCGGCGCTGGCGACCACGCTGCTGGCGGCCTGCGACGAGGTGCTGGCGGCACCCCGGCCCGGCCTGGCCGCGCTCGTCCTGCACGCGCCGCGGCGACACGCCGGCCTGGTGGTCAGCGGCGACCGCTTCGTGTCCTCGGCCGCCGCGAGCGCGGCCTTGCCTGGCGCGCTGCCCGACGCGCTGGCCGTCGAACTGGAAGGCGCCGCGATGGCCCAGGTCTGCGCCGACTTCGGCTGCCCGCTGGCGGTGCTGCGCACGGTCTCGGACCGCGCCGACGACCAGGCGCACGTCGATTTCGGCCGCTTCGTCGCCGAGGTGGCCTCCGGCTACTCGCGCGACATCGTCCTGGCCGCCTTGAGCCGCGGTTTCGGCGTGACTTGACCCCCGGGCCGCGCGGCGCGGCCCTGGCGCCGGCGGCCAGCTTGCGGCCCGGGCCCTATCGAATCCCCCGATGCGGAACTGTCAGCAGATCGTCAGAATCTGCGGCGGAGGACAAGGAGAACCCCTCATGCAACGGCCCTGGCTTGCGCACTACCCGGCCGGCGTGCCCGCCGAGATCCCGGCCGATGCCTACCCCTCGCTCGTGGCCCTGATGCAGGAGAGCTTCGAGCGCCACCGCGCGCGCCCGGCCTTCAAGTTCATGGGCTCGACGCTGAGCTTCGGCGAGCTCGACGCACGGTCACGCGACTTCGCCGCCTGGTTGCAGCAGCAGGGGCTGCAGCGCGGCGACCGGGTCGCGGTGATGCTGCCCAACGTGCCGCAGTACCCCGTGGTGGTGGCGGCCATCCTGCGCGCCGGCATGGTGGTGGTCAACGTCAACCCGCTGTACACGCCGCGGGAGCTCGAGCACCAGTTGAAGGACTCGGGCGCGCGCCTGATCGTCATCCTCGAGAACTTCGCCGCCACGCTGGAGCAGGTGCTGGGCCATGTGCCGACGAAGAAGGTCGTCGTCGCCGCCATGGGCGACATGCTCGGCTGGCTCAAGGGTGCCCTCGTGAACCACGTGGTGCGCAAGGTGAAGAAGCTCGTGCCGGCCTACAGCCTGCCGGATGCCGTGCCCTTCGGGCAGGCGCTCGGGCGCGGCCGCGGCGCGCCCCTGGCCGAGCCTGGCGTCGGCCCCGACGACATCGCGGTGCTGCAGTACACCGGCGGCACCACCGGCGCGAGCAAGGGGGCGGTGCTGCTGCACCGCAACCTGGTGGCCAACGTGCTGCAGTCCGAGGCCTGGAACCAGCCAGCCCTGAAGCAGGTGCCGCCGGGCGAGCAGCTCGTGACCGTCTGCGCCCTGCCGCTGTACCACATCTTCGCGTTCAACATCAACATGATGCTGGGCCTGCGCATGGGGGCCTGCAACATCCTGATCCCCAACCCGCGCGACCTCGCGGCCACGCTGAAGGAGCTCTCGCGCCACCGCTTCCACAGCTTCCCGGCCGTCAACACGCTGTTCAATTCCCTGGCCCACCACCCCGACTTCGGCAAGGTGGACTGGAGCGCGCTCAAGCTCAGCGTGGGCGGCGGCATGGCGGTGCAGCAGGCCACGGCCCAACTGTGGCTGCAGAAGACGGGCTGCCCGGTGGTGGAGGGCTACGGCCTGTCCGAGACCAGCCCCTCGGTGACCTGCAACCCGGTGGACGCGACGGCCTACAGCGGCGACATCGGCCTGCCTCTGCCGAGCACCGAGATCCGCCTGCTCGACGACGAGGGCGGAGAGGTCGCCCCGGGCGCGGCGGGCGAGATCTGCATCCGCGGGCCGCAGGTCATGGCCGGCTACTGGCAGCGCCCTGACGAGACGGCCAAGGTGATGACCGCCGACAACTTCTTCCGCAGCGGCGACATCGGCACCATGGACGAGCGCGGCCGCGTGCGCATCATCGACCGCAAGAAGGACATGATCCTGGTCAGCGGCTTCAACGTCTACCCCAACGAGGTCGAGGACGTGCTGACCCAGCACCCGGGCGTGCTGGAGGCCGCGGTGATCGGCGTGCCCGACGGCCCCGCGGGCGAGAAGGTCAAGGCCGTCCTCGTGCGCAAGGACCCGGCGCTCAGCGAGGCTGACGTGCGCGCCTGGTGCGAGTCCAACCTCACCGGCTACAAGCGGCCGCGCATCGTGGAGTTCCGCGCCGAGCTGCCCAAGACCCCGGTGGGCAAGATCCTGCGGCGCGAACTGCGCGCGTGAGCTGGCGGGTGGGCGTGGGCATGAGCGTGCGGGCGACCCGGCAGGCCGGCGCGTCAGGCCGGCCTGGCGTCGCGGGAGAATGCGGCGCATGATGCTGCCCCCCATCGCCGCCCTGCGCGCGCAGTGTGCCGCCGGAACCCTCAGCCGCGAGGAACTCGTGGCGCGCGCCCTGGCCGGCGCGCGCGCGCCGGCCGCCGCCCACGTCTTCGTCCGCCTGCACGAGGCCGCCGCGCGCGAGACCGCCCGCCACGCGGACGCGCTGGCGCGCGCCGGCGTCGCGCTGCCGGTGCTGGCGGGGCTGCCGGTGTCGGTGAAGGATCTGTTCGACGTGGCTGGCGAGCCCACGCCCGCCGCTTCGCTGCTGCTGGCCGACGCGCCGCCCGCCGCGGCCGACGCCCCGGCGGTGGCGCGGCTGCGCGCCGCCGGGGCGGCCATCGTCGGCCGCACCAACATGAGCGAGTTCGCCTTTTCCGGGGTCGGCATCAACCCCCACCACGGCACGCCCGCCAACCCGGCTGACGCCTCGGTGGCGCGCATCCCCGGGGGCTCGTCCAGCGGCGCGGCGGTGTCGGTGGCGCTCGGGCTGAGCGTGGCAGGCCTGGGCTCGGACACCGCGGGCTCGATCCGCGTGCCGGCGGCGCTGTGCGGGCTCGTGGGCTTCAAGAGCACGCAGTCGCGGGTGCCGCTGGACGGCGCCTTCCCGCTGTCGCCCACGCTCGACACGGTCTGTGCCATGACGCGCTGTGTCGAGGACTGCCTCGTCGTCGACGGCGTGCTCGCCGGCGCGCCGCTGGCGGTGGCGCGCCGGCCGCTGGAGGGCCTGCGCCTGGCGCTGCCGCAGACGCTGGTGCTCGACGCGCTGGAGCCGGCTGTGGCCCGCGCCCACGAGCGCGCGCTGCAGCACCTGTCCGCCGCCGGCGCGCGGCTGGTGGAGCTGCCGCTGAGCGAGCTGGCCGAGATCGCGCAGATCAACGCCCCGGGTGGCCTCTCTCCGGTGGAAGCCTGGGCGACGCACCGCGAGGCCATGCGCACCCGGCGCGAGCGCTTCGACCCGCGCGTGGCGGCACGCATCGCCCTCGGCGAGGGCGTGTCGGCGGCCGACTACCTGCGCATCCTGCAACGCCGGCGCGACTGGATCGCGCGCCTCGAGCAGCGTCTCGAGGGCTTCGACGCCTGGGTCTGCCCGACGGTGCCCATCGTCGCGCCGCCCACGGCCGCGCTGCTGGCCTCGGACGAGGCCTTCTTCAGGGCCAACGGCCTGCTGCTGCGCAACACGCTGCCGGTGAACTTCCTGGACGGCTGCGCCTTCAGCCTGCCTTGCCATGCCGAAGGCGAACTGCCGGTGGGCCTGATGCTGGCCGCCCCGCGCGGCGCCGACGCGCGCCTGGCGAGCGTGGCGCTGGCGGTGGAGGCGGCGCTGGCGACCGCGCGGTGAGCCTGCGCCTGCACGTCGACGCGCCGCTGGCCGCCGGCGCCACCCTGGCGCTGCCCGAGGCGGCGGCGCGGCACGTCCAGGTGCGCCGCCTGCAGCCCGGGGATGCCCTGCGCCTGTTCGACGGCCGCGGCGGCGAACACGACGCGCGCGTGGTCTCGATGGGGCGCCGCGACGTGAGCGTGGCGGTCGGCCCCGCCGTGGCGGCCGTGCCCGAGCTGCCCGTGGCCGTGACGCTGGCCGTGGGCGTGCCGGCGAACGAACGCATGGACACCCTGGTGGAGAAGGCGGCCGAGCTCGGCGTGGCGGCGATCCAGCCGCTGGAGTGCGAGCGCTCGGTGCTGCGCCTGACCGGCGAGCGCGCGGCGCGGCGGCGCGAGCACTGGCAGGCCGTGGCCGCCGCGGCGAGCGAGCAGTGCGGGCGCGCCGTGGTGCCGGCCGTGGCGCCGCCCCGGCGCCTGGACGACTGGCTGGCCGGCCTGCCGGCCGACGGCCGGCGCCTGCTGCTGAGCCTGACCGGCGACGCCGTGCCCTGGGCTGCCGCCGGCGTTTCCGGGGGCGCCGGGGGCGCCGTCACCGTGCTCTCCGGTCCCGAGGGCGGCCTGGCGCCGGCGGAGGAGGCGGCGGCGCGCGCCGCCGGCTTCCGGCCGGTCAGCCTGGGGCCCCGCGTGCTGCGCGCCGACACCGCGCCGCTGGCGCTGCTGGCGGCGATCGCGCTGGCGGGCTGAAAGGCTGAGAGGCTCAGGCCTCGCCGGCCGTGTCCGGCGCGGTCCCGCGCGCCGAGCCTGCCACCATGTCGAAGCGGAACAGCCGGCACTCGATCGGCCCGTTCCACATCGGCACGCGCCGGCTCTCCTTCAGCCGCATCAGTGTCGGCAGTTTCATCTCGGGGCTGAGCAGCCAGGCCGTCCAGCCCGGGTAGTGGCGCTTCCAGTGCGCCGCCAGGGCGCCGAAGAACTCGGCCGCGCCGCCGCCGGTGTCGAAGGCTTCGCGTCCGGCCGCGGGCCCGAAGCCGCGCCCCTTGGGCGCGATGCGCTCGCCATAGGGCGGGTTCATCACGATGGTTCCGCGGGCTTCGGGTGCCGGGCGCTGCAGCGCGTCCGCGGTCTTGAAGGCGATCGCCTCGCGCACCCCGGCGCGCTCGGCGTTGCGCGCCGCGAAGTCCGTCATGCGAAAGCTCACGTCCCCGGCATGGACGGCCACCACCGGGGCGTGGATGTGCTGCTGCGCCCGCTGGCGCATCGCCTGCCAGGCCGGCAGGTGGGGCCGAAAGGGCAGCAGGCGCTCGAAGGCGAAGCGCCGCCGCAGCCCCGGGGCGATGCCGCAAGCCATTTGCGCCGCCTCGATGGCGATGGTGCCGGCGCCGCAGCAGGGGTCGAGCAGCGGCCCGTCCTCGGCGCGGCCCTGCCAGCCGGCGGCGGCGAGCAGCGCGGCCGCCAGCGTCTCCTTCAGCGGGGCCTCGCCCTTGACGTCCTCGCGCCCGCCGCGGGCGTCGCGCCAGCCGCGCTTGAACAGCGCCTCGCCGGAGGTGTCGACGTAGAGCGTGGCGTGCTCCGGCCCGAGGTAGAGCTGCAGCGGCAGGTCGGGGTGGTGCGTGTCCACGCTGGGGCGCTCGCCCACGGCCTCGCGCAGCGCGTCGCACACGACGTCCTTGATGCGCAGCGCGGCGAAGTTCAGGCTGCGCAGCGGGCTGGCGTGCGCGTTCACGTCCACCCGCAGCGTCTGCGCGGGGGTGATCCACACGGGCCAGGCCACGCGCCGCGCCAGCGCGTACAGGTCGTGCTCGTCCCGGTAGGGGCCGGCCACCAGCGGCCAGAGCACGCGCTGCGCGAGCCGGCTCTCCAGGTTCAGGCGCATGGCCGTGGCGGCGTCTCCACGTAGCCAGACGCCGCCGCGACCGGCCTGCGCCGGGGCGCCGGTCAGGCGCGCGGCCTCGTCGGCCAGCAGCGCCTCGGCGCCGCCCGCCGCGGGCAGGAAGAGTTCGACCACGGTGTCCGCCGTGCCGGGTGCCTGCATCAAAGGGCCTTGCGCAGGTTGGCGGGCGCGATCTTCAGCGCCTCGCGGTACTTGGCCACGGTGCGGCGCGCGACCTGGATGCCCTGCTCCTCGAGCATCTGGCTCAGGGTGCTGTCCGACAGCGGGCGGCGCGCGTCCTCGGCCGCGACCATCTGCCGGATCAAGGCGCGCACGGCCGTGCTCGAGGCGTTGCCGCCGGCCTCGGTGGCCAGACCGCTGCCGAAGAAGTACTTCAGCTCGTAGGGGCCCAGCGGCGTGGCCATGTACTTGGCCGTGGTCACGCGCGAGATCGTCGACTCGTGCAGGCCGAGCTCGTCGGCGATCTCGCGCAGCACCAAGGGCTTCATCGCGATCTCGCCGTGCGTGAAGAAGGCCTTCTGGCGCTCGACGATGGCCTGGCTGACGCGCAGGATGGTGTCGAAGCGCTGCTGGATGTTCTTCATGAACCAGCGCGCCTCCTGCAGCCGCGCCGACATCGGCCCGCCCCGCTGGCCGCGCACGGCGGCCGCGTAGACGTCGTTGATGCGCAGGCGCGGCATCACGTCCGGGTTCAGCGCCACCTTCAGGCTGCCGCGCGCGCCGCGCTGCACGATCACGTCGGGCACGACGATGAGCGACTCGGCGTCGGCCCAGGGGCGCCCGGGCTGGGGCTCGCAGGCGGCGATCAGGGCCTGCGCCTCGCGCAGCAAGGCCTCGGTCGCGCCGGTGGCGGCCAGCAGCTTCTTCACGTCGCGCCGTGCCAGCAGCTCCAGGTGCGCGGCGCAGATCGCCAGGGCGAGCGTCCGCGCCGGGCTGTCGGGCCCGCGCCGCAGTTGCAGCGACAGGCACTCCGACAGCGTGCGCGCACCCACGCCGGGCGGGTCCAGCCGCTGCAGCCAGTGCAGCGCGCAGCGCAGGCGCGAGCCCAGGTCGTCCAGCGCGTCCTCGTCCAGACCGGCGCCCAGGGCCTGTGCGATCTCCTCCAGCGGGTCGGCGAGGTAGCCGCGTTCGTCCAGCGACTCGATCAGCGCCAGCACCGCGGCCGCGTCCTCGCGCGGCAGGCGCAGGCCGGGCAACTGGCCGCGCAGGTGCTCGGCCAGGCTCTCGGCGCCGGCCCGGCGCTCGGCCGGGTCGCCGTCGTCGTCATCGAGCCCGGCCCGCGCGCCTGCGGCCAGCGAGGGCAGTTCGCGGATGCCGTCGAAGTCGTCGCCCTCGGTGCCGTTGGCCCAGTCCTCGCGCTCGGTGGCGCCGAACTCGGCCGCACCCAGCTCGGGCAGCGCCTCGCCGCCTTCGGCGCCGGCCTCGCCCGCACTGGCTGCCTCGGCGTCCTGCTCGCGCTCGCGCAGGCGTTCGCCCACGGCCGCCCGGTCCAGCGCCGGCGTGAAGGGCGACTCGTCTTCGCCTTCGGGCTCGAGGAAGGGGTTCTGCTCGAGCATCTGCCCCACCTCCTGGTGCAGCTCGAGCGTGGACAACTGCAGCAGCCGGATCGACTGCTGCAGTTGCGGCGTCAGCGCCAGGTGCTGCGAGAGCCGGAACTGGAGCGAGGCGCGCATGGCGGGCCTCAATGCGGTGGCGCCGACGCCATCGCGCTACATCCGGAAGTGCTCGCCGAGGTAGACCCGGCGCACTTGCGGGTCCTCGACGATCTCGGCCGGCGCGCCCTCGGCGAGCACCGTCCCTTCGCTGATGATGTAGGCGCGGTCGCAGATGCCCAGGGTCTCGCGCACGTTGTGGTCGGTGATCAGCACCCCGATGCCCTTGGCGCGCAGGAAGCCGATGATGCGCTGGATCTCGATCACGGCGATCGGGTCCACGCCCGCGAAGGGCTCGTCCAGCAGGATGAAGCGCGGCTGCGTGGCCAGGGCGCGCGCGATCTCGACCCGCCGCCGCTCGCCGCCCGACAGCGCGGGCGTGGGCACGTCGGCCAGCTTCTCGACGCCGAGCTCGCGCAGCAGCGCCGCCAGCCGCTCCTCGATCAGCGCCGGCGCGAGCGGGCGGCCGTCGGCGCCGCGCTGCAGTTCGAGCACCGCGCGCACGTTCTCGGCCACCGTGAGCTTGCGGAAGATCGACGCCTCCTGCGGCAGGTAGGACAGGCCCAGGCGCGCGCGCCGGTGGATGGGCTGGTTCTGCACCGGCTGGCCGTCGATGAGGATGCTGCCGGCGTCGGCCCGCACCAGGCCCACGACCATGTAGAAGGTGGTCGTCTTGCCCGCGCCGTTGGGGCCCAGCAAGCCGACGACCTCGCCGCCACCCACCGTCAGGTGCACGTCGCGCACGACCTTGCGCACGCCGAAACGCTTCTGCAGGCCGATGGCCTGCAGCGTCGCGCCGGCCGGGGCCGCCGGGGCGGGCGCGTTGCCGCCCCGCGGCGCCGGAGCCGGCGCCTGGGGCCGGGGCGCGTCGGCGCGCGGCCCGAGCACGGCGCGCACGCGGCCGCTGGGGTTGGCCGGCGTGGCGCCGCCCTCGACCGTGAACAGCTCCGTGGTGTTGTTCCACGTGATCAGCTGCCCGGTGATCTCGTCGACGAGCTCGGTCCCGCGCAGGCGCCGCACGACCGCGTTGCCGATGAAGCGCAGCGTGTCGCTGCGGGTGTCGAACTCGATGCGCTCGCCCTCGCCTTCGACGAACTCATCCAGCGTGTCGCGCTTCTCGCGGTACCAGGCGCGCCGCGCCGCCGTGCCGGTGGCGACGCCGCTGCGCTGTCCGTCCTTGGTCTCGCGCACCTCGACGCGCTCGGCGCGCAGGGTCGTCGTGCCCTGCGTGAGCACCACGTTGCCGTTGAAGACGACGATCTGCTTCTGCATGTCCATGCTGCCGGGCTTGTCGGCCTCGACGACCATGGGCAGCGCCCGGTCGGCCTTCTCGGCCCGGGCATGGGGGGCCAGCGCCAGCAACACGGCGAGCAGGAGGGCGGAGCGGTTCAGGGCTGTGGACATGGGGGGCGGCACAAAAATTGCTGCGGATTCTAGGGGCGCTCAAGCCCCCTTGCGAACGCGTGCGATCAGCGCCTCGGTCACCGCCAGTGCGCGCATGTTGTCACCCGCCAGCGAGCCCGAGGTGTGGAAGCGCCCGTGCACGCCGAGGGTGGGCACGCCGTCGATGTCGTAGGCATCGGCGAGTTGCTTGGCCTGGCGCATCTTCGTCTGCACGCTGAAGGACTTGGACAGTTCGGCGTAGCGCGACGTGTCCACGCCCACGCCCTTCAGGAAGGCGATCTGCTCGGCCTCTTTCTCGAGCCGCTGGCGCTGGGTGTGGATGGCGGCGAAGACCTTCGGGTGCACCGCGGCGAGCTGGCCCAGGGCCTCGAGGGTGTAGAACAGGCGCTGGTGGGCTTCGTGCACGGCGCCGAAGGCCACCGGCACGCGACGGAACACGACGTCGGCCGGCAGCTTCCTGACCCAGGCCTCCAGCGCCGGCTCGAGTGCGTTGCAGTGCGGGCAGCCGTACCAGAAGAATTCGACGACCTCGATCTTGCCGGCCGGCGTCGACACCGGCGCCGGCTTGGCCAGGCGGATGAAGTGCACGCCTTCGACCGGCCCGCCCTGGGCCCGGGACGCGGCGGCCGCGGTGCCCAGACCGGCGGCCATCAGGGTGGAGAACTCACGGCGCTTCATGGTCTGTTCGTCCTTTCTTTTGGGGGGGCGAGCAGGGTCGGACCCGCCGCGCCCGGCAGAGTTCACTGCGGCGGGCGCTCGGCGCGCATCAGCCGCGCCTCGATGCCGGCGGCGACGAGCCGGTCGCGCGTACCCTCGGCCTCGCCCATCTTGTCGTAGGGGCCGACGCGCACGCGGTGGATCGTGCGCCCGGACTGGTCGCGCTCGACGACCCGCGCCTCCAGGCCCAGGATCGCGAGCCTGGCGCGCTGGGCCTCCGCGTCCTCGGGCCGCTGGAAGGCGCCGGCCTGGACGAAGTAGACGTAGGGGTCGACACCGCCCTTCGCGGGCGCCGGCGCCGGGGCGATGCCCGGCGGCGGCACCGGCAGCGCCGCGCCCGCCAGGATCGCGGCGGGGTCGCGCGGCGGCGCCGAGGCTGCGGGGGCGGCCGCTTCGACGGCCGTCGGCGCGCTCGCGGCCGCCTCGACCACGCCCGAGGCGCTGCCGCCCGGCCGCGGCACCTTGCTCGCCAGCGGGGCGTTGGGCTCCCAGTCCTTGTTGCGTTTCTGCTCGCTGGCGTCCTGCTCGGCGCTGCGCTGGGGCACGCGGTCCATGAAGGGGACCGGCACCTTGGTAACGTACAGCGCCACCGCCAAGGCCACGGCCAGCCCGGCCAGCAGACCGACGACCATGCCGAGCGCGAAGCCGCCGAACTGGCGCGCGCGCGTGCCGTGCCCGGGCAGCGCGCTTGCCGGATCAGGCCGTGACGGCATCACCGGCCTCCACCTGATCGCGGCCCATGGACTCGGGGGCGCTGACGCCCAGGACCTCCAGCGCATTGCGCAGCACCTGGCGCGTGGCCGCCAGCAGCGCCATGCGCGCGCGCGCCAGCGCCGCGTCGTCGACGAGGAAGCGCTCGGCGGCGTAGTAGGCGTGGAAGGCCGCGGCGAGCTCACGCAGGTAGAAGGCCACGTCGTGCGGCGCGTGCTCGGCGGCGGCGCGCGTGAGCATGCCCGGGTACTCGGCGAGCTTCATCATCAGCGCAGCTTCGCTCGGCGCCGTCAGCAGCGACAGGTCGGCCTGTGCGAGGGCCGATGCGTCGCCGCCCCACTGCGCCAGCACCGAACAGATGCGCGCGTGCGCGTACTGCACGTAGAAGACCGGGTTCTCGTCGTTGCGCTTGAGCGCCAGGTCGACATCGAAGACGAACTCGGTGTCGGCCTTGCGGCTGACGAGGAAGAAGCGCACCGCGTCGCGGCTGGTCCAGTCGATCAGGTCGCGCAGCGTGACGTAGCCTCCGGCGCGCTTGGAGATCTTCACCTCCTGGCCGCCGCGCATCACGGTGACCATCTTGTGCAGCACGTAGTCGGGATAGCCCGCCGGGATGCCGACGTCCGCGGCCTGCAGGCCGGCGCGCACGCGCGCGATCGTGCCGTGGTGGTCGCTGCCCTGGACGTTGATGACCTTGACGAAGCCGCGCTGCCACTTGTGGATGTGGTAGGCCACGTCGGGCACGAAATAGGTGTAGGGCGAGGCCTCGGCCGCGGCGCCCTCGGGCGCGGACTTGCGCATCACCCGGTCCTTGTCGTCGCCGTAGTCGGTGCTGCGCAGCCACAGCGCGCCGTCGCGCTCGTAGGTCTTGCCGGCAGCCACCAGGCGCTGCACCGCGTCCTCGACCCGGCCGCTGGAGTACAGGCTGGATTCCAGGTAGTAGTGGTCGAAGCGCACGCCGAAGGCGCGCAGGTCCAGGTCCTGCTCATGGCGCAGGTAGGCCACGGCGAACTGGCGGATGCCGTCCAGGTCGGCCACGTCGCCCGAGGCGGTGTAGCTGCGGTCGTCGGCGCTCACGGTCGCGCGCGCGGCGAAGGCGGTGGCGATGTCGGCGATGTATTCGCCGTTGTAGGCGTCGTCGGGCCAGGTCGCGTCGCCGGGCTTCAGGCCCTTCAGCCGCGCCTGCGTCGAGCGCGCGAGCGTGGCGATCTGCACCCCGGCGTCGTTGTAGTAGAACTCGCGGTGCACCTGCCAGCCCTGGCTCTGCAGCAGCTTGCAGATCGCGTCGCCCAGCGCGCCCTGGCGGCCGTGGCCCACGTGCAGCGGCCCGGTGGGGTTGGCCGAGACGAACTCCACCATCACCTGCCAGCCGTTCGCGGCCTGGTGGCCGTAGCAGGCCGCGGCGGCCAGCACCTCGGCGACGACGGCTTGCTTGGCCGCGGCCGACAGGCGCAGGTTGACGAAGCCCGGGCCGGCGATCTCGAAGGCCTGGACCCAGTGGCCGACCTCGGGCCGACGCTGCATCGCCGCCACCAGCGCCTGCGCCAGCTCGCGCGGGTTCTTCTTCAGCGGGCGCGCGAGCTGCATCGCGCAGGTGATCGCCAGATCGCCGTGCGCGGCCTGGCGCGGCAGCTCGAAGGCGGCTTCGACGGGGGTGTCGGGCGCGAGCTCGGCCAGCGCCGAGCGCAGGGCCGCGAGCAGCGCCCTGCGGGCCTGTTCCATGGAGATCATTCTAGGGTTCGCCCGCAGGCGCGCCGGCCCTGCGGCTTCTCTACACTGCGCCTCTTTGCGAAAGGTCCCGACGATGAACGCACGCGACCCCCTGATGCCCGTGCCGGGCGATGCGAACGCCGCCCTGGCCGCCTTTGCGGCCCGCGCCTGGGACGAGCAGATCGTCCCGGCGATGACGGACTACATCGCCATCCCGGCCAAGAGCCCGATGTTCGACGCCCAGTGGGCGCAGCACGGCCACCTCGAGCGCGTGGCGCGCGACGCCGCGGCCTGGGTGGAGCGGCAGAAGGTCGCGGGGCTGAAGCTCGAGATCGTGCGCCTGGAAGGCCGCACGCCGCTGATCTTCTTCGAGGTGCCAGCCACCCGGCCCGACGCCACCGGCACGGTGCTGATGTACGGCCACCTGGACAAGCAGCCCGAGTTCAACGGCTGGCGCAGCGACCTCGGCCCCTGGACCCCGAAGTACGAGGACGGCAAGCTCTACGGCCGCGGCGGCGCCGACGACGGCTACGCCGTGTATGCCGCGCTGACCGCGATCATGGCCCTGGACGCGCAGGGCATCCCCCGCCCGCGCTGCGTGGGCGTGATCGAGACCTGCGAGGAGAGCGGCTCGGGCGACCTGCCGGCCTACCTGGACGCGCTGAAACCCCGCCTGGGCGACGTCTGCCTCGTCGTCTGCCTGGATTCCGGCGCCGGCAACTACGACCAGCTCTGGCTCACCACCAGCCTGCGCGGCATGGTCAGCGGCGTGCTGAAGGTCGAGATCCTGAGCGAGGGCGTGCACTCGGGTGACGCGAGCGGGCTCGTGCCCTCGAGCTTCCGCATCCTGCGCCATGTGCTCGACCGCCTCGAGGACAGCGCCACCGGGCGCCTGCTGCCGCAGGCCTTCCACTGCGAGATCCCGGCCGCCCGCGCCGAGCAGGCCCGGGCCACCGCCGCCATCCTCGGCGACGAGGTCTGGAAGCGCTTCCCCTGGGCCTGCGGCGCCGACGGCGGTGTGAGCCTGCCGACGACGACCGACCCGACCGAGGCCCTGCTCAACCGCACCTGGCGGCCCACGCTCAGCGTTACCGGCGCCGACGGCTTCCCCGAGTTGCGCAACGCCGGCAACGTGCTGCGGCCCTACACCGCCTTCAAGCTCAGCCTGCGCACCCCGCCGCTGGTGGACGCGCACCTGGCGAGCCAGCAGCTCAAGGAGCTGCTCGAGGACAACGCGCCCTACAACGCGCGCGTCACCTTCCACCCCGACGGCCGCGCCGGCGCGCTGGGCGCCACGGGCTGGAACGCGCCCGAGCTCGCCCCCTGGCTCGAGAACGCGCTCAACGCCGCCTCGCGCACCCACTACGGCGCGCCGGTGGGCTACATCGGCCAGGGCGGCACGATCCCGCTGATGAACATGCTGCAGCAGGGCTTCCCGCGCGCGCAGATGATGGTCTGCGGCGTCCTCGGCCCGAAGAGCAACGCCCACGGCCCGAACGAGTTCCTGCACGTGCCCTACGGCAAGAAGCTCACGGCCTCGGTGGCGCAGGTGATCGCGGCCTGTCCCTGAACGCCCGGGCGTCAGAACGCGGGCGCGACTCCGGGGTTCTCAGCGCCGGCGCGCGAGCTTCGGGTCCATCAGGTCGCGCAGGCCGTCGCCCAGCAGGTTCAGGCCGAGCACGCTCAGCACGATGGCCATGCCCGGCCACAGCGCCAGCAGCGGGGCCTGGAACATCTGCGTCTGCGCCTCGTTGAGCATGCGGCCCCAGCTCGGCTGCGGCGGCTGCGTGCCCAGCCCCAGGTAGCTCAGCGCCGCCTCGGCCAGGATGGCGGTGGCGAACGAGATCGTCGCCTGCACGATCAGCAGGCTGGCGATATTGGGCAGCACGTGGTCGAGCGTGATGCGCCCCGGCCCCTTGCCGGCGGCGCGCGCGGCGAGCACGAACTCGCGCGCCCACACCGCCTGCGCCGAGCCGCGCGTGATGCGCGCGAACACCGGCACGTTGAAGATGCCGATGGCGACGATGCTCATCACCAGCCCCGGCCCGTAGATCGCGGTGAGCATGATGGCCGTCAGCAGCGCCGGGAAGGCGAAGGTGAAGTCGCTCGCGCGCATGATCAGCTCGTCGAGCCAGCCGCCGCGCGCCGCCGCCACGCAGCCCAGCAGCACCCCCACGCCGAGGCCGATGCCCACGGCGATGACGCCGACGACGATGGAGTTCTGCGAGCCCACCAGCAACTGGCTGACGATGTCGCGGCCCAGGCTGTCGGTGCCCAGCCAGTGCTGAGCCGACGGCCCCTGCAGCTTCTTCGGGATGTCGATCTCGGCGTAGGGGTAGGGCGTCCACACCAGCGACAGCAGCGCCGCGGCGGCCAGCAGCAGCGTCAGCACCGCGCCGACGGCAAAGCTCTTGTGGCGCCAGGCGCGCGACCAGAAGTTGTCCATGGCCACGCCCTTCAGGCCCTGCGCAGCCGGGGGTCGACCCAGGCGTACAGCACGTCGACGACGAAGTTCACCACCACCACCACCGCGGCCAGTAGCATGACGACGTCGCGCACGACGACCAGGTCGCGGTTGCTGATGGCCTGGAAGACCAGGCGGCCGATGCCCGGCAGCACGAACACGTTCTCGACCACGATGGTGCCGGTGATCAGGTTGGCGAACTGCAGACCCATCACCGTCAGCACCGGGATCATGGCGTTGCGCAGCACGTGGCGCCACAGCGCCTGGCGCCGGCTCAGGCCCTTGGCGCGCGCGGTGCGCACGAAGTCCTCGCGCATGACCTCGAGCACGGCCGAGCGCGTGACGCGCGCCAGGATCGCCGCCTGCACCAGCGCCAGCGCCACTGCCGGCAGCACCAGGGATTTCAAGGCCTTCAGCACACCACCGCCGTCGGACTCGCGCCAGCCCGGGAAGCCCCCGGCGCTGACCCATTGCAGTTGCACCGCGAACACCAGGATCAGCAGGATCGCGAACCAGAAGTTCGGGATTGCGATGCCCACCTGGCTGGCCGCCATCACGCCCACGTCCCCGAGCGTGTTGTGGCGCGAGGCCGCGTACACGCCCAGGCCCAGCGCCAGCACGACCGTGATCACCATCGCCAGCACCGCCAGCGGCAGCGTCACCTGCAGCCGCTGCAGGATGAGCGACGCCGTGGGCTCGCCGTAGCTGATGCTGTCGGCTGTGCGGCCCTGCAGCAGGCCGCCGACCCAGTGCGCATAGCGCTCGAGCGCCGGGCGGTCCAGGCCGAGCTTGGCCTCCAGCGCGGCCAGGGATTCCTTCGTCGCCGAGTCACCCAGGATGACCTGCGCTGCGTTGCCCGGCAGCAGCTCGAGCACGGCGAACACCAGCGCCGACGCCACCGCCAGGGTGGCGGCCATCGCAGCCAGACGCTTGAGCAGGAAGAGCACCATGACGATCTATCATGCCTCAAGCACGGCAAGCCCCCGGACCGCCCCGACATGAGCCTCGTTCCCTTCGACACCTCCTGCGTCTTCATCGGCGGCCGCTGGCGCGGCGCCGACAGCGGCCAGACCCTGGCCCTGACCAACCCCTCGGACGGCAGCGAACTCGCGCGCATCGCGCGCGGCAACGCTGCGGACGTCGACGCCGCGGTGCGCGCCGCGCAGGCCGCGCTCGACGGCGAGGGCGCGACCGAGGGTGAGCGTGCCGGCCCCTGGGGCCGGCTCACCGCGGCCGAGCGCGGCCGCATCCTGTTGAAGATGAGCGCGCTCGCGCTCGAGCAGGCCGACGAGCTGGCGCGCCTGGAGGCGCTGGACGTCGGCAAGCCGCTGAAGCAGGGCCGCGCCGACGCCGTGGCGCTGGCGCGCTACCTCGAGTTCTACGGCGGCGCAGCCGACAAGGTGCACGGCGAGACCCTGCCCTTCGCCCACGGTTACACCGCGCTGACGCTGCGCGAGCCGCACGGGGTGACGGCGCACATCGTGCCCTGGAACTACCCGATGCAGATCATCGGCCGCAGCGTCGGTGCCGCGCTGGCCATGGGCAACGCCTGCGTGCTCAAGCCGGCCGAGGAAGCCTGCCTGACGGCGCTGGCCTTCGCGCGCATCGCCGAAGCCGCCGGCCTGCCCGCGGGTGCGCTGAACGTCGTGCCCGGCCTGGGCGAGGAGGCCGGTGCCGCGCTGTCGGCACACCCGGGCGTGCGCCACATCTCCTTCACCGGCTCGGTGGCCGTGGGCACGCTGATCCAGACCGCGGCGGCGAAGAACGCGATTCCCGTCACGCTCGAGCTCGGCGGCAAGAGCCCGCAGATCGTCTTCGCCGACGCCGACCTCGACGCCGCGCTGCCCTTCCTCGTCAACGCCGGCATCCAGAACGCCGGACAGACCTGCTCCGCCGCCAGCCGCATCCTGGTGGAGCGCCCGGTCTACGACACGGTGCTGGCGCGCATGGCCGAGCGCTACCGCGTTCTGCGCGTGGCCCCGGCGCTGGACGACGGCGACATCGGCCCGGTGATCTCGCAGCGCCAGCGCGAGATCGTCCAGGGCTACCTCGACGTGGTGCAGGCCAGCGGCCTGCGCATCGCCGCGCAGGCGCCGCTGCCGGCCAGCCTGCCGGCCGGCGGCTGCTGGGTCGCGCCCACGCTGGTGGCCGACGTGGCCCCCGACCACCGCATCGCGCAAGAGGAGATCTTCGGCCCGGTGCAGGCGCTGATCCCCTTCGAGGGCGAGGCGCAGGCCCTGCGCATCGCCAACGGCACGCCCTACGGGCTGGTGGCCGGCGTCTGGACGCGTGACGGCAGCCGCGCGCTGCGCATGGCGCGCAAGCTGCAGTGCGGCCAGGTCTTCGTCAACAACTACGGCGCCGGCGGCGGCATCGAGCTGCCTTTCGGCGGCGTCAAGCACTCGGGCCACGGACGCGAGAAGGGCTTCGAGGCCCTGTACGGCTTCTCGGTGCTGAAGACGGTGGCGATCCGGCACGACTGACATACTTCGTCATACGCCTTCCTGAAATCCCCTACACTGCCAGCCCCGGTCCCATCCGGAGCACGCCATGAGCCGAGTCAACGCCCGCATCGACGAACACACCGAGGCCCGCATCGCCTGGCTGACCGAGGCCACCGGCCAGAGCGTGAGCCACGTCGTGCGCGAGGGCGTGGCGCTGTACCACGCCCAGGTGCTGGCGCGCCAGGCCGGCCCGCGCCGCCTGCTCGCGCTCGCCGGCCAGGGCGACAGCGGGCGCGAGGACATCGCCTCCGACACCAAGCGCTTCCTCGGTGCCGCGATCGAGTCCAAGCGGGCGGCCGCCCGCGACGCCGCCCCGACTTGAGGCCGCGCCAGGCGCCCGCCGCCCGGCCCCTCTGCCCCCGTGATCGCCGTCGACACCGGCTTCCTTTTCGCCCTGGTCGACCGGCGCGACCGCTGGCATGCCCGCGCGCTCGCGCAGCAGCCCACCGCGGCCGAGGGCTGGGTGACGACCTGGCCCGTGCTGACCGAAGCCTGCCACCTCTTCCAGCGCCACCTCGGCAGCGAGTACGCCGCCGCGCTGATGGAGGACGTGGCCGACGGCGGCCTGCGCGTCTGGGCCCTGCCGCTCGAGCGGCAGGCGGCCATCCCGGGGCTGATGCGCCAGTACGCCGCCCTGCCGATGGACCTGGCCGACGCCAGCCTCGTGCTGCTGGCCGAGCACCTGGGCCACGGGCGCATCCTCTCGACCGACTGCCGCGATTTCGGCGCCTACCGCTGGAAGCAGCGCGAGCCCTTCCACAACCTCTTGTCCTGACCCTCCGATGCTGAAGACCGAAGTCCTGCGCGGCGTGGGCGGGCGCGTCGTGCTGATGGACACGATCACCAAGGTCGATGCCGGCGATGCCGGCGCCTTCGTGGTCTCGGGCTCGCACGGCGGCACGAGCTCGGGCGAGTTCGCGCTCGCCGTGCCCCTGGCCCTGGCCGTCTTCAACGACGCCGGCATCGGCAAGGACGAGGCCGGTGTGGCCGCGCTGGCCATGCTGCAGGCCCGCGGCACGCCGGCCTGCGCCGTCGCCCACACCTCGGCGCGCATCGGCGAGGCCCGCGACACCTTCGAGCACGGCCTCGTCAGCCGCGTCAACGACGCAGCGCGCGCCCTCGGGCTGCGCGAGGGGCGGGCGCTGCGCGCGACGCTGGAGCGGCTGGTGGGCGCCGCCTGACAATGCCCGCATGGCACGCGAAGCCAAGACCCTCTACACCTGCCGCGACTGCGGCGGCACGAGCCCGAAGTGGCTGGGCCAGTGTCCGCACTGCCGGGCCTGGAACACGCTCGAGGAGGGCCAGGCCGAGCCACCCGCGGGCGCGGCGCGCAACCGCTTCCAGGCGCTGGCGCGCAGCCAGCCCGTGGCCACGCTCAGCGAGATCGAAGCCGCCGAGATCACGCGCACGCCCACGGGCCAGGAGGAACTGGACCGCGTGCTCGGCGGCGGCATCGTCGCCGGCGGCGTGACGCTGATCGGCGGCGACCCCGGCATCGGCAAGAGCACGCTGCTGCTGCAGGCGCTGGATGCGCTGTCCGCGCAGATGAAGGTGCTGTACGTCACCGGCGAGGAGAGCGGCGCGCAGGTGGCGCTGCGCGCGCGCCGGCTCGGCCTGACGGGCGCGCGCGTGCGCGTCGTGGCCGAGATCCACCTCGAGAAGATCCTCGCCACGCTGCAGGAGGAGGCGCCGGCCTTCTGCGTCATCGACTCGATCCAGACCCTGTACTCCGACCAGCTCAGCTCGGCCCCGGGCTCGGTGGCGCAGGTGCGCGAGTGCGCGGCGCAGCTCACGCGCGTGGCCAAGACCAGCGGCTGCGCGCTCGTGCTCGTCGGCCACGTCACGAAGGAGGGCGCGCTCGCCGGCCCGCGCGTGCTCGAGCACATCGTCGACACGGTGCTGTACTTCGAGGGCGACACGCACTCGAGCTTCCGCCTCGTGCGCGCGATCAAGAACCGCTTCGGCGCCGTCAACGAGATCGGCGTGTTCGCGATGACCGAGCGCGGGCTCAAGGGCGTGAGCAACCCGAGCGCGATCTTCCTGTCCACCCACGGCGCGCCGGTGCCGGGCTCCTGCGTGCTGGTGACGCTGGAGGGCACGCGACCGCTGCTGGTGGAGGTGCAGGCCCTGGTGGATTCGGGTGGGCCCAGCCCGCGCCGGCTCTCGGTCGGCCTGGACCGCGACCGCCTGGCCATGCTGCTGGCGGTGCTGCACCGCCATGCCGGCGTGGCCTGCGGCGACCAGGACGTCTTCGTCAATGCCGTGGGCGGGGTGCGCATCGCCGAGCCTGCGGCCGACCTGGCCGTGCTGCTGGCGATCACCAGTTCGCTGCGCGCGCGCGCGCTGCCGCGCGGCTTCATCGCCTTCGGCGAAGTCGGTCTGGCTGGCGAGGTGCGCCCGGCCCCGCGCGGCCAGGAGCGCCTGCGCGAAGCCGCGAAGCTGGGCTTCAGCACCGCCGTCGTGCCCAAGGCGAACGCGCCGAAGAAGGCCATCGAGGGCCTGACGATCCACGCCGTGGACCGGATCGAGGAGGCGATCGCGGTCCTCAGGAACGTGTAGCCTCCGCTGCGACCAGACGCCGGCGCCGCTTGCGCCGCACCCGCCAGTGCCACACCGAGTTGCACAGCACCCAGGCCAGGGCGGAGAAGCCGAACGAGAAGATCAGCGTGCCCACGAGCAGCGGCTTGCCGATGCCCTGGACGGCCTGCACGGTGCGTTGCCACCACGACGCGGCCTCGTCCGCGTCGCCGCCCGCCTGCAGGGTCTGGGGGGCCGCCGTGGCAACCGGGACGACCGGTGCCGAGGCGGGCTGCGCAGCCGCGCGCGCCAGCACCTCCGGGGCGTGCGCTGCATCCACCGGCTCGGCCAGCACCCAGGCGCCCACTTTCCAGGCCGCGTAGTACACCGGGCCGAAGGTCGGCGGCGTGTTCACGAGCGTGGCGACGATGGACACCGGCACGTTGGCACGCAGCACCACGCAGGCCGCCGCCGATAGCGGGATCTGCGCGATCGGCGTGATGAAGGCGAAGAACACGCCGATCGCGGCGCCCGTCGCCACGCCACGGCGGCTCAGGTGGAACAGGCGCGGGTGCAGCACCGAGGGGCCCAGCCACTTCAGCCAGCGGTTGTTGGCCACGCTCTCGTGCGAAGGCATCAGGCGGCGCAGACGGTCGAGCATGGCGGTCGCAGACAAGAAAAACGAGCATATTCTCCGAAACCGCGATGCCTTCCGGGTGAAGGGTCAAGTGGGTGGGCCGCTTGCCACGGGTGCGTACCCGGGCCGGGCCGTGGTTAGGATCCCGGTCTTCGACGCCGCAATGCCTCTTGTCCGAACAAGGATGCACCCACCATGCGCTCATTTCTCGCCCGCAGTATCGCGGCCCTGCTGCTGGCCCTGCTGGCCGGCTGCGCCGTCAGCCCCGACAGCCCGCAGGGGCGCAGCCAGCATGACGCTCTCTGGCAGGAGGCGCAGCGCCAGCGCCAGGAGCAGGTGGCGCGGCAGCCTGCGGACCGCCCGCGCCTGCTGGTGCTCGCCGTGGGCTTGAGTGACGAGACCAAGGCTTTTCCTGGGGATGTCAGCGGCATCGTCGCCAGCGTGCGCTCGCTGCGCCCCGATGCCCTGGTCTGGCAGATGTGGAACCCGCCCTTCGGCGAGGCCGTGTCCGCGCCTTTCGCCACGCGCGAATCGCTGCAGGCGGCCGTGGCCGAGATGCGGGCAGTGGCCCGGCCGGGTGACCGCATCCTCGTCATGCTCACGTCGCACGGGCACCACAACCTGCTGGCCCATGTGGCTGCCAACCGGCGCCTGCCGCCCCTGCGTGGCCAGGATCTGCAAGAGCTGCTGCTGCCGCTGTCTGCCTTCGACACCGGCGTCATCATCTCGGCCTGCCACTCCGGCTCGCTGATCCCGGCGCTGCGGCACCCGCGGCGCTGGATCATGACCGCGGCGGCGGCCGACCGGGTGTCCTACGGTTGCCAGTTCCACGGCAGCCAGACCTATTTCATCCAGGCACTACTCCAGGCCCAGGCGGGCCCCGAGACGGGGCTGGACGCGTGGCACGCCCAGGCGGCGCAGATCGTGCGGCGCGGCGAGGATCTCGCCAAGTTCACGCCCTCGCTGCCGCAACTGTGGGTCGGTGCCGCGGTCGCTCCCTACCGTCAATCGCTGCGCGGGTTCTGGCAGCCCTGAACCGCGCGACGGCTCGAGGCCGCCGAGCTGGCGCCGCCCGCCGTCAGCGGTACACCAGGTCCCGCAGGCCCAGAGAGAGTACCGGCACGTAGGTGATCACCATCAGGCAGGCGAGCACCACCGCCACGAAGGGCACGAGCGGCGCGACGATGCGATCCAGCGAGATGCGCGCCACCGTGCAGGCCGCGAACAGGTTCACGCCGAAGGGCGGCGTGATCATGCCCAACGCCAGGTTGACCACCATGACGATGCCGAAGTGCACCGGGTCGACGCCGAAGTGCACCGCCACCGGCGCCAGGATGGGCGCGAGCACGATGATGGCCGCGCTCGTCTCGATGAACATGCCGATCACGAACAGCGCCACGTTCACGCCCAGCAGGAAGAGCGCGGGCGACTGCAGCACCTCCTTCAGCCACATGCCGATCGCGTCGGGCACGCCCGCGCGCGTGATCAGGAAGGCAAAGAGCCCGGCGTTGGCGATGATGAACATGATCACCGACGACGAGACGACCGACTTCTTCAGGATTGCATGGAGCTCGCGCGGGCCGATCTCGCGGTACACGCCCATGCCCACGAGCAGGGCGTAGAACACGGCCACGGCCGAGGCCTCGGTGGGCGTGAAGATGCCGCCGTAGATGCCGCCCAGGATGATCACCGGCATCAGCAGCGCCAGCCCGGCATGGCCGGTGGCGATGCGGCGCAGGCGCGGCACGAGCAGGAAGGCGGCAAGGTAGGCCGCGGGCGCCAGCAGGTGCGCGGTCTCGTCGGCCGTGACGCGCTTGGCCACGACCACCGTCACCAGGAAGCCGGCGACGAAGGCCAGGTCGGAGGCGGCGGTGGACAGCGGCAGCCGCCCGTCGCCGTCGTTCCTGCCCCAGCCCTTCCAGCGGCACCACAGGAAGACGAAGAGCATCAGCGCGCCGCCGATCAGCAGCCCGGGGCCGAAGCCGGCGATGAAGAGCTCGCCGATCGAGACCTCGGCGGCCACGCCGAAGAGGATCATCGGGATCGACGGCGGGATGACGACGCCGAGCTCGGCGCTCGTGGCCTGCAGCGCGGCGGCGTAGGGGGTCGGGTAGCCGTGGCGGATCAGCGCCGGGATCAGGATCGCGCCGATGGCGAAGGTGGTGGCCACGCTCGAACCGGAGACCGCGGCGAAGATCATGCAGGTCATCACGCAGGTCATCGGCAGGCCGCCCTGCACGCCGCCGACCAGGCTCTTGGCGAACTCCACGAGCCGGCGCGAGATGCCGCCGGTTTCCATCAGGTTGCCCGCCAGGATGAAGAAGGGTATGGCCGCCAGCGGGAACTTGTTGATCGAGGCGAACATCTCCTTCACCGAGACCAGCATGTTCACGTTGGCGACCTGGATGCCCACGAGGGCCGCCAGCCCGATCGACACCGCCACCGAGACGGTGAACGCGAAGCACAGCAGCATCGTGACGAGCATCGCGCCGGTCATTGCGCGTTCTCCAGCTCGAGGCGTTGCGGCTCGAGGAAGTTGCCCACCACCGCGAGCGCGGCGAACACGCCGCCCACCGGCATCGACAGATAGGCCCAGAACATCGAGACGTCCTCCAGGCCGATGACCGTCTGCACCTTGCCGCGCTGCGCGTAGTTCCAGCCGACGAACACGATCACCGAGATCAGCGTCAGCGCCGCCAGCGCCACCAGCGCCTCGAGCGCGCGGCGCATGCGCCGCCCGCTCAGGCGGTGGAGCACGTCCACGCTCACCATGGCGCCGACGCGAAAGGCCTGCGCGATGCCGAGGAAGACCATCCAGATCAGGCTGAAGCGGATCAACACCTCCGTCCACTCCGCCGGGCGCTCGATGATGAAGCGCGTGATGATCTGCCACAGGCCGAGGCTGGCGGCGATCGCGAGCATCGCGCACGCGATCGACGTGGCCACGGCCGTGGTGGCCCGCTCGAGCTTCAGGAAGTGCTCACGCATGGTGCGGACGTGGGCAACTTGGCAGCCCGGAACGGGCGGGTTCCGGCAGGCCGCTCAGCGGGCGTTGCGGATGCGGTCGATGTTGGCCTTGCCGAACTGCTTCTCGAACTCGGCGTAGACGGGGGTCAGCGCGGCCTGGAACTTGCCCTTGTCGGGGTTCTCGATCACCTGCATGCCCTTGGCGCGCAGTTCGGCCACGCCCTTGGCGTCGTCCTCGTCCACGCGCGCGCGGTTGGCCTTGACGGCTTCCTTGGCGGCGTCCAGGAAGTGCTGCTTGTCGGCGGCGCTGAGCTTGTCGAAGGCACCCTTGTTCATCATGAAGACGGCGGGGCTGTAGACGTGGCCGGTCAGCGTGAGGTGCTTCTGGACCTGCTCGAACTTGGCTGCCATGATCACCGACAGCGGGTTCTCCTGGCCGTCCACCGTGCCCTGCTGCAGCGCGGTGAAGACCTCGGTGAAGGCCATCGGCGTGGTGATGATGCCGAAGCCCTTGTAGGCCGCCACGTGCACGGGGTTCTCCATCGTGCGCATCTTCAGGCCCTTGAGGTCATCGGGCGTGTTCACGGGGCGCTTGGAATTGGTCATGTGGCGCACGCCGTTCTCGGCCCAGGCCAGGGCCTTGAAGCCCTTGGACTCGAAGGGCTTGAGCATGTCCTGGCCGATGGTGCCGTCGAGCACGGAGCGCGCGTGTGCCTTGTCGCGGAACAGGAAGGGGATGTCGAGGATGCGCACCTCGGGCACGAAGTTGGGCACCGGGCCGGTGGAGGTGAGCGTGAGCTCCTGGGTGCCGAGCTGCACCGCCTCGATGCTCTCGCGCTCGGCGCCGAGGGCGCCGGAGTAGAAGGTCTGGATCTTGTAGCGGCCGCCGGTGCGCTTCTCCACCTCGCGCGCGAAGGTGTCGATGCCGACGCCCTGGTGGGAGTTCTGGCCCACCGAGATGCTGATTCTCATGGTGGTCTGGGCCAGCGCGGGCAGGCTCAGGCCGAGCGCCAGGCCGAGGGCGGCCAGCAGACGGGTCGGGGTCTTCATCGCGGATCTCCTGATGCGGTTCGAGGGTGCGCCCAAGGCGGGCCGCAGGCGGGCGAGCGCCGCCTGCGAAGGACGCAAGGTAGTGCCGATGGAATGCCCCCTCGTCGCGGGCTGCGACCACTCAGGGAAATCACTGAGTTCCGCGCGCGGCGGTCTTGCGGCGGCTCGCGCACCGGCGGTGCGCCCGGGCCGGCGGCGTGGCGAGAATGCGCAGCGGTGCCGCGGGGACCGGGCTGCTGCCGTCGCGCGCGGTCCCGGGCGACCCCGCCCGCGGCCGACCTATTGTCACGACATCATGAGCCTGTTTCGACCCGTTGCCCTGGAACACGCCAGCCGCCTGCTCAACCACGGCCCGACCGTGCTCGTGACCAGCGCCCACGGCGGGCGGGGCAACGTGATGGCCGCCGCCTGGTCGATGCCGGTGGAGTTCACGCCGCCGCGCGTGGCCGTCGTCATCGACAAGCACACCTACACGCGCGAGCTGGTCCTCGCCTCCGGCACCTTCGGCCTGTGCGTGCCGGGCGCGACCCTCGCGGACGCGACTTACGGCGTGGGCAGCGTCAGCGGGCGCGAGGTGCCGGACAAGTTCGCTCGCCATGGCCTGACCCCGATCGCCGGACCGGTGCTGGGCCTGCCGGTGCTCGAGGACGGTTGTTGCGCCTGGCTCGAGTGCCGCCTGATCCCCGAGCGCCACATCGAGGCGGCCTACGACACCTGCTTCGGCGAGGTCGTGGCCGCGGCCGCCGACCCGCGCGTGTTCGAGAGCGGGCGCTGGCGCTTCGACGCCGACAACCCGGGCCTGCACACGCTCCACCACCTGGGCGCGGGCGCCTTCGCGGTGGCCGGGAAGGTGGTGCAGGCGCAGGTGCCCCGTTGATCATCTTTCAGAATTCAGTTCCGAAATATTGCGATTTGTGATGCGGCCGGGTAGCATGTCGCGGTGGTCCGAGCTCGATCCCCTGACACCGACCCCGTGCTCGCGCTGGCGCGCGGCTTCCAGGTGCTGGACTGTTTTGCCGTGGCGCGGCGCCCGCTGGGCAATGGCGATGTCACCCGTATCACCGGCATCCCCAAGGCCACGGTCGCGCGCCTGATCGGCACGCTGGTCGGGTTGGGTCAGTTGCGGCCGGTCCCTCAAAGCGAGCGCTACGAGCTGGCACCGGGCGTCGTGCGCCTGGCCCAGGCCTTTCTGGACGGGCTCGACCTGCGCGGCGCCGCCCGGCCCCTGCTGCAGGCGCTGGCTGAGGCGACCGGCGCCTCAGCCTTCCTCGGGGTCCGGGACGGTTCCGACATGTTGGTCATCGAGGGCGGTCGTGCCCGCTCGCCGTCTGCGCTGGTGCTGGCCGCCAGCGTCGGCACGCGCATGGCCCTCACCACCTCCGCCCTCGGCCGGGCATGGCTGGCGGGCGCGGACGATGCCACCCGGCGTGCGGCGCTGGGCGACGTGGCAGACCCCGGTGTCCAGGCCGCCCTCGCCATGGCGTCGCGGCATGGGCATGTCCTGTCTCTCGGGGACTGGCACCCGGCCATCATCGCGGCCGCCGTGCCGGTCCGCACCGCGCTCGGCGAGGTCGTCGCCCTCAACTGCGGCAGCCCCTTGGCCCTGATGTCGGTCGAGCGCCTGCAAGCGGAAGTCCTGCCTCGCCTGCATGCCACCGCCCAGGCCCTGGCTGCTTGCATCGGCGGCGTGGCCGGCCCGGCATTGATCCAACAGAACCAACCCAAGGAGACGCCCTCATGAACAGAAGATCCTGGCTCGCCACTGCGGCGGCGCTCGCCTGCCTGGCCGTCACGACGCACGCCGTGGCGCAGACCGAGTCCTGGCCATCCCGGCCGGTCACCTTGGTCGTGCCATTTGCGCCGGGGGGGCCGACGGACACGGTGGCGCGCCTGGTGGCCGAGCGCCTGCATGCGCAATGGAAGCAGACCGTGCTGCTGGACTACAAGCCCGGCGGCGGCACCATGGTGGGCACTCAGTTCGTAGCGCGCGCGCCCGGTGACGGGTACACGCTGGGGATGGCGATCAGCGCGCTGATGATCAACCCCGCGCTGCAACCGAAGATGCCCTACGACACGTTGAAGGACCTGGCGCCCGTGGCACTGATCGGTCAGGCGCACTTCGGGTTGTTTGCTCACCCGTCGCTCGAGGTGCGAAACATGGCTGAGCTCGTGGCCCATGCGCGGCGCAACCCGGGCAAGCTGTCCTACGCGACCCCGGGCGTGGGCACCGGCACGCACCTGGCCGGCGAGCTGATGCAGACGCTGGCCGGCATCCAGATGGTGCACGTGCCCTACCGCGGCAGTGCGCCTGCGCAGCAGGACGTCCTGGCCGGCCGGGTGCCGCTGTTGTTCGATGTCCAGTTCTCCGCCATGCCCTTCGTGCGCGAGGGCCGACTGAGGCTGCTGGCCCTGGCCAGTCCGAAGCGCGCGCAGCTGACCCCGGACGTGCCCACGATGGACGAGACCCTCCCCGGCTTCAGTGCCATGAGCCTGATCGGCGTGATCGCCCCCGGCAGCACGCCCCGCGCGCTGGTCGACCGCATCGCAGCCGACGTCGGGACGGCGGTGCGATCGCCGGAGATGGGCGCGCGCATGGCCCAGCTCGGCATGGAGCCCGTGGGCTCGACTGCGCCGGAGTACGAGACCATCGTCCGCACCGAGATCGCGAAGTGGACGCAGGTCGTCAAGGCAGCCGGCATCAAGCTCGACTGAAGTCTTCCGGGGGATCCCATGAACTGGCATGTCACACCGCTGGAGCCGCTGGCAGCGCGCGTGGAGGGTGTCGACCTGGGCCGACCGCTCGGGGCCGATGGGGTGCGGCGGATCGAGGCGCTGATGGACACGCACGCGGTGCTGGTGTTCCCCGGCCAGTGCCTGGACCAGCACCAGCAGATCGCCTTCGCGCGCCAGTTCGGCCCGCTCGACCTGGGGCTGAGGCGGCTCAAGGGCGGGGCGCACCGCTTCGAGTACGCGGAGCTGGCCGACATCTCCAACGTCAAGGTCGACGGCAGCATCGCCGGGCGCGACGACCCCAAGATCGTCGGCAACGTCGCCAACCAGCTCTGGCACAGCGATTCCAGCTTCCAGCGGCCACGGGCCAAGTACTCGATGCTGCACGCGGTGGTCGTGCCCGACTTCGGCGGCCAGACCGAGTTCGCCGACCTGCGCCTGGCCTGGGACACCTTGCCGGACTGGCTGCGCCAGCGCGTGCAGGGCCGAAGTGCGGTGCACTACGCGCTGCACTCGCGCTTCCTGCTCGGCGACACGGGCTACACCGAGGCGCAGAAGGCCTCGATTCCGGCGGTGCGCTGGCCGCTGGTGCAGACCGACCCCCGCTCGGGGCGCACGGTGCTGTTCGTCGGCGTGCACGCCTGTGAGGTACCCGACATGAGCCTGGCCGAGGGGCGCATGCTGCTGGCGGACCTGCTCGAGCACGCCACGCAGCGTGCCCATGTCCACACCCACGAGTGGAGCGTCGGCGACCTGGTGATGTGGGACAACACGACCACGGTGCACCGCGGCCGCTGGTACGACCTCAACCAGCGGCGCGAGCTGCGCCGGGCCACGACGGAGGAAGTCACTGTGCCCGCCGAGGCGGAGCCCCTGACAGCCTGAGGACGGAGCGTCCTTCCCTTCCCTGCCTGGGCGAGGGGCTGGGCCGACTCGTTCGCGGGGCCGCTGCCCCTCAGCGCGGCACGCCCGCCGTCAGCGACAGGCCGCCGTCCATCACGAAGTCCTGACCGGTGACCCAGCCGGCGTCTTCGCTGCACAGCCAGGCCACGGCCTGGCCGATCTCCTCAGGGGTGCCGATGCGGCCGAGGGGGTGGGAGCGGATGCGCGCGGCCAGCAGCGCCTGGGGATCCGGGGCCTTGGCGATGGCGCCGAGCGAGAGCTCGGTGGGCACGAGGCTGGGCGAGACGGCGTTGACGCGGACCTTGCGCGGCGCCAGGTCCAGCGCCATCTGGCGCACCATGCCGACGACCGCGGCCTTGGCGCTGCAGTAGGCCACGCGTTCGGGCTGCGGCACCGAGGCCGTCACCGAGGCGATGGCGCAGATCGCGCCGCCCTGGGGGCCCATGTGGGGCACCGCGGCCTGGCTGTAGAGGAACACCGGCCACACGCTCGCGCGCATGACGCGCTCGAAGTCGGCCAGGTCGGCCTGCAGCACCGAGCCCACGCCGCCCTGTCCGGCGCTGACGACCAGCGCGTCGATGCCGCCCAGCGTGGCCACGCACTCGGCGACGACCCGCTGCACGTCGGCTTGCGCGGTGGCGTCTCCCGCCGCCCAGTGACAGCGGCCGGCCGGGTGCTGCGCCTGCGCCTGCGCCAGGCGCTCGGCGCGCCGCCCGGTCAGGAAGACCCGCCAGCCGCGCGCGGCCAGCGCCAGGCTGCTGGCCAGGCCGAGCCCGGTGCCGCCGCCGACGACGAGGGCGCGTGGCATGCCGCGTGCGCCGCCCGGGCTCTCAGGCCAGCGTCAGCTCGACCGGGATGTTGCCGCGCACGGCGCGCGAGTACGGGCAGGTCTGGTGCGCGGTGTCGATGATGGCCTGGGCGGTGTCGCGGTCCACGCCCGGCAGCGAGATGCGCATGCGCACCGCGAGCGCAAAGCCGGCGCCGGCCGGCCCGACGTCGACCTGCGCGTCGATCGCGCCGTCGGCCGGGAAGGCCAGCTTGCGCGCGCCGAAGTGGAAGCGCAACGCGCCCATGAAGCAGGCCGAGTAGCCCGCGGCGAACAGTTGTTCAGGGTTTGTCGCGCTGCCCTGGCCGCCCATGCCCTTGGGCAGGGTCATGGGAACGTCGAGCAGCTTGTCGTCCGAGGTCGAGCGGCCGTCGCGGCCGCCGGTGGTGTGGACGGTGGCGGTGTAGAGCACCTTGTCGAGCGTGAGCATGGCAGTTCTCGTCCTGTGGGCCCGGGAGGGCGGGGTTGCGGTGGAGGTCTGGATTCTCGGCGAGCGCACCGGAACGTGCTGGCGAGGCGGCATTGCAGGGGCCTGGAGGCCGGTGGGCGGTGAGCGCCCGCGGTCGACGAAAACCCTGTAACCCAGGGCCGTCGGCAGGAGGGCAACAATCCTGCGCATGAATGCAATCTGGGGATGGGCGCTGGCCGCGCTGGCGGTCGCCGTGGGCTGGCACCAATGGGGCTGGCAGGGCGTGGTGCTGGCCGTGACGGTCACGGTCTTCTGGCTGCTGCTGCAGTTCAACCGCGCCGTGCGCGTGATGCGCCAGGCCTCGGGCGCGCCAGTGGGCCACGTGGCCAGCGCGGTGATGCTGCATTCGCGGCTGCGCGAGGGCATGCGCCTGCTCGAGATCATCCCGCTCACGCGCAGCCTGGGCCAGCGCGTGGATGCCCCGGCGCCTGCCGACGCCGCGCTCGAGCGCTTCGTCTGGAGCGACGCGTCCGGTGCGAGCGTGCGCGTCGAGCTCGCGCGCGGGCGCTTGCGCGCCTGGACGCTCGAGCGCCCGCCGGCGGAAGGCGACGCATAGAATTCGGCTCGTTTTCGCGTCCGCGGGCGCGACCGGCCCCCACACAGTGCGCAGCGAGGTGAACGATGTCGATGTCCGACCGTGACGGCAAGATCTGGATGGACGGCCAGTTGGTCGACTGGCGCGACGCCAAGATCCACGTGCTGACGCACACGCTGCACTACGGCTGTGGCGCCTTCGAGGGCGTGCGCGCCTACAAGACGCCGGCCGGCACGCAGATCTTCCGCTTGCGCGAGCACACCGAGCGCCTGTTCAACAGTGCCAAGATCCTGCGCATGAAGATCCCCTTCACGCCCGAGCAGGTGATGGACGCGCAGCGCGAGGTCGTGCGCGCCAACGCGCTCGAGAGCTGCTACCTGCGCCCGCTGGTGTGGATCGGCGACCAGAAGCTCGGCGTCAGCCCCAAGGGCAACACCATCCACCTGATGGTCGCCGCCTGGGCCTGGGGCGCCTACCTGGGCGAGGAGGGCCTCAAGCGCGGCATCCGCGTCAAGACCTCGAGCTACACCCGCCACCACGTCAACATCACGATGACGCAGGCCAAGGCGGTGAGCAACTACACGAACTCCATCCTCGCCAACATGGAGGCCACCGACGAAGGCTACGACGAGGCGCTGCTGCTCGACCCCGCCGGCTTCGTCGCCGAGGGCGCGGGCGAGAACATCTTCGTCATCAAGAAGGGCGTGGTCTACACGCCCGACCTCTCGGCCGGGGCGCTGAACGGCATCACGCGCGACACCATCTTCGCGATCTGCCAGGACCTGGGTCTGAAGCTGGTGGAGAAGCGCATCACGCGCGACGAGGTCTACATCAGCGACGAGGCCTTCTTCACCGGCACCGCCGCCGAGGTCACGCCCATCCGCGAGCTCGACCGCGTGCAGATCGGCGCGGGCGAGCGCGGCCCCGTCACCGAGAAGATCCAGAGCGCCTTCTTCGACATCGTCGGCGGCCGCAACCCCAAGTACGCGGCCTGGCTGAGCCCCGTCTGAGCGGAGGCCTCCCGATGAGCGCTGCCGCCTCCCCCAAGGCCCTCGTGGAGCTCGCCGCGCGCGAACTGCAGGGCCCGGGCGTCACCTTCTGCCCGAACCCGAAGATGCCGCTGTGGAGCAACCACCCGCGTGTCTTCATCGACGTCGCCACCACGGGCGAGGGCGCCTGCCCCTACTGCGGCACGGTCTACCTCCTGAAGGCCGGCGAGAAGGTGCACGCGCACTGATGCGCGAGCGCGAATTCATCCTGACGCTGTCCTGCAAGGACACGACGGGCATCGTCTACGCAGTCTCCGGCCTGCTGTTCCAGGCCGGCTGCAACATCCTCGACTCGCAGCAGTTCGGCGACATCGAGGGCGAGGACGCGACCGGCCTGTTCTTCATGCGGGTGCACTTCGCCGCGCCGCCGCAACTGGCCGACGTGCCCACGCTGGAGCGCCTGTTCGAGCACGTGCGCCAGCAGCACGGCATGCACGCGGCCATCCACGCCGTGGCGCAGCGGCCCCGCCTGCTGCTCATGGTCAGCCGCTTCGGCCACTGCCTGAACGACCTGCTTTTCCGCTGGAAGAGCGGGCAGCTCGCGGTGGACATCCCGGCCATCGTCTCCAACCACCCCGACTTCGAGCCGCTGGCGCGCAGCTACGGCATCGCCTTCCACCACCTGCCGCTGGCCGACGGGCGCGATGCCGCGGCCAAGCGCGCGCAGGAGCAGCAGGTGCAGGCCCTGGTCGAGCGCGAGCGCGTGGACCTGGTCGTGCTCGCGCGCTACATGCAGATCCTCAGCGCCGAGTTCTGCGAGTCGCTGCGCGGCCGGGCCATCAACATCCACCACAGCTTCCTGCCCAGCTTCAAGGGCGCCCGGCCCTACGCGCAGGCGCACGCGCGCGGCGTCAAGCTCATCGGCGCTACCGCGCACTACGTCACGCCCGACCTGGACGAGGGTCCCATCATCGAGCAGGACGTGGCGCGCGTGGACCACTCGCTCTCGGCCGAGGACCTGGCCGCGCTCGGGCGCGACGTCGAGAGCGTGGTGCTGGCGCGCGCCGTGCGCTGGCACGTCGAGCGCCGCGTGCTGATGAACGGCCACAAGACCGTGGTCTTCCGCTGATGGGGCCCCGCCCGAGGCCGTGAGGATGACGCCATGACCCGCCCCAGCAAGCCGCCGCCGGCCGCCCTGATGTCCTCCCCCGAGGACACCGAGTCCCAGTTCTACGAGGCGCTGCAGCAGGGCGACATCGACCGCCTGATGTCGGTCTGGGCCGACGACGACGAGATCGCCTGCATCCACCCCGGCGGCCCGCGCGTCATCGGCGCGGCGGCCATCCGCGCCAGCTTCGAGGCCATCTTCGCCAACGGCAGCATCCCGGTCGTGCCCGAGCAGGTGCACCGGCTGCAGGCCCTGGGCAGCGCCGTGCACCACCTGGCCGAGCGCATCAGCGTCCAGACCAGCGAAGGCCCGCGCACGGCCTGGGTGCTGGCGACCAACGTCTACCTGAAGACGGCCCAGGGCTGGCGCTTGGTGCTGCACCACGCCAGCCCCGGCAGCGTCGACCAGCCGCCCACGGCCGTGGGCGAGGTGCCGGCGGTACTCCACTGAGGGGCCCGGCCGGGCCAGGCGGGCGTCGAGTGGGCGCCCGGGCCGTCAGCCCTTGCCGCGGCGGCGGACTTCACGCATGGACCTTGCCCGAGCTCGTGATGCTGCACGACTACCGTCCCCCGTTCTGGCTGCCCGGCGGGCATCTGCAGACGATCTGGGCCGCCAAGCTCGCCCGCGCGCACGAGGGCCCGCCGCCGGCCTTCGAGCGTGAGCGCTGGACCACGCCCGACGGCGATTTCGTCGACGTCGATTTCCTGCCTGCGCCGGCCGCCGCCGGCGGTGCGGCCAGCCCGGCACCGCTGCTCGTGCTCTTCCACGGTCTGGAGGGCTCGTCGGCCAGCCCCTACTCGCGCGCCTTCGCGGTGGCGGCGCGCGCGCGCGGCTGGGGCTTCGCGCTGCCGCACTTCCGCGGCTGCTCGGGCGAGCTCAACCTCGCGCCGCGGGCCTACCACTCGGGTGATTTCGAGGAGGTGGGCTGGATGCTCGGCCGCCTGCGCGCGCGCAGCGCCGGCCCGCTGCGCGCGGTGGGCGTCTCGCTCGGCGGCAACGCGCTGCTGCGTTGGGCCCAGGAGGCGGGCGAGACGGCCGCCGACGTGGCGCGCGCGGTCGCCGCCGTGTGCTCGCCCGTCGACCTGGCCGCGGCCGGCGCGGCCATCGACCGTGGCTTCAACCGCCAGGTCTACGCGCGCATGTTCCTGGCCACTATGAAGCCCAAGGCGCTGGCCAAGCTGCGCCAGCACCCGGGGCTGTTCGACCCCGAGCGCGTGCGCCGCGCGCGCACGCTGTACGAGTTCGACGACGTCTTCACCGCGCCGCTGCACGGCTTCGCCGGCACGCGCGACTACTGGGCACGGGCCTCGGCCCAGCCCCACCTGCAGCGCCTGCGCATCCCCTCGCTGCTGGTGCACGCGCGCAACGACCCCTTCATCCCCGCCGCCAGCCTGCCGCGCGCGGGCGGCGGTAACGTCACGCTGTGGCAGCCGGCCGCGGGCGGGCATGTGGGCTTTCCGGCGGGCGGCTTCCCGGGCCACGTGCAGGCGATGCCGCAGGCGGTGGCGGACTGGCTGGGCGGGTATTGAGCGGTGCGGACCCGGCCGCGACAGAATCGAGCGTCATGGACCCCCTTGTTCAAGCCGCGCTGCGCAAGTGGCCGAACGTCCCGCACTGCCACGGCTGGCTGGCGCTGGACGCCCGGGGCGACTGGTACATGCGCGACGATCGCATCCAGGCGGCTGGGCCCTTCCCGCAGGTCAAGGGCAGCGTGATCCGGCACGACAAGCTGCGCGAGTTCATCCACCGCAACTACGGGCGCGACGAACTCGGCGCGGCCTATTTCCAGAACGGGCCGCAACGGGTGTACGTGGACCTGGAGGCAGCGCCCTACGTCTGGCGTGTCAGCGACGCGTCACCGGGCTGGCCGGTCACGGCCCACACCGGCGAGGCTGCGCAGGTGCTGCAATCCTGGCTGGACGAACGGGGGCGCCTGTTCCTGGCGTGCAGGCTGGCCTCGGTGGGCGAAGCTTTCGGCCTCGTGCACACCCTGGACATGGCCGCCGCAGCCGAGGCCGTCGAGGCCGGGCGCTGGGCGCCGCAGGAATGCCGCTTCGAGGAGATGCCGCAGCGATTTGGGTACGTGCTCAGGCCGCGCGCCTGAGCACCGTATCACTTGGCCGGCGCGCTGGCCGCAGCCGCCGGGGCCTTGGGCTCTTCGAACTTGGCACCGCTCTGGTTGGCCAGATAGACCACGGCGCGGCCGATCTCCAGGTCGGAGTAGTCGCCGCCGCCCTGGGCGCCCATCGCGCCCTTGCCCTTGAGCGCCGAGTTCAACAGCGCGTCGTAGCCGGTCTTGATGCGCGGGGCCCAGGCGGCGGCGTCGCCCGTCTTCGGCGCGCCGGCCGCGCCGACGCTGTGGCAGGCGGTGCAGGCGGCCTTGTAGACCTCTTCGCCGCCCTTGAGCGTGGCCGTGTCGGAGGCGTCCCGCAGTTCGACCTTGCCGACCGGCGCGATGCGCTGGGCCACGGCCTCGGCGTCCATCGCGCGCGAGCCGGCACCGGTCTTGTCGCCCATGGCGACGTAGTTCACCAGCAGGATGATGGCGATGATGGGCACGACGAAAGAGGCCACCACCGCCCAGACGAGTTGCTTCGGGGTCTTGATCGGGCCCGTGTGGGCTTCGTGGGCGTCGTGCTGCGTGTCGCTCATGGGGGGCCTCGGAGGGATCGTCGTTCTTGTCACGCCGTCGCCCGGGCAGGCTGAGGGGCGGCGGGTGCGGATGAAAGGGTGCTTGGCAGGTGCTCAGCGCAACCTACGAGTATAAGGGTGGACCCTGGTGCCGGCCGCCCGCGGCGGCGGCGGCAGGGCCCCGCGGGGTAGAATCCGGGCCGCTGGCGACCGTGGTGAAGTGGATATCATGCAGCCCTCCGAAGGCTGCGGCGCAGGTTCGATTCCTGCCGGTCGCGCCAACGCCGTCTCCCGGTGGAGGCCCGCATCCGGCCTCTCGGCCGCAAGCCCGGCAGTCAGACCGCCGGCAACTCCCGACCCCACTCGCGCCGCTCGGTGCGCAGCCGGTAACGCTGGCGGTAAGCCGCCGGGCTCAGGCCGGTCGCGCGCCGCAGCGCTGTGCGCAGCATGGCGGCGTCGCTCCAGCCGCAGCGCTCGGCCACCGTCTCCACCGGAAGGTAGCTCGTCTCGAGCAGCATGCGTGCGCGCGTGACGCGCAGCGCATGCAGCATCTGCAGCGGCGTCTGGCCGAACCGGCGCTGGAAGTGCCGCAGCAGCGAGCGCTCGCTCACGGCGGCCGCGCGGGCGGTCTCGGCCAGGCTGTAGGGCTCGTGCAGGTGGGCTTCGAGGTGGCGGCGGGCGCGTTCGAGGGCGCCCGGGCCGACCCGGCTCAGTGGCTCCTCGGCCGCGAGCGCGGCCAGGCGCTGGCGCCCGGCTTCGGGCAGCAGCACGGCGCGTGCCGACTCCGCCAGGTCGCCCAGCCCGAGCGCTGCCAGCACGGCGAGCCCCACCTCGGTGGCCAGCGCCGGTGAGGCCGCGCTCCAGACCCGCCCGTCCTCGGCCCAGGGCGCGGGCGCCGGCACGGCCCCCGGGGCGCGGCGCAGCACGCTCGGCGCGTAGGCCCAGTGCAGCGCAACCGCCCGCCCCGCCAGCAGGCCGGCCTCGCCGGCGAGCGCCGCGCCGTTGTACAGGGTCAGCACCTGGCCGCCGGCGGCGTGCACGGCGGCCAGGCGGGCGGCCGCGGCCCCGTCGCGCGCCACCAGCGCGTCGAGGTGCGGGCCGTTGCGCGCCTGCCAGCCCGGCACGACGACGACATCGGGGCAGCGGCTGCGGCGCCCGCAGCGCGGGCGAGCCGCCCCGAGCGAGCGCCCCTCGGGGCTGCTGCATTGCCAGGCGAGCGGGGCTTGCCCGGCCCCGCGCAGCTCTGCGATCAGGTTCACCGTCTGCAGCAGGTCGGCGAGCGTGGCGCCCGGCCCGCGCAGCCCGTCCTCGGTGTCGATGAACTCCCAGTGTCGGCAGGGTTGGGCGGCGC
>Ga0169931_10001235_pt1 | contig 42330 bp, 46 predicted proteins | sample Kivu_15m_20L_FD_129675 | JGI IMG/M metagenome (GOLD analysis project Ga0169931, IMG submission 129675) | Freshwater microbial communities from Lake Kivu, Western Province, Rwanda to study Microbial Dark Matter (Phase II) - Kivu_15m_20L... | ecosystem: Environmental > Aquatic > Freshwater > Lake... | reverse complement strand
CGCGGTCCATGTCGACCGAGTTGCCGTCGAGGTTGGTCTGGGCCGGTGCCGCATAGCGCAGCATGGCCGCGCCGCGCCGCGCCGCGGTGCCGGCGTCGCTGGCGGCCGTCGCATCGCTGAGCGCGCGGGCGAAGTCGAAGTCACGCGCCACGTAGCCAGGCGTGTCCGCATTGGCGATGTTGCTGGCGATCAGCCGCTGGCGCTCGGATCTCAGCACCAGAGCTTCCGTCTGGAAACGCAGGCTGTCGGTGAGGTGGTTGATCATGTCGCGGGTCCTGGCCAGGGCGGATGCAAGTGCTCGAAGACGGGCTCCACTGGGGGCTGATGGCTGTCGATTCTCGGCAGGTCCCCGCCGGGTCATCGATCGAAAAGCGTGGGTGACAGGGTCCATTTCGCACTGCGCAGCCGCAGGGGCGGGCCTACATTCCCGGGCATGGATGCGCCCACCCGAACCGATCCCAGAGCAGCACAAGGCCTTGGCCCTGCAGCCCCTGCAGCTCCTGCAGCTCCTGCAGCGCCGACGGTCACCCCGACAGTCCCCCCTTCTACTCCGGCCGCCGGGCGGTGGTGGTCATGCCGGCACACGGCCACGGCCACGGCCAGCGGCCCCGGCGCGCCGGCGCGCACCTGGCGTGCACGTGCGCGCCGCGCAGCGGCCTGCGCGGGCGCCTGTGCCATGTTCGGCGGTGGCGCGGCGGCGTCGACCCAAGGCCTGGACCCGGCCTGGGTCGCGCAGGCGCAGGCCTTGGCCACGCAGGCCGCGCAGACGGCCTTCGGTGGGCGGACGTCGGTACGCGTGGAGGTCAGCGCCGGCAGGCTGGACCCGCGTCTGCGCCTGGCCCCTTGCGCGCGGACCGACATCTTCCTGCCCCCGGGCCATCGCACCTGGGGCCGCACGCGCATCGGTCTGCGCTGCGTCGACGGTCCGACGCGCTGGCGCGTGACGCTGCCGCTGACGGTCAGGGTCTGGGCGCCCGCCTGGGTGGCCGCGCAGCCCCTGCCCACCGGCACGGTGCTCGAGGCCCATCACCTGCGCCTGGCCGAGGTGGACTGGGCGGCCGAGGCGGCCCCGGTGTTGTGGGAGCCGGGCGCAGGCGTCGGCCGGTCGCTGGCCGTGCCACGGGCCGCGGGCGAGCCGCTGCGAGCCTCCGACCTGCAGGCGCAGCGCTGGTTCGAGGCGGGCGAGACCGTCAAGCTGAAGGCGGTGGGCGCAGGCTTCGCGGTCATCGGATCGGGGGTGGCGCTGTCGGCGGGCGTCGAGGGCACGAGCGTGCGCGTGCGCACGCCCGGCGGACGCACCGTCACCGGCCGGGCCACCGGCGACCGCGTCGTCGAGGTGCTGCTCTGACCGCCCGAGCGCCTGCCGACCGCAGCCTCGCCCAGGCGCCGATGCCCCGAGCAGGCATGGATTTCCCCCTGCGTTCGCCTCTTTCGGGTCGGACACGCGAGGCTACAGTCGACCCCCGAATGTGCCGATAAGACCTTCCAAGGGAACCTCTTGTCGGTGGCAGCCTGGAGCACAGCATGAAGATCGGACCGTACGACCCCAAGATCACCCCACCCCCGGCGGGTGGGGACAGGAAGACGGGCGCGCCTGCGAAGGAGGCGGCGGCCGGGCCCAGCGCGACCGTGGACCTCTCGGCGTCGGCCGCATTGAAACTCGACCCGAACGGCGAGGGCTCCTTCGACGCGGCCAAGGTGGAGCGCATCGCGCAGGCCATCCGCGACGGTCAGTTGAAGATCAACGCAGGGGCGATCGCGGACAAGCTGATCGCCAACGCGCAGGAATTGCTGGATCGCACCGGGCGCTGAGCCCGCCCGTCCGTCGAACGACGCCGACCGCCGACCGCCGACTGACTGATCTGCTGCCCCTGCCCCGACCGCCGCGACCCGCCTGCCCGAGCCCGACACCGACCGCACCCTCGCCACCCACCGCCCCTGGACCGCTGCGACGATCATGCCCATGCTCACCCCTTCCCCGCGCGCACAGATCGACCTGGAAACGCCCCTCGGGCGGGTCGAGCAGCAGTTGTCCGACCTGCAGGCTGCCCTTCGCGGCGATGACGTGCACGCGCTGGAGTCGGCGGCCACCGGCCTGCACCGGGCGCTGGCCAGCGCCGTCGACCAATTCCGTGTGGCTGCACGCCGAGGCGCCGTGCCGCGTTCGATGCGCGAGCGTCTGGCCACGGCAGGCGCGCGCGTGGCCGCCCAGCGCGAAGCCCTGGCGCGCGCCACGGCCTCGCTGGACCAGGCCATCGAGGTGTTGCTGCCCTCGCAGGTGGCCACCTACCAGGCCTCCGGCGTCGCGAGCCGGCCGACGAGCCGCGGCGCGCTGGTGGCCTGAACACCCCGCGAGCCTCGCCGATACGCGCACGGCCCACGCACCCCGGACCTCGCAACGACAATCGGGCGATGCCTTTCGGCACCGCCCTCCCCCATCCGACCGGGCGCTTCGCCCCCTCCCCCACCGGCCCGCTGCACGCGGGCTCGCTGGTCGCCGCGCTGGGCAGTTGGCTGGACGCGCGTGCACGCGGCGGCCGCTGGCTCGTGCGCATCGAGGACGTCGACACGCCTCGCTGCCAGCCCGGCGCCGACAAGCTCATCCTCGCCCAGCTCGACGCGCTGGGCCTGCGCCCCGACGGGCCGGTATGGCGCCAGTCGGACCGTGCGCCGGCCTACGAGCGCGCCCTGCAGCAGTTGCGCGCGCAAGGCCTGGCCTACCCCTGCGCCTGCACGCGGCGTGAGATCGACGCCGCACAGCAGGCCGCGGGCATGGTGCACGCGCCCGACACCGAAAGGGTCTATCCCGGCACCTGCCGATCGGGACTGCAAGGGCGCGTCGGCCGGGCCCAGCGCCTGCGCACCTGCGATGCCGGTGGCCCTGACATCGTCATCGACTGGCCGGATCTGTCGCACGGGCCGCAACGGCAGAACGTCACGCGCGAGGTCGGCGACTTCGTGCTGGCACGCGCCGACGGGTTGTGGGCCTACCAGTTGGCAGTGGTGGTGGACGATGCCGCGCAAGGTGTGACCGACGTCGTGCGGGGTGAAGACCTGCGCGACAACACGCCACGCCAGATCCTGCTCCAGCGCTGCCTGGGCCTGCCCACCCCGCGCTACCGTCATCTGCCCCTGGTGCGCGATGCGCTGGGCCGCAAACTGTCCAAGCAACATGGCGCACCGGCCGTGGACACATCCGACCCACCCGCCGCGCTGCGCGCGCTGCGCGCAGCGGCCCGCACCTTGGGGCTGCACGATCCCTGCCTGGCCGGCCCCGCCGACGACCACGCGCACCCCGCAGAGATCGCCAACTGGCTCGCCCGCGCGGTGGCCGTCTGGCGCGACCTGCGATGATCGGCACGGGCGGTGTGGGCGTCGCGCGACGGCGCCACCGCCCCTGCGCGGTGCCTACGGGCCTGCAGCGCAGCCCTCCATACGAAACCGACAGACCTGACGAACCCGAAAGAGGACTCCACGATGATCACCACAGAATCCGGCCTGCAATACGAGGACACCGTGGCAGGCACGGGCCCCACCGCCATCGCCGGCCAGCGCGTGCGCGTGCACTACACCGGCTGGCTCTGGCAGGACGGCCAGCAAGGGCGCAAGTTCGACTCCAGCAAGGACCGGGGCACGCCGTTCTCCTTCCGGCTGGGGGGCGGCGAGGTCATCGGTGGCTGGGACGAAGGGGTCCAGGGCATGCAGGTCGGCGGCACGCGCGTGCTCATCATCCCGCCGGCGCTGGGCTACGGCGCCTACGGCGCCGGTGGCGTGATCCCGCCGAACGCGACGCTGAAGTTCGAGGTGGAACTGCTGGGGGTGTGAAGCCACAGCACACCGCCGGCGGCAGGGTGTGGGCACGGACGCGCGATTTTCACGCAAAACATTGCGAATGCGCGCGAAATGCACGCAATGCTCGGCAAAATGTCTGCTCGGGATCAGGGGATACCCGAAGACCAGACGAACAGATCGGCACCGCAGGCCCCTCGAGCCGCTGTCACGGCTTTCGCAACGCAGGCCTCAGCGCTCGGACCTGAGCGTCCCCTGACCCCTGAATCGAGGAAACGCATGAAAGCCGTGAAACACCTTGTCGGTCTCGGACTGACCTCGCTCGCGCTGGCCGCGGGCTCGCTGCATGCCGCCGACCTGCGCGTCGGGTTCGGGCTCGACGCGCTGACGCTGGACCCGGGCAACCACCGCAGCCGCGAGACCGAGACCATCATCCGCAACATGCACGACGGCCTGGTCACGCGCGACAGCAGGATGCGCGTGGTCAACGAACTGGTCGAGTCCTGGCGCCAGACCGACGTCACCACCTACGAGTTCAAGCTGCGCCGTGGCGTGAAGTTCCACAGCGGCGACGAGATGACGTCCGAGGACGTGAAGTTCACCTTCGACCGGATGATCAAGAAGGACATGATCGACGGCAAGAGCAGCCCGCGCGCCGGCCTGCTCGGCCCGCTGAAGGAAGTGACGGCGCCGGATCGCTACACGGTGGTTTTCAAGCTCGACACGACCTGGGCCATCCTGCCGGCCATGCTGCCTTTCCAGGAGGTCGTCTCCAAGGCCTTCGTCCAGCGCGTCGGTGACAAGGGGCTGGCCACGCAGGCCAACGGCACCGGGCCCTTCAAGCTGGTCGAGTGGCGGCGCGGCGAGTCGATCACGATGGAGCGCTTCGCCGGCTACTACGGCGGCTCGCCCGACATCCCGCCGGTGGGCCCGGCCAAGGTCGACCGCGTGATCTTCAAGATCATCCCGGAGAACGCGTCCCGCGTGGCCGCGCTGCTGGCCGGCGACGTCGACATCGCCACCGAGCTGCCCGTGCACATGATCAAGCAGATCGAGGGCAGCCGCAGCGCCAGCGTGATGAAGGTGCGCGGCACGCGCTCGTTCTTCGTCTCGCTGAACAACACCAAGCCGCCGTTCGACAACCCGCTGGTGCGCAAGGCCGCCAACCATGCGCTGGACAAGAACCTGCTGATCGAACGCGTGATGCAGAACACCGCCACGGCGATCAGCGGTGTGCTGTCGCCAGACGCCTTCGGCTTCGATGCCAACCTTCCGGTCTACGACCACAACCCCGCGAAGGTCAAGGAACTGCTGACGCAAGCCGGCTACCCCAATGGCATCGACGTGACGCTGGACGTGGAGGGCTCCTTCGCCGAGATCGCCCAGGCCATCGGATCGGTGCTCACGCGCTCGGGCATCCGCACCAAGGTCGTCGTCGGCGAGGGCACGGTGCTGCGCACGAAGTGGCTGCAAGCCAAGCCCAAGACCGGCGACATGTGGATGACGTCCTGGGGCAACGGCTCGCTCGACCCGGAAGACATCTTCCAGCCCACGCTGGGCACGGGCGACCGCGGCAACTCCGCGGGCTACTCCAACCCCGAGGTCGACCGCCTGCTCAAGGCCGCCAGCACCGAGACCAACTCGGCCAAGCGCGCCGAGATGTTCGTGCAGGCCCAGCGCCTGGTCAACGCGGACGCGCCCTGGATCTTCCTGTGGGTGCCGCAGGACATCTACGGCGTGTCCAACCGCGTCAAGGGCTGGCAGCCCAGCGCCGATTCGCGGGTGAACCTGCACCGCGCCTACCTGCAGTAAGCGCCGGGCGCCGGCCCGGGAGGATGGTGAGCGGTCGGTGAGCGTGCTGCAGGCCTGCACCGCACCGCACCGCGGGCCGACCCGCGCCCGGCGCCCGCCGCGCCTGGCCGCGCCGCGCCACGCCACGACCCCCTGATCCTTCGACGGAGTTCTCCTTGTCCTTCGGCAAGCTGCTCGAGCGGCTCCTGCAACTGATCCCGGTGATGCTCGGGGTCTCGGCGATCGTCTTCGCGATGATCCTCGTGACCCCGGGCGATCCGGTGGACATCATGCTCGGCGAACAGAACGCCACGCCCGAGCAGCGCGAGGCCCTGCGCCGCGACATGGGGCTGGATCTGTCGGCGCCCGAGCGCTTTGTCCACTTCCTCGGCAACGCGGCCACCGGCAACTTCGGCCTGTCCTTCTATCACCGTCGGCCGGTGTCGGAGGTCATCCTCGAGCGCCTGCCCGCCACCGTCGAACTGACGCTGGCCGCGCTGGTCATCGGGCTGGTGCTGGCGATCCCGCTGGGCGTGATCGCCGCCGTGCGCAGCAACGGCTGGCTCGACCGGCTCGCCACCGTGGGCTCGCTGCTCGGGGTGTCCATGCCCGGCTTCTGGTTCGGGCTGCTGCTGATGCTGCTGTTCGGCGTGTGGCTGCAGTGGCTGCCGATCTCCGGGCGCAGCGATCTGGCCGGGCAGGTGCCGCAGGTCACCGGCTTCCTGACGGTGGATGCGCTGCTGGCCGTCAACTTCAAGGCCTTCTTCTCGGCGCTGCAGCACCTGTTCCTGCCGGCGCTCACGCTCGGCCTGCCGATGGCCGCGGTGCTGATGCGCGTGACGCGCGCCTCGATGCTGGAGGTGCTGCGTCAGGACTACGTGACCTTCGCCCACGCCAAGGGCCTGGGCGGGCGGCGCGTGCTGTACCTGCACGCGCTGAAGAACGCGCTGATCCCCACCGTGACGATGGCCGCACTCGAGGTCGGCTCGCTGCTGGGCGGCAGCATGATCGTCGAGACCATCTTCGGCTGGCCCGGGCTCGGTCGCGTGGTGGTCGAGGCCATCTTCACGCGCAACTACCCACTCATCCAGGCCGCCATCCTGCTGTACGCGCTGACCTACGTGCTGGTGAACTTCGCCGCCGACCTGCTGTACACGACGCTGAACCCGAGGGTGCGTCTGTGACCGCCGCCGCCACCGCCCACAGCGCCGTCGCCGGCGCGTCCCAGGACGCCGAGTCGCCCTCCCGCCTGGGCTGGCGTCGCTTCCGGCGCAACCGCTTCGCGATGGCGGCCAGCGCGCTGGTGCTGCTGTTCGTCGTGCTGGCGGTCTTCGCGCCGTGGATCGCCCCTCAGGACCCGAATGATGCCGATCTGCTGCGGCGCCTGCAGCCGCCGGTGTGGATGCCCGGCGGCGAGTGGGCCTACCCGCTGGGCTGCGACGCGCTGGGCCGCGACCTGCTGTCGCGCATCATCTATGGCGCGCGCATCTCGATCTTCATCGGCGCGGCGGTGATCGTGATCGCCACCGGCATCGGCATCGTCGCCGGACTGGCCGCGGGCTATTTCCGCGGCTGGGTCGATGCGGCGATCTCGCGTCTGGTCGACATCCTGCTGGCCTTCCCCTACCTGCTGTTCGCCATCGGGCTGATGGCCACGATGGGCCCGGGCCTGCAGAACATCGTGCTCGCGCTGGCCTACAAGGAATGGGTGATCCCGTGCCGGCTGGTGCGCGGCGAGACGCTGGCGCTGCGCGAGATCGAGTACGTGGAGGCCGCGCGCGCGGTGGGCGCGTCGTCGGGCTACATCATGGCGCGCGAGATCCTGCCCAACATCCTGTCGCCGGTGATCGTGGTCTCGACCATCCGCATGGCGCACGTGATCATCCTCGAGGCCAGCCTGTCCTTCCTGGGCATCGGCGTGCAGCCGCCGACCGCCTCCTGGGGCTCGCTGGTGGCCGACGGTCGCTCCTTCATCTGGGATGCCTGGTGGATCTCCACCTTCTCGGGTCTGGCGATCCTGCTGCTGGTGCTGGCGATCAACGTCGCGAGCCAGGGCCTGCGCGACGCCTTCGATCCGCGCCTGCACGAATGAAAGGCGCCGCGCCCGAGATGCACACCGCCGTGTCTTCCACCCCGCTGCAGGCCACCGCACCGCCTATGCACGCACCGAATCCCGACGCCCTGCTGTGCGTGCGCGGGCTGACCACGCGCTTCCCGACGCCGCGCGGCTGGCTGGTGGCGGTCGACGACGTCAGCCTGGACGTGCTGCCCGGCGAGTGCCTGGGCGTCGTCGGCGAATCCGGCTCGGGCAAGAGCGTCACCTTCGCCAGCGTGATGGGCCTGGTGCGTCCGCCCGGGCAGGTCGTCGCCGGCGAGGTCTGGTTCGAGGGCCGCGACCTGCGCACCCTCGATGCGCAGGCGATGCGCCGGGTGCGCGGCAAGCGCATGGCGCTGACGATGCAGGACGCGCTGACGGCCCTGAACCCGTCGCTGACGGTGGGGCAGCAGTTGACCGAGGTGGTGCTGGCGCACGACGAGCGCCTGGCGACGCTGCCGCGCGCGCAGCGCCGGCGCCAGGCGCTGGACCGCGCGGTCGAGATGATGTCGCTGGTGGGCATCCCCGCGGCCGCGACCCGGCTGGACGACCACCCGCACCAGTTCTCCGGCGGCATGCGGCAGCGCATCATGATCGCGATCGCCCTGGCCTGCCGCCCGCAGTTGCTGATCGCCGACGAACCGACGACGGCGCTGGACGTGACCATCCAGGCGCAGGTGCTCGAGCTGATCGGCCAGCTGCGCCGCACGCTGGGCATGAGCGTGGTGCTGATCACGCACGACCTCGGGGTCGTGACCGAGCAGTGCGACCGCGTGATCGTGATGTATGCCGGGCAGGTGGTGGAGTCGGGTCCGGTGGCGCAGATCATCGGCGCGCCGGCCCACCCCTACACACAGGGCCTGCTGCGGGCCACCCCACGGGTGGAGCACCTGGGCGCGCCGGTGCGGCCGATCCCGGGCACCGTACCGAGCCTGATCGACCTGCCGGCGCAGTGCCGCTTCCTCGACCGCTGCAGCCTGGCCGCCGAGGCCTGCCTCGCACCCGTGCCGATGGCGCACCATCCCACGGCGCACCGCGTGCGCTGCGTGCGGGCCCCGGTCCAGCCGGAGACCGTGACATGACGGTGCCGCTGATGCGCGTGCAGGGCCTGACACGCCACTTCGAGCGCCCGCGCTCGCTGGCGCAGCGCATCGCGCGCGAGCCGCGCAGCGTGGTGCACGCCGTCAACGGTGTCGACCTGACGCTGTGGCGCGGCGAGACCCTGGGCCTGATCGGCGAGTCGGGCTGCGGCAAGTCCACCCTCGGCCGCACGCTGCTGCGCCTGGTCGAGCCCAGCGCCGGGCAGGTCGAGTTCGACGGCCAGGACCTGCTGGCCCTGGCACCATCGGCGATGCAGCGCGCCCGCGCGCGGCTGCAGATCATCTTCCAGGACCCGTACGCCTCGCTGAACCCGCGCAAGTCGGTGCGCCAGATCGTCGCGCTGCCGCTGCGCCTGCATGGCGGGCTCGACGCCGCCGAGATCGACGCGCGCGTGGAGGCCATGCTCGCGCGCGTGGGCTTTCGGCCCGAGCAGTACGACCGCTACCCCCACCAGTTCTCCGGCGGGCAGCGCCAGCGCATCGGCATCGCCCGGGCACTGGTGTCGCGCCCGGACCTGGTCGTGTGCGACGAGCCGGTCTCGGCGCTGGACGTCTCGATCAAGGCGCAGATCCTGGAACTGCTGGCCGAGCTGAAGGCCGAGTTCTCGCTGACCTACCTGTTCGTCTCGCACGACATCGCCGCCGTTGGCCATATCGCCGACCGCATCGCGGTGATGTACCTGGGCCGCATCGTCGAGATCGGCCCGGCGGCGCAGTTGATCGAGGCCCCGCGCCATCCGTACACGCAGTCGCTGCTGTCGGCGGTGCCGCGCCTGAACCCGGGCGCCCCGCGACAGCGCATCGTGCTGCAGGGCGATCTGCCTTCGCCGCTGGCGCCGCCTTCGGGCTGCGCCTTCCACACCCGCTGCCCGGTGGCGATGCCGCAGTGCGCGCTCGCGGTCCCGCGGCTGCAGGCGCTGCCGGGTGTGGCCGACCATCTGGGCGCGTGCCTGCGGCTGGAGCCTGAGGCGCCGAAAGACCTGTGCACCCCGCCATGAACACACCCACCCCGCCCGACGTCGTGCGCCTGCGAGGCACCGCACACGACCGCGGCCGACAGCAGGCTGAGCGCCGCCCCGCGCTGCGCTACGCCGTCCGCGCGGCCGTCACGCAGCGCCTGGCCGATGTCGCCCCCCTGCGCACGCGAGCGCCGTTGCGCGACTACCTGGCACGCCAGGCCGATTTCCTGCGCGCGCACGACCCGATCGGCCATGGCGAGCTCCTGGGTCTGGCCGAGGGCTGGGGCCTTCCGGCGGAAGATCTGCTGGCCTACCTGCACGCCAACGTCCTCACCGGCCTGGCCGACGCCGCCGACCGCCGCTCGCCAGCCGGCGACGCGGCGGCCGGCGCATCGACGGGCGCACTGAAGGGTCTGTCGACCGCTGCGCCAGCCGACCCACCCGACGGCTGCACCGCCTGGGCCATGGTGGACGAGGCCGGTGCGGCGCGGGTGGTGAAGAACCGCGACTACCGCGGTGAACACGGCGCGCTGCAGCAGGTCTTCCTGCACGACGCAGACGAGGCCGGCGCGCCCGGGTCACCGGAGGTGGCCGGATCACCGATCCGCCGCCTGCTGTGCGTGGGCAGCCTGGGCAGCCCCGGCGCCTTCTCCAGCGGGATGAACGACCACGGCCTGGCCATCGTCGACACCCAGATCGGCTCGCGCGACCACGGCGTGGGCTGGCTGCGCTACTTCCTGATCACCGCCTTGCTGTGGCGCTGTGCCGACGTGGTGCAGGCGCTGACGATGCTGCGCGCGGCGCCGCACGCCGGCGGCGGCACGCTGGTGCTGGGCGATGCGCGCGGCGGGCTCGCGGCGGTGGAGCTGTCGCATGCCCATGGCGCGGTCGTCGAGACCTCGACCGCCTGGGTGGCACGCACCAACCACCATCTGCACGAAGCACTGGCGCAGCACCAGATCCTCGCCCGCGGCGACCCGGGTGACTCCAGCACCGGACGGCTGGACCAGGTCCGCAAGCGCCTGCAGGGCGCAGCCGAACCCTTGGACCGGCACGCCGCGCGGGCGCTGATGGCGTCCCACGGCCAGCCGCCCCTGTGCCGACATGCCCGGGGCGCCGAGGGCTCGCGCACGCTGTCCTGCGTGGTTTACGACACCGCGGCGCGCACGCTGCGCATGTCGCACGGCAACCCCTGCGTGGCGCGGTGGATGTCGTACCGGCTGCACGACGCCGGCGTGGACGCGTGCGTCGACCTCGAATCGCCACCTTGACGCGGACCCGCGAAGACCCGCAGGCGGCACGATGCTGATCGGTGAGCACCCCTCGATCGTCGAGCTGCGCAAGCTGATCGCGCGCGTGGCGCCCAGCCGCGCGGGCACGGTGCTGATCTACGGCGAGACGGGCACCGGCAAGGGTCTGGTGGCGCGCATGCTGCACCAGCAGTCGCAGCGCACGAGCCAGCCCTTCATCGACATCAACTGTGCCGCCATCCCCGCTGAGCTGCTGGAGTCCGAACTCTTCGGCCACGAGCGCGGTGCCTTCACCGGCGCGGTGGGCAAGAAGGAAGGCCTGATCGAAGCCGCCAACGGGGGCACGGTCTTCCTCGACGAGGTGCGTGAACTCGACCCGGTGATGCAGGCCAAGATCCTGACCCTGCTCGACACCAAGCGCTTCCGCCGCGTCGGCGCGGTGCGGCCGATCGAGGTGAACGTGCGCTTCATCGTCGCGACCAACCGCATCCTGCTGCAGGAGGTGCGCGCCGGCAAGTTCCGCGACGACCTGTACTACCGGCTGCAGGTGATCTCGCTGAACATCCCGCCGCTGCGCGACCGTGGCGGCGACATCTTCCTGCTGGCCGAGCGCTTCCTGCACAAATATCAGGAGATGTACGGCGGCCCGCGCAAACGCCTGCACCCTGAAGTGCGCGACATCTTCCGCGCCTACCGCTGGCCGGGCAATGTGCGCGAACTCGAGAACCTGATCGAGCGCATCTGCCTGCTCGAGGACGGCGAGGTGGTGCTGGCCAGCCAGTTGCCGGCGCGCATCCTGCGCGAGGTGCAGGCGCCGCCCGATGCAGGACCGGCCAGCGACGCGGCCCGCCCGGTGGGTCAGGCGGCGACGGTCTCACCGGCACAGCCCCCCGGCAGCCCGGCTGTCGCGCCGATCGGCACCGCGGGCGATGCGCCCGCCAGCCCCGTGCGGCCGGCGGGCGACGCAGCGCCGCCCGACCCTGCCCTCGCCACGGGCCTGCCGGCCGACTACCGGCTCGCCACCGTGGCCTTCCAGCGCGGCCTGATCGAGTCGGCGCTGCGCGCATCCGGCGGCAGTCTGGGCGGGGCGGCGCGGCGCCTGGCGCTGACCCGGCACGCGCTGCGTCACCAGATGCTCAAGCTCGGCTTGAAGGAGGAGGACGAGTGAGTTCCGCGCACGCGTGCGTTCCACCCGTGACGTCAGCGCGAGCCCCACGCCCGACCTGCCCATCGGCTTTGAAATCAACCGCTTGGCGCCAGCATGAGGCTGGCACGCTCGGTGCTGACAGCGACGACGTGGCCGGCGCGCGCCGGCCCTCTTCCCGGAGGTAATCCCCTTGCAGTCCCTGAAGATCATCTGCCCCAATGGCCATCTGGGCTTCGCGCCGATCCGCACCGGCAGCTTCGAGCTCGGCGTGGCCGCGCGCCCCGACCTGATCGCGGCTGACTCGGGCAGCGACGACATCGGCCCCGGGCCGCTGGGTTCGGACACCTCCACCAGCCCCGAGGCCTGGCAGCGCCACGACCTCGAGCACATGCTGCTGGCCGCGCGTAGGCTGGGCGTGCCCATGGTCATCGGCTCGGCCGGGGACACGGGCTCGAACAGCCGCGTCGACCTGTACGTGCGGGTCATCCGCGAACTCGCCGCGAAGCACGATCTGCCGCGCTTTCGCATCGGCTGGTTCTACTCCGAGGTCGACAAGGGGTGGCTGCGCCAGCGCATGGCCGCCGGCGAGGTGGTGCGCGGTCTGGACGGCTACGCCGACCTGAGCGTGGCCGAACTGGACGCCACCGATCGCATCGTGGCCATGGCCGGCGTCCACCCCTACGTCGAGCTGATGCGTCAGGGCTGCGACGTGATCATCGGCGGGCGCAGTTCCGACGCCGCGCTGTTCGCCGGCCCGGCGCTCTTCCACGGCTTCCCCGAGGATCTGGCCTACTACCTCGGCAAGGTGCTGGAGTGCGCCTCCTTCTGTGCCGAGCCCTACGGCGGCAAGGAAACGGTGATGGGCGAGATCACCCACGACGAGGTGCTCGTGACTGCCATGAGCCCGGAGCAGCGCTGCACCATCGCCTCGGTGGCCGGGCACGCGATGTACGAACGCTCCAACCCCTACGAGGAGTTCTTCGCCGGCGGGCGGCTGGACATGACGCACTGCCACTACGAGCAGGTTGCCGAGAAGACCACACGCATCACCGGTTCGCGCTTCGTGCCCGACGCGCAGGTGCGCGTCAAGCTCGAAGGCGCGGGCAAGGTCGGCGAGCGCTACATCGGCCTGTGCGGCGTGCGCGACCCCTACACCATCGCGCACATCGACCGTGTCATGGGCTGGGCCCGCGACCAGGTGCGCGCACGCTTCGGCGAGACCGGCTACGAGCTGCACTACACGGTCTACGGTCGCAACGGCGTGATGGGCGAGCTCGACCCGATGCGTGACCGGCCCGGCCACGAACTGTGCATCATGGTCCAGGGGATCGCTCCCACGAAGGACATGGCCGAGGAGGTGGCGATGACCGGCCTGCGGCAGATGTTCTATGCGCGGCTGCCCGATGTGAAGGGGACGGCCGGCTCGGTGGCGTTCCCGCTGGACGAGGTGCTGCACGCGAGCCCCGCCTACCGCTGGACGCTGAACCACACCGTGGCGGTGGACGACCCGATGGCGCTGTTCCCGACCCACGTCGGCGAGGCCGGCGTCTGACCCCCTTCAGGACCGAGGAAACCCAGCCATGAGCACCGCACTGAAGGACCTGGCCAAGACGATCCGCAGCAAGAACGCCGGCGTCAACAAGATCACCTTCGACATCATCTTCCGCGACCGCGAACCCTACGAACGCGTCAAGCGCGCCGGCGTCCTGACACGCGAGACGATGGCCGCGCTGTACCGCATCCCGGTCGAGCGCATCAGCGACTTCGTCGAGTACGACCCGGGCTATGCGATCAAGTTCACGCTCTACCGGCTGCGTCCCAGCGGCAGCGCGGGCGACGGCGACATCTTCGGCGCGCAGCAGTATGCGCCGTTGCTGGACGTCCAGGTGCCTTGAGGCTCGGACGGGGCGGGCCGCGGGCCGGCCCTGCCCTCACCTTGTCCTGAGCCGACCCGGCCACACGCCAGCGCATCGGCGCACCGGGGGCGGGAGCGTCTGGCCGCGGCTCAGCGCAGCAGGTGCTGCCGGTAGTGCAGCAACTCGTCGATCGACTCGTGGATGTCGGCCAGCGCGGTGTGCTTCTGGGCCTTCTTGAAGCCCGCCAGCACGGGCGGCGCCCAGCGGCGCGCCAGTTCCTTCAGGGTGCTGACGTCCAGGTTGCGGTAGTGGAACCAGGCCTCCAGAGCGGGCATGTGGCGCGCGATGAAGCGCCGGTCCTGGCACACGCTGTTGCCGCACATCGGACTCTTGCCCTTGGGCACGTGGCGGCGCAGGAACTCGATCACCTGGGCCTGCGCCGTGGCCTCGTCCACCGTGGACTCGCGCACCCGCTGCGTCAGGCCGCTGCGGCCGTGGGTGCCGCGGTTCCAGGCGTCCATCCCGCCGAGCGCCTCCTCGCTCTGGTGGACCGCGATCACCGGGCCTTCGACACGCAGTTGCACCTGCGGGTCGGTGACGACGACGGCGATCTCGAGGATGCGGTCACGGTCCGGGTCCAGACCGGTCATCTCCAGGTCGATCCACACCAGGTTGTGCTCATCGGGCTTCAAGGTCGGCGCGGCGGGCGCCACCTCCGGGGCTGCATGGGCGGCGTCGGCAGGATCGGTCATCGGCGGGTGCAGTGTCGAATGGCAGGCACGGGCATTGTCTCAGGCCTACACTGCGGCGACGATGCAAGCGCAGACGGCGTCCCTGATCTTCAGCGCGGCGGTGCTCGCCACGCTGGCGGTGCAGTTCTGGCTTGCCACCCGACAGATGCGCCACGTGGCGCGTCATCGGGACGAGGTGCCGCCGGTGTTCCGCGGCACCGTCAGCGCACAGGCCCATCGCAAGGCGGCCGATTACACGCTGGCCAAGGGCCGGTTCGGGCTGTTGCAGCATGCGCTGGCCGCAGCGGTGCTGCTGGGGTGGACGCTGCTCGGGGGCCTGGACGCGCTGAACGGCTGGTTGCTGAAAACCGCCTTGCCGACGTTCGGCCCGCTCGGATACCAGATGATGCTGGTGGTGGCCTTCGCCGGCATCGCCGCCCTGATCGACCTGCCCTCGGAATGGCACGCCACCTTCCGCATCGAGCAGCGTTTCGGCTTCAACCGGATGACGCAGCGCATGTGGTGGCTCGACCACCTCAAGGGCGCGGCGGTGGCTCTGGTCGTCGGCCTGCCCCTGGTGGCACTGGTGCTGTGGCTGATGGCGGCAGCAGGCGGGGCCTGGTGGCTGTGGGCCTGGGGCGCGTGGGTGGTCTTCAATCTGCTGTTGCTGGTGATCTACCCGACGCTGATCGCCCCCTTGTTCAACCGTTTCGAGCCGCTGGCCGATGCCGGCCTCACCGAGCGCGTGCAGGCGCTGATGCGTCGGTGCGGCTTCGCCGCCAAGGGCCTGTTCGTCATGGACGGCAGCCGGCGGTCGGCACATGCCAACGCCTACTTCACCGGCCTGGGCGCAGCCAAGCGCGTGGTCTTCTACGACACCCTGCTGGCACGGCTCGAACCGACGGAGGTCGAGGCCGTGCTTGCACACGAGTTGGGACATTTCCGCCACCGCCACGTGGTCAAGCGCATCGTCGCAGTCTTCACGATGAGTCTGCTGGCCCTGGCGCTGCTGGGCTGGCTGTCCTCGCAACCGGGTTTCTATCTCGGACTGGGGGTGCAGCCCAATCTGGCGGCGCCGAACGATGCACTCGCCCTGCTGCTGTTCATGCTCGCCCTGCCCCCGTTCACCTTCTTCCTGTCGCCACTGATGGCTCAGGTGTCTCGCCGGCACGAGTTCGAAGCTGATGCCTACGCCTGCGCGCAGGCCGACGGCGGCGCGCTCGCGCGCGCGCTGCTCAAGTTGCACGAGGACAATGCGGCGACGCTGACGCCAGACCCTGTCTACGTGCGCTTCTACTACTCGCACCCCCCGGCGTCGGAACGCCTGGCCGCGCTGCCACCGCCTTCGGCTGCCGTGTCAGCAGGCCCATCAGCGGCCGGATGACCGTCCGAACGACGGCATGACCGCGCAACCAGCCGACCCGTCGATGGACGCACCCGACATCTGCACAGACCCGCAGGCCCCGCGCATGGACCCGTTGCTCTCCCGCCGCTGTCAACCCATGGAAGGCGGCGCGCCGCTGGCCGACGACGACGTCTCGCGGGCGCTCGCGCAACTCCCGGGGTGGTCGGTGGTCGACGGCATGCTGCACAAGCGCTACGGATTCGCCGACTTCCACCGCACCATGGCCTTCGTCAACGCCGTGGCCTGGATCGCGCATCGCGAAGATCACCACCCGGACCTGCTGGTCGTCTACAACGCCTGCACGGTGCGGCTCGCCACGCACTCGGTCGGCGGCCTGTCGATCAACGACTTCATCTGCGCGGCCAAGGTGGACGCCCTGCTTGACTGAGGCCTTCACCGGTCGCCGCGGCCGCCCGGCGCGACAGGAGCCCATGCCCGACACCCGGCGCGGTCTGGTCGTGGGCACGCACGGGCGTCATGCCGTGGTCCAGGACGATCAGGGCAGACGCCACCGCTGCCACTGGCGCGGCCGGCGCAGCGAAGCCGTGGTCGGCGACGTGGTCGACTGGGCGGCCAGTGGCGACGAGGGCGTGATCGAGGCCGTGGGCCCACGCCGCAACCTGCTGTTCCGCCAGGACGAGGCGCGGACCAAATCCTTCGCAGCCAACCTGGATGCGCTGCTCGTGCTGGTCGCCGTCGAGCCGCCGTTCTCGGAATTCCTGCTGGCGCGCGCCCTGATCGCCGCGCAAAGCGCAGGCATCCCGGCCTGGGTGGGCCTGAACAAGACCGATCTTGCCGGCGCCGCGGCCGCGCGTGAGCGTCTCGCGCCCTATGCCGCCATGGGCGTGGAGACCGTGGAACTGTCGCTCAAGGCGCAGGGCGAGGCATCGGCCCGCGTGCTGCGGGAACGGCTCGAAGGACGCACGACATTGCTGCTGGGGCCCAGCGGCATGGGCAAGAGCACCTTGATCAATCTGATGGTGCCCGACGCGCAGGCGGCAGTGGGCGAGATCTCTTCGGCGCTGAACGCCGGCCGCCACACCACCACGACGACGAGTTGGTATGCGCTGGGGCCCCGTGCCTCGGACGGGGCCTTGATCGACTCCCCCGGCTTCCAGGCATTCGGGCTGCGTCATCTGGAGGCCGCCGCTCTGGCCACGCTGATGCCCGACGTGTCGGCCCATCTGGGCGCCTGCCGGTTCTATAACTGCACCCACCGCCACGAACCCGGCTGCGGCGTGCGCGAGGCGGCTGAGCAGGGCCTCATCGCCCCGAGCCGCTGGCAGATCTACCGAGCCCTGTTCGACGAGCTGGCCGACGGCTGATCCGAGCCGCAGGCCACGTCTTCCGGCCTCGGCGCAGCGCTGTCCAGACCTTGCTCGCGGGCCCCGGTGAAGACGATCCGCGCCCGCTCTCAGCCCAGCACGTTGGCCAAGGTCAGCAGCGCAAGCAGCAGCATCCACAGCACCACCGACCGCCACACCAGACCGACCATGCTCTGCAGGTGCGCCGTCTGCAAAGACGCGGCGCCCGTCGCGGCACTGCCTGCGACGCCAGGCGACTCCTCCGGGGCGATGCCGTCGACGTAGGGCGCGACCGCCAGGGTGCGCGCCATCGGCGCCGGTGCAAGGTGAACCCCGACCGCCCCCGATGCGGCCGCCAGCAGGACGCCATCGTTGGCCTGCGGCCACAGCGCGGCGTCGCGGCGCCAACTGGCGACCGCCTCCTCGAAATTGCCGACGATGGCGAACCCGGCGGCCGTCAACCTCGCAGGCACGTGGTCGATCCACGAGAACCAACGGCGAGACCATTCGAGCAGACGCGGATTGACCGCCGATCCCGGCTCGCGCGATGCGCGCTGCCAGTAGCGCGGCGCGAACTCCGCCAGACGGTAGAACACCGCCCCCACCGGACCCAGACCGATCGCGGACAGCAGTGCGAACCAGAAGAACACGCCGAAGACGTGCCGATGCGCCGCCAGCAGCGCGTGGCCGATGACCTGACGCAGCAACTCGGCGCGAGGCAGATCAGCGGTGTCGACATGCTGCCACTGTGCCAGGTGCCGGCGCGCCCCATCGTCGTCGCCGCGCTCCAGGGCATCGCGGATCGCCGTGAAGTAATGGCTGAACTGCCGGAACCCGAGCGCCACGTAGAGCACGAGGATGTCGAAGGCCAGCACGGCGAAGAATCCGAGTCGACCGATCAGCAGGTGCACGCCCAGCGCGACGATCGTGGGCACGGCCACCGCCCCCAGCCAGACCACAGCCGCATGGTGGGGCCGGCCGGCGTCGAAATTGCGCGTGACCACGCCGAACCAACCGGCCACCGCATCGTGGACACGGTGCCCCCCCGGGAAGGGCTTCGACTGCTCGAGCAGCAGTGCGAGAAGGACGGCGAAGAAGCTCATCGCCCGGGATCATACAAAGCACGGGCCGGTTCGGGGAAGGTCCGCGATGAGGATCGTGCATGCAGGGCCCTGCTCCGCACGGATGCACGGATGCACGGATGCACATTTGCCCAGTTGCACAGTCGCACGTACGTACTGACGGCCCGACGGACAGACGGACAGGCGCACACCAGCACGCACACCAGCACGCACATCGACGCGCAGGAAAGCGCACATGCACCAGACATGCACCAGACATGCACCAGACATGCACCAGCCCAGGCCCTGCGGCCCGGACCGCCGCCGTCATCAGGGCGCTGGCGCGTCCCGCGCCAGCGCGCGATAGAGATTGCGCAGCATCGACGCCGTGGCACCCCAGATGAAATGCTCCACCTGCGTGCCATCGTCCCGCACCTGCGACCAGGGCATCGACAGGGAGGCACGCACGCCTTGCGCATGGCACATCTCGTGCCGTCGGTGGTTGCGCGGGTCCATCAGGAAGCGCAGGGGCACTTCGAAAGTGTCGGCAACCTCGTTGCGGTCGATGCGCAGATCGAAGGGCGGATGCACCAGCGCGATCACCGGCCGGACCGCAAAGCCGGTGATCGTGAGGTAGGCCGGCAGGGCACCGAGCACCTCGACCCGCTCCGGGGGCAGCCCGATCTCCTCGTGCGCCTCGCGCAGGGCCGTGGCCGTCTCGTCACGGTCACCGGGATCGGCCCGGCCGCCCGGGAAACTCACCTGACCCGCATGACGCCGCAGGTGATCGGCCCGGCGCGTGAGCAGGACGCTGACCCCGGCCGGCCGGTCGACCAGCGGCACCAGCACGGCCGCACCGACCATCGCGTCGCGCGCCTGACCGCGATCGCCCGTGATCTCCGGCGTCCAGGCCGCCGGCAAGGGAAAGATCAGGCGCAGCGCCCGGGGCTGCAGTCGCGACTCGGGCAGTGGCGCAAGATGACCGTCGGCGCCGCACACCGGCACCGATCGAGGGTCCGTGATGACGGCAGGCCGGTCGACGGCGAAACCCTCAGGACAGCTTGGCCTTGATGCGGGCCGACTTGCCGCTGCGCTGGCGCAGGAAGTAGAGCTTGGCGCGGCGCACGTCGCCGCGGCGCTTGACCTCGATGCCGGCGATCAGTGGGCTGTAGAGCTGGAACGTGCGTTCGACGCCTTCTCCGCTGGAGATCTTGCGAACGATGAAACTGCTGTTCAAGCCGCGGTTGCGCTTGGCAATCACCACGCCCTCGTAGGCCTGGAGTCGCTTGCGCGTGCCTTCGACGACGTTGACGCTGACGATCACGGTGTCGCCAGGGGCGAACTCAGGGATTTCCTTGCCCAGGCGGGCGATTTCCTCTTGCTCGAGGGTTTGGATCAGATCCATCGGTGCTCCACGGACGATCATGACGCGGGCTTGTGGACGGGCACGAGGATACGCGCCCTGTGGAGATGCCTGTCAGAGGATCGCAAAACCCGCGATTATAGGATCAGGCGCTCCAGGAAGGCCTCGTCACGCGCATCGAGCCGGCCGGCGCTGCGGGCCCGCTCGATCAGGTCGGGACGGCGGCGCGCCGTCCACTCCAGCGAGCGATCCCGCCGCCAGCGCGCAATGCGCTCGTGGTGACCCGACAGCAGCACGTCGGGCACCGGCGTGCCATCGCTCAGCACCTCCGGGCGCGTGTAGCTCGGACCCTCGAGCAGGCCGTCGGAAAAGCTGTCGTGCTGCGACGAGTCGGGGCTCAGCACTCCCGGCTGCAGGCGCGCGACGGCGTCGAGCACGACGAGCGCGGCCAGTTCCCCGCCTGACAGGACGTAATCGCCCAGGCTCAGTTCGAGCGTCACATGGCGGTCGATCACTCGCTGGTCGACGCCCTCGTAGCGGCCGCAGATCAGGATCGCGCCCGGCCCCTGCGCAAGCTCGGTCACCACGGCCTGGTCCAGACGCCTGCCGGCAGGGGTGAAGTGCACGACCGGGACCGCCGACGTCGCGCCGGCGCCGGCCCGTTCGTGCATCACGGCCGCGAGCCCGCGCTCCAGCGGACCGGCCATCATCACCATGCCCGGTCCCCCACCGAAGGGCCGGTCGTCGATGCGACGGTAGGCGTCATCGGCGAAGTCGCGCAGTTGCCACAGGCGCACCTGCATGCGCGACGTCGTGTAGGCGCGCCGGGTGACCCCGTGCTCGAGGTGCGGACCGAAGAGTTCGGGAAAGAGCGTCAGGACATCGAAGCGCATGCTTCAGAAGTCCGCGTCCCAGTCGACCAGGATCTGCCTGCCGGCGAGGTCGACCCGGTCGACATGTGCCGCGACGAAGGGCAGGAGCCGCTCACGCGGAGCAGGTGCTCCATCGACGGCCTGCGCCTCACGCACCCGCAGCACCGCATTGGCGCCGGTCTCGAGCAGGCTGTCGACGGTGCCGAGCACCACACCCTGCCGGTTGACCACCGTCAGGCCGATCAGGTCGACCCAGTAGAACTCGTCGTCCTGAGGCGTCGGGAAACTCGCACGCGAAACGAAGATGCGGGCGCCCTTGAGCGTTTGCGCGGCGTCGCGGTCGGACACCTCGCGGACCGCCGCCACCACATCGCCGCCGTGGGCCCGGGCGTCGGTCACCCTCAGTACGGCCGGCAGGGCGGATCCCTCGCCCCGTCCACCCTTGGGCACACCGCCACCGCCAGACGACGCCGCATCGGCGAGGAACCAGCGTCGGGAGGAAAACAGCGCCTGCGGGTCGCTCGAATAGGGCCGCACCCTGACCCAGCCCTTGACGCCCCAGGCCCCGACGACGAGGCCGACCTCGACGGCGTCTTCCGGGAACGGGGGATCCCCGGACGGCTCGTTCACCATGAGCGCCGAAGGGCCTTCGGCTTCCCAGCCTCTGAGGCTGTCAGCGCTTCAGGCGCTCAGGCCACCGCGGCCTGGGCCTGGCCGACCAGACGCTGCACGGTCGGCGACAGCTTGGCGCCCACGCCCGCCCAGTGGCTGACACGGTCCAGCGCGACGCGCAAGGGCTGCTCGGCACCGGAGGCCATCGGGTTGTAGAACCCGACGCGCTCGATGAAGCGGCCGTCACGCCGTAACCGCGAGTCGGCAACGACGATGTTGTAGAAAGGGCGGCCTTTCGCGCCGCCACGTGCCAGCCGGATCACGACCATGTTGATTCCACCTCGACCGATGAAGAACTGATCGCCGCTGCGGGCCCCGGGCAGGCACGGACGATCGAATGGGCAATTGACCGAAGCGGTGCGCCCTGAGGGCGCCCGCGCAGGCCCCGGGCCTGCGCCGCAAGGCATCCCCGTCAAGGGGCATGCGACACATCGAAACCCACGATTATAGTTCGACACCGCCGTCCCGGGGGCCAGCACGGCCGCGCGGGCCTCCCTACCCCTTCCAACGCCCCCCATCGATGCGCAACGAGGCCCCGCCGTACCGATCGAAGACCCTGGCCACCTGGCTGTCGGTGTTCGGCGGCGCCTTCGGTCTGCACCGCTTCTACCTGCGCGGCTTGGGGGACCTGCTCGGATGGCTGCACATCCTGCCGACCTCGCTCGGCCTGTTCGGCGTCCAGCGGCTCGAAACCTTCGGCCAGGACGACCCCCTGGTGTGGGGGCTGCTGCCGCTGCTGGGACTGATGATCGCCCAGGGCATGGCTCATGCAGTCGTCTACGGTCTCACCCCGGACGAACGATGGGATGCTCGCCACAACCCGGGCAGACCGACGGTGGCCACGGCCTGGGGACCGGTGCTCGGCGTGATCCTCGCCGTGATGCTCGGAGCCGGGGTACTGATGAGCAGCATCGCCTACGGCGTGCAGAAATGGTTCGAGTGGCAGCTGCAGCCCGCCGCGGCCGTCGGCGCGGCCCGTACACCGTCCGTCCAACCCGATCAGGACTTCTTCAGCACCACGCCCTCGATGAGGTTGGCCACGTCCTCGCAGCGGTCGGAGATGGCCTCGAGCAGTTCGTAGATCGCCTTGAGCTTGATGAGCTCGCGCACGTCGGGCTCCTCGCGGAACAGCGCGCTCATCGCGTCGCGCATGACGCGGTCGGCGTCCGACTCGAGCAGGTCGATCTCCTCGCAGGTCTTGATCGCCGCATCGGCCACCTCCGGCTCCCCCAGGCGGGGCAGCAGGGTCACGGCGTGCTGCACCCTCAGACAGCAGCGCACGCTCAGGTCGGCCAGACGGCGAACCTCTTCCGTGACATGGCGCAGGTCATACAGCGACATCGATTCGGTCGTGTCCTGCAGCAGGTCGAGCACATCGTCCATCGCATTGATCAGCCCGAGGATCTGCGCCCGGTCGATCGGTGTGATGAAGGTCTTGTGCAGCAGCCGCACCATCTCGGCGGTGACCCGGTCGGCGGCGTGTTCGGCCTGGACCACCTCCGCGGCGTGGCGCGCGCGCGCGACCTCGTCGTCGTAGGCCACGACCATCGCCTGGAAGGCGCGGGCGCCCTCGGCGATGCGGCGACCGTGCTCGTTGAAGAGCCCGAAGAAGTCACCCTCGCGGGGTAGGAGTTTGCCGAGGATCATGGCCGCCGGTCCTTTCGCCCGCAATTGCGCGTCATGCCCGCGCAATCGCGTAAAGCGCTGGATTCTAGGTTTGCACCCCCGCGCGGCGGCCCTTTCGTCACGAAGGTGTCACATTTCCGTCACGCATCGGGTGCGGCGCCCTCTCCTTCGGGCCGCGGGCCGGGCCGACGGCGTCGGCGGCGCCTCTTGCGCGCGATGGCTTCCCCGGAGGACTCGGCGCCGTCCTCGTCCGCATAGGGCGGGCCCGATCCACCTTGCGGACCCGCTGACGCATCGGGCTCGCGTCCCGCGCCGGCATCGCGCCCGGGGGCGCGCCGAGCACGGTCGTCATCGCCGATGCCGGGCGCCCCGGGCGCTGCGGCGTCCTGAGGCGCCACGGAGGACGTCCCCCCTGTGCGGGCGGGACGTGACGCCGTCCTGGCAGCGGGCGTCCGGCGCGACTGCGAGGCCTTCAGCTCCTGCAGCATCGCCTCGCGCTCCTCATCGCTGCCGAGCGCGTAGTCGTCCCACCAGTCGGCCAGATCCGCCGGCACTTCGTCGACGTCGGCGCGCAGGCGCAGGAAGTCATAGCCGGCGCGGTAGCGCGGTTGCTCGACGAGACTCGCCACAGACCCGGCCGCGCGACGCTCCAGGCGCGGCTGCATCTGCCAGATCTCGCGCATGTCGGCGGCGAGCTTGCCCCGGCCGGAGATGTCGCCGATGCGGGCATCGAACACGGCTTCGATCGCCTGCTGGAGCGCCGGGAAGGCCGGCTCGCCGGCCTCGCGCAGCACACGCCAGCGTCCCTGCACGTCGTGCCACAGCAAGCAGGCGAGCAGGAAGCTCGGCGCGACCGGGCGGTCCTCGCCGACGCGTCGGTCGGTGTCCTCGAGCGCCAGGCGGATGAAGCGCGCGCGCACCGGGTCGGCGGCACTGCCCGCCAGTGCGGCGTCGAGCATGGGGAACACCCCCGCGACCAGACGATGGCGCTGGAGCACCTCGATGCTGGCAAGGGCGTGGCCCGTCTGCAGCAGCTTGATCATCTCGTCGAACAGGCGAGAACCGGGCACGTTGGCCAGCAGTGGCGCCAGGCGCGAGATGGGCGCCAGCGTGCCGGGCTCGATGTCGAAGCCGAGCTTGGCGGCGAAACGCGCCACACGCAGCAGGCGCACCGGGTCCTCACGGTAGCGCGTGACCGGGTCGCCGATCATGCGCAGCATGCGCGCGCGCACGTCCGCCAGGCCTCCGTGGTAGTCGACCACGATGCGGCTCAGCGGGTCGTAGTACATCGCGTTCACGGTGAAATCGCGACGCGCCGCATCCTCGATCTGCGGACCCCACACGTTGTCGCGCAGCACCCGGCCGCTGGCGTCGACGACATGGGTCTTGCCGGCGAGTTCGGCGCGCGAGGTCTTCTCGTTGCCGCTGACCTGCTCGGCCGCCTCGCTGCCCAGCAGGGCACGGAAGGTCGAGACCTCGATCACCTCGTGCTCGCGCCCGCGGCCGAAGACGACATGCACGATCCGAAACCGCCTGCCGATGATGAAGGCGCGCCTGAACAGGGCCTTGACCTGCTCGGGCGTGGCGTCGGTTGCGACGTCGAAATCCTTGGGACGGCGCCCCACCAGCAGGTCGCGCACCGCACCGCCGACGACGTAGGCCTCGTGGCCCGCGTCCTTCAGGGTGCGCACCACGCGCACCGCGTGGTCGTCGAGCAGGCTCGGGTCGATGCCGTGCTCGGCGGGCGGAATCTCCACCCGCCGGCCGAGCACCGGCCCCGCGACAGCCTCGGCCGCCGGCTCGGGCGCCGCGGCGCCGGATGCCTGCTTGCCCAGCAGGCGATCGATCAATCTGCGGATCATTCGAACAGCCTCAGTACGTCCCAACCGCGGGCGCGCGCGATCGCCTCGAGGGCCGGCACCGGGTTGGTGGCCACCGGGCGGCTGACCACCTCGAGCAGGGGCAGGTCGTTGGTGGAGTCGCCGTAGAAGGCGACCTCGTCGCAGTCCTCCAGGCGAAGGTCCTGCCGTGCCAGCCAAAGCCGGACACGCTCGATTTTGCCTTCGCGCAAGGACGGCACGCCCTGGATGCGGCCCGTCACACGGCCGTCGGCGTCGCGTTCGAGTTCGGTGGCGATCAAGGTGGGGATCCCCAGCGCATCGGCGATGGGCCGCGTGATGAACTCGTTGGTGGCCGTGACGATGGCCAGCACGTCACCGCGGCGGCGGTGGGATTCGACCAGTTCGCGCGCCTGCGGGCGCAGGGCCGGCTCGATGACCTCGCGCAGGAAACGCTGCCGCATCGCCTGCGCCTCGTCAGCAGGCCGATCGCGCCACGCCGCAGTCGCGAAATCGATGTAGTCGTCCATGTCGAGCCGGCCGGCCTGGTAGTCCAGGTAGAAGGCGTCGTTGCGCCGCCGGTGTTCGGCCTGGTCGGCCCAACCCACGCGCACCATGAACTCGCCGAAGGCATGGTCTGAATCGATCGGCAGCAAGGTGCCATCGAGGTCGAACAACGCAAGTCTCAATCGGGGCTCCCGTTCGCCGGAACCGCCTCGTCGGGCTGGGCCAACATGCGCCGCAGCAGCGGCACGGTCACCGCCCGGCCTTCGGCCAGGGCGTAGACGTCCAGGCTGTCGAGCAGCCCCATCAGCGATGACAGGTCGCGCTCGAAGCGGCTGAGCAGATGGTGGACCACCTCCTCGCCGAGCACGATGCCGCGGCGGACCGCCTCGCGCCGCAACACCTCGCGGGTGCCGGTTTCATCGAGCGTGCGGACTTCGAACACATGCCCCCATCCCAGCCGGGTGCGCAGGTCTTCCCGCAAGGGCAGGTCGATCACCGGCACGGCCCCTGCAGCGGCCCACACGGCCGCCCGGGTGGGCGCCCGGGCGAGCTCGGAGAACACCGCCTGCTGCTGCGCCGCGCTCAAGGCATGCACGTCGTCGATCAACAGCAGGTCCGCGGGGGTCTCGTCGTCGGCCGATACCGCGGGCTCGCCGCCAGGACGCCACCAGCGGACACGGTGGCCGGCAGCGCGCGCCCGCTCGCACAGGGCGCGCAACAGGTGCGTCTTGCCGCAGCCGCGGGCACCCCAGAGGTACAGCGGCACCGTCGGCATCACCGCCTGTCCGAGGTGGGCCATCAGCGCCTCGTTGCCCGCGGGGACGTAACTCTCCAGACTGCAGGACGGATCCGGCGAGAGCGGCAGCGGCAGTTGCTTCATCCCCCGTACAGCCTGCTCGACCGGTACAGGGCCTCCAGGCGACGCAACGCCACCAGGCCGAGCGCGCTCAGGGGCAGCGCCACCAGCACACCGACGAATCCGAAGAGATGGCCGAAGGCGAGCAGCACGAAGATGACGGCCAGCGGATTCAGGCCGATGCGCTCGCCCACCAGCCTCGGCGTGAGTATGAAACTCTCCAGCAGCTGGCCTGCGCCGTAGACGACGGCCACGGCGATGAGCGCATGCATGCTGGCGAACTGCAGCACGCCGGCCATCAGCGCCAGCAGCAGGCCCAGGCCGAAGCCGACATAGGGGATGAACACCGCCAGCCCGGTGAACACCCCCACGGGCAGCGCCAGATCGAAGCCGAAGAGCGCCAGTCCGGTGGAGTAGAAGGCGGCCAGCGACAGCATCACCGCCAACTGTCCGCGCAGGTACTGGCCCAGCAGTTCGTCGCACTCGCGCACGAAGCCCTCGGTGGCGGGCAGCACCCGCGGGGGAATCAGCGCGCGCGCCCGACGCACCAGGTGCGGCCAGTCCATCAGCAGGTAGAACAGCACGACCGGTATCAGCAGCGCATTGCCGGCGATCGCCAGCGCGACGCTGCCGCCGATGCGCAGCGACCCGAGCAGCGCCGCCGCCCAGTCCTCCGCATTGGTGCTGAGATAGTTCAGCACGAAACTCTTGATGCTTGCCACATCGAGCGCGACGTGCACGCCCTGGCTCGCCAGCCAGGGCACGACCGTCTGGTTGATCTTCTCGGCCAGCAGCGGGATCTGGGCCTGCAGGAGCGGCACCTCGCGCGACAGGATGGGCACGATCAACAGCGACACGGCCAGCAGCGACGCGAGCATCGCGACCTCGACCACCGTGACCGCCAGCAGGCGCGGCCAGCGTCGCGCGGCCAGGTGTTCGACCGCCGGGTGCAAGGCGTAGGCGAAGATGGCGCCGATCAGGAAAGGTGTGAGCACGGGTGCGAGCAGCACCAGCAGGGCGATGACGACGCCGGCGATGCCGGCCCATGCGAGCGCGCGCCGCGGCCCGGTGTCGAGGCTCATGGCTGGCGACCCGGGCCCGCGAGCGCGGCCACGCGCTGGCGCAGCGCGCCGGCGTCCGCGGCCTCCGGGAAGCATTCGAGGTAGTGGCGCAGGTCGCCGGCGGCTTCCTCGCTGCGACCCAACTCGGCCAGCACCAGCCCGCGGTCACGGCGCTCCGCGGCGTTGCCGGGCAGCAGGATCACCAGGCGCTGCTGCACCGCCAGCCAGTCGTCCCAGCGCTGCGCCGAGCGGTGGATCTCCTTCAGGTTGCGCAGCAGCCGGGCCAGGATGTCACGTGCCGGCGAGGTCTGCAGGAACAGCCCCAGCGGGACCTCGAAATCCCCGGTCAGCCCCTGCTCACGGCGAAAGGGCGCCAGCCGCTCCTCGAGCTCCTCCCGCGACAGCGACAGCCCGGTGAACGGGTCGATCACGACCTCGCCGCGCGGCATGCGCACCTTGACCAGGAAATGTCCTGGAAAGCCGATGCCCCGTGCCTCGAGCCCGGCGTGCCCGGCCAGCTCGATGTAGAGCATCGCCAGCGTGATCGGGATGCCCCGGCGCGAATCGAGCACCTGGTGGATCAGGCTGTTGGCCGGATCGTAGTAGTCGTTGACGTTGCCGCCGAAGGCCAGCTCGTCGAAGAAGTAGCGGTTCAGGAAGCGCAGCCGCTGCAAGGGTGCGGCGTCGGCGGGAATGCGTCGACGCAGACGCCTGCCGAGTGTGTCGATCTGCACCAGCACCGACTGCGGATCGAGGCCCGGATCCTGGTCCTGTCCCACGGCGATCGCCGCCTCGAGCAGAGGCAGACCTTCGTCCTGCGCGACGAGGGCGGCGAAGTAGTCCAGCCGGGTCGGTGTGGTCAGGGGCAGCACGCGAGGGCTCCCGTCGAGGTCATGATCCGCATGCCGCGCAGTCTAGTGCAGGGGCTCGATGCCGCCGCCATGGCAGCCGCACCCTCACCGGCCGGCTCACCTCAGCCCGCGGGTGAAGGCACGCACGCGCAGCCCGCACAGGTGGAGCGTGCCGAGATAGACCGCGGCCGCGGCCAGGACCACGCCCGCCAGCGACCCTGCGCGCAGCACGGGGTTGGCCTGCAGGCCGATCCAGGGCACGAAACCGGCTACCGCCGCCAGGCCGGCTGCCAGCACGCCGCAGGCGACGCCGACCTGCAGGAGGAAGCGCCCCCAGTCGGGCGGTGGCTGCCACAGGCCACGCCGGCGCAGCCCGATCATGAGCCAGCCCGCGTTCAACAGCCCGCCCAGGCCGATCGACAGCGCCAGCCCGTCGTGACCCAGCCACGGCACGAACAGCAGGTTCATCGCCTGCGTGGCCACCAGCACGACGATCGCGATGCGCACCGGGGTGCGGATGTCCTGTCGCGCGTAGAAGCCGGGCGCCAGCACCTTGACGGCGATCAGGCCGATCAAGCCGACACCGTAGCCACGCAGCGCGTCGACCGTCTGCGCGACGTCAGCCGGCGAGAAGCGCCCGTAGTGGTAGAGGACCGACACCAGGGCCTGCGGGATCAACAGCAGCGCCAGCGCGCACGGCAGCGCGAGCAGCACCACCAGCCGCAGACCCCAGTCGAGCAGGTCGGAATAGGCCTGCGTGTCATGCTGCGCCTGCGCCGCGGACAACTGGGGCAGCAGCACCACCCCCAACGCGACGCCGAGCAGCGCCGTCGGGAACTCCATCAGGCGATCGGCATACACCAGCCACGACACCGATCCCACCGCCAGGTGCGAGGCGATCTGCGTGTTGATCAGCAGCGACAACTGTGCCACCGACACCCCCAGCAGTGCGGGCGCCATCAGGCGCAGGATGCGTCGCACGCCTTCGTGCGCCCACGCCCGGCGCAGCGCGCCCGCCGTCAGGCCGATGCGCGGGAGCATTCCGATGCGCCGCAGGGCAGGCACCTGCACGGCCAGTTGGAGGACACCGCCGATCATCACGCCTGCCGCCACCGCGCGGATCGGCTCGAGGCCGTGACGGGCGAACCACGGGGCCGCCCAGAGCGCCGCGCCGATCCAGGCCAGGTTCAGCAGCACCGGGGTGGCGGCCGGCACGGCGAAGCGCCGCCAGGTGTTGAGGATGCCCGCAGCCATCGCCACCAGCGACATGCACACGATGTAGGGGAACATCAAGCGCGTGAGCAACACCGCCTCGTCCTGGGACTGCAGGCCCGCGGCCATCGCCCACACCAGCACCGGCGCACCGACAATGCCGACGACCGCGGTCAGCAGCAAGGCCCAGCACAGCACCGTGGCGACGGCATCGACCAGATCGCGCGTGGCGGCATCTCCCTGCGACTGCCGCACCTGCGCGAGCATCGGCACGAAGGCCTGCGAGAAGGCGCCTTCGGCGAACAGTCGGCGCAGCAGGTTCGGGATGCGGAAAGCGACGTTGAAGGCGTCGGTGACCGCGCTGGCACCGAAGGCCGCAGCCATGATCTGCTCTCGCACCAGGCCGGTGACGCGCGACGCCAGCGTGAGCAGCGAGACGGTCGAGGCCGCCTTCAGAAGGTTCATCTCCGGGGGGCCGCGGGCAGTGAGGACGGATCGCCCCAGTGTACGGGAGGCCGCATTGGCGACGGGGGCTGACGACGGGGGCTGACGACGGGGGCACGGCGACGGGGGCACGGCGACGGCGGGCTGCGGCCCGCGACGACGTCACGCTGCGCTGCGCGCCGGATCCCGGGAATTCATGGAGGGCTTGCTATACTCCACGGCTTTTCGCCCGGCGGATGCACCGCCTGGAGCGCCGATCCCCATTCCGACACGCCCCACGCGCAAGCCCATGGCCACCTCATCCAAAGCCAAGAAGAGAACCGTCCGCATCGCCTCGGGCCGCAAGCGCGCCCGGCAGGATGTCAAGTTGAACGCGCACAACTCGGCACTGCGCTCGCAGTTCCGTACCATCGTGAAGAACATCCAGAAGGCGGTTGCGTCGGGAGATCCGGCCAAGGCGGCGGAACTCTTCAAGACCGGTCAGCGGGTGATCGACTCCGTCGCTGACAAGGGCATCTTCCACAAGAACAAGGCTGCCCGGCACAAGAGCCGGCTCGCCGCGAAGATCAAGTCGCTGGCCGCGCCCGCTGCGGCGGCAGCCTGAGCGTCCCGGACCGGGCGTCATCCGGTCCACGCCTGCGGGCGCGCACGTCGCTCAAGCGCCCGGCGCCTCGCCGGGCTGCGGCAGCCAGCAGGCTTCGACAACGCGCAAGCCGTTGTCCCTCGCAAAGTTCATCACGAAGTCCCAGGCCATCGGCTCGATGTCGCGCAGGGCCTCGCTGACGATCACGCACTTCACGCCCTCCACGACCTGCGGGAAGCAGTAGGGCGAATAACCGATGTGGGCCATCGCGCCGCCACGACCGCCCCCGGGGCGGAAGGAAGCCATTGCGCCGGCCAGGCGTTCAGCCCAGTCGCTCGGGCGGAAGGGCTTCCCGTCTCGGGTGATGCCCTGGATGAAGATCTGCTGCTGAGGCTTGGTGATCATGTCTGCGCCGATGCCGTGCCCTGGCGGGCAAACGCATCCGGACTCATTGTGCACGTGCCGATGTTGCGTCGCAGCATCGGCCGAGCATCGCGCACCGCGCTGGCACCGGGCTGACATGCAGGCGCTGGTGGACCTGCCACCGAGGGCCTCCTAGAATCGGATTCGGCCGTTGGTGTGCCGAAGGGCACCCCGGCCCTTGTTTTTTCCACTCTGAGGAGTCAGCGCGAGATGAATGCCGCCGCCCACCCCGCCGTCACCCGGCCCATGCCGCATGTGATGAACACCTACGGCCGACTGCCGATGGCGGTGTCGCACGGCCGAGGCTGCAGGGTGTGGGACACCGAGGGCCGCGAGTACCTGGACGCGCTGGCCGGCATCGCGGTCAACACCCTCGGCCACGCCCACCCTGCCCTGGTGGCCGCGCTGCAGGACCAGGTGGCCAAGGTCATCCACTGCTGCAACTACTACGAGATCCCGCTGCAGGAGCAACTCGCCGCCACGCTGTGCGAGTTGTCCGGGCTGGACAGCGTGTTCTTCTGCTCCACCGGCCTGGAGGCCAACGAGGCGGCGCTGAAGATCGCGCGCAAATACGGGCACGACCGCGGGATCGCCCGCCCGGCCGTGATCGTCTACGAGAACGCCTTCCACGGCCGCTCGATCGCCACGCTGTCGGCCACCGGCAACCCCAAGGTGCAGAAGGGCTTCGAGCCGCTGGTCGAGGGCTTCGTGCGCGTGCCCCTCAATGACCTGTCGGCCGTCGAGGCCGCGGCACGCGACAACCCCGACATCGTGGCCGTGTTCCTGGAGACCATCCAGGGCGAGGGCGGCGTCAACCCCGCGCGCTGGGACTACCTGCGCGGCTTGCGCAAGGTCTGCAACGAGCGCGGCTGGCTGCTGATGCTCGACGAGGTGCAGTGCGGCATCGGCCGCACCGGCAAGTGGTTCGCCCACCAGTGGGCCGACGTCCTGCCTGACGTCATGCCGCTTGCCAAGGGCCTGGGCTCGGGCGTGCCCATCGGCGCCGTCGTCACCGGCCCTCGGGCCAGCGGCGTCCTGGGCCCCGGTAACCACGGCACCACCTTCGGCGGCAACCCGCTGGCCATGCGTGCGGGCGTGGAGACGCTGCGCATCATGCGCGAGGGGGGCTTGCTCGAGCACGTGGCCGCCATGGGGCAGCGCCTGCGCAGCGGCCTCGAGCGCGAACTGGCCGGCGTGTCGGGCGTCAGGGAGATCCGCGGCGCCGGGCTGATGCTCGGCGTCGAACTCGACAGTCCCTGCGGCGTGCTGATGACGCGCGCGCTGCAGGCCGGGCTGCTGATCAGCGTCACCGCCGACCGCACGATCCGTCTCGTCCCGCCCCTGGTCATCAACGCCGGGGAGGTCGACGAGGTCGTCGCGCGGCTGTGCCCGCTGGTCACGGCCTTCCTTGCGGAGCCCACGCCGTGAGGCCGGGAGACTCGCTGATGAAGCACTACCTGCAGTTCAAGGATTTCAGGGCCGAGGAGTACGCCTACCTCTTCGAGCGCACGCGCCTGCTGAAGTAGCGCTTCAAGAACTACGAGCGCTACCAGCCGCTGGTCGATCGCACGCTGGCGATGATCTTCGAGAAGGCGAGCACGCGCACACGCGTGAGCTTCGAGGCCGGCATGTACCAGATGGGCGGCACCGTCGTGCACCTGACCACCGGCGACAGCCAGCTCGGCCGCGCCGAGCCGATCGAGGACAGCGCCAAGGTCATCAGCCGGATGGTCGACCTGGTGATGATCCGCACCTACGAGCAGACGAAGATCGAGACCTTCGCTGCGCACTCGCGCGTGCCCGTCATCAACGGGCTGACCAACGAGTTCCACCCCTGCCAGATCCTGGCCGACGTCTACACCTACATCGAGCACCGCGGCTCGATCGAAGGCAAGGTGGTGGCCTGGGTAGGCGACGGCAACAACATGGCGCACACCTGGCTGCAGGCCGCCGAGATCCTGGGCTTCACGCTGCACCTGAGCACCCCCAGCGGCTACGGGATCGACCCGGCGCTGGCGGGGGTGCGCGACGCGAGTTGCTTCCGGGTCTTCGAGCACCCGCTCGAGGCCTGCCGCGGCGCCGACCTGGTGACCACCGACGTGTGGACGAGCATGGGCTACGAGGCCGAGAACGAGGCCCGACGCGCCGCCTTCGCCGACTGGTGCGTCGACGCCGAGATGATGGCCACCGCACGCCCTGACGCGCTGTTCATGCACTGCCTGCCGGCACACCGCGGCGAGGAAGTCAGTGCCGAGGTGATCGACGGCCCGCAGTCCGTGGTCTGGGACGAGGCCGAGAACCGCATGCACGTGCAGAAGGTGCTGATGGAGTACCTGCTGCTCGGGCGCATCGGCTGACGTCCGTCAGGGCGCAGGGCCGTCCGCTCGGCGGCCCTGCATGCGGGGCGCGGCCGTCAGCTGTCCAGCCCCTTCAAGGCCGCCGGGTTGTCGCGCCGGCAATCCTCGATGTACTCGCGGATGACATCCTCGAAGCTGGCATCGGCCTGCAGGCCCAGCGCATGGGCGCGCGCGGTGCGCACCCCGCGCGGCCAGTTCGCGACGATGCCGGCGATGCGCTCGTCGCGCTGGGGCTTGACGCGTGCGCGGACTTTCGGCCCGGCCACCGCCTCCAGCGCGTCGAGCATCTGCTGCACCGTCACGTTCAGGCCCGGCAGCGTGATCGCCGAGCGGCCGACGAAGGCCTCGCGCGACGCCTCTGCCACGGCGATCAGGCCGTCGACCATGCGCTGCACCGTGCCCACCGGATGCTGGACGGTGGCATCCACCGGCAGGATCGCCTCCTCGCCGGCCAGCGGCTCGCGGATGATGCCGCTGAAGAAGGAACTCGCCGCCCCGTTAGGCCGTCCCGGGCGCACCGTCACGGTCACCAGGCGCGCCGCGCGGCCGTCGATGTAGCCCTTGCGCGTGTAGTCGGCCACCAGGTGCTCGCAGATCAGCTTCTGCGTGCCGTAGCTGGTTTGCGGCATCGGGAGCGTGTCGTCGCCGACCTCGGTCGGGAAGGGATAGGCCGCGTCCGGCCCGAACACCGCGATCGAACTCGAGAACACCAGCCGCGTCGGTGCGGCACCGCCTGCCACGCGATGACGCAAGGCATCGAGCAAGGCACGCGTGCTGTCGAGGTTGGAGCGCAGCCCCAGGTCGAAATCGGTCTCGCACTCCCCCGACACCGCCGAGGCGAGGTGGAAGACGGCGTCGAAGGCTTCGTCGCGCAAGGCCTCGCACTGGGCGAGCAGCGGCCCGGTGCGCACCTCGACGAGGGGATGGGAGGCCAGTTCCTCGCGCGCCGGGAACTGGTCGGTCAGCACGATGCGGCTCAGGTTGCGGCCGCACAGGGTGCCGCGTGCAAGCAGCGATCGGGCCAGTCTCGAGCCCACGAAACCGGCGCCGCCGGTGATCAGGATCTTCATCGAACGCACTCCAGGAAATCACGGGCCCGAAGGCCCGGGGGGGATGGACAACTCAGGTTCGGGCACGCGCCCCGGCAGCACACCGGCGGCCCCGCGACCGCGCAGCAGTGGCGCCGGTCGGGACAGCGACGGCAGAGCGCGCCGAGCCGAGATGACCTCGTCGATGTCACGCGAGGCACCGTCGATCAGGACGAGGATGGCGCGCTCGGCGCGCGCCGGTGCACGGGCGATCACCGCGTCAAGCACCGCCCGGTGCAGCGGCAGCGACTGCGCCGGGCCGTCGGGCTTGGCGGTCGACAGCTCGAAGCTGGTGCGCAGCAGCGCGCCCAGGGCCTTGCTCATCTGCACGACCATGCGGTTGTGACACGCCCGCAGCAAGCCCTGGTGGAAGCGCAGGTCGTGCGCCACGTAGTCGCCGCCGTGCTCGATGGCATCGCGCATGCCGGCGTAGGCACGCTCGATCTCGGCGATGTCGGTCGGAGTGGCGCGCAGCGCGGCCAGGCGCACCGCCGCGGGCTCGACCACGCGGCGCAGTTCCTGCAGGTCGCGCAGGAAATCCTGTGTCAGACCGACGTTGGACTGCCAGGCCACCACATCGGGGTCGAACCAGTTCCACTGCTCCGGCGGCAACACGCGCGTGCCCACCTTCGGCCCGGTGACCACCATGCCCTTGGCCACCAGCGACTTCACGGCCTCGCGCACCACCGTGCGGCTGACACCAAGCGTCTCGCACAGCACCGGCTCGGGCGGGATGGAGGGCCCGGGCGCGTAACGGCCGGACATGATGGCCGGACCGAGCACGTCGAGAACCTGACCGAGCGCGTTCTTCATGTCGGCATCGCCACCCTGCCGCTCGCAAAGCGCGACCGCCTCACGCCCTTGGCGCGATCATGTGCCGCACACCCAGACGTCGCATGGTCACAGCGATGCCGTCACGCCGCCGTCGACGTAGAGCATGTGGCCGTTGACGAAACGCGAGGCGTCGCTGGCCAGGAACACCGCCGCGGGCGCCAGATCCTCGACATCGCCCCAGCGGCGGCTGGGCGTGCGGTTGATCAGCCAGGCACTGAAGGTCTCATCGGCCACCAGGCGGGCGTTGAGCTCGGTCTTGAAGTAGCCCGGACCGATCCCGTTGACGTTGATGCCGTGCGGGCCGAGGTCGATGGCCATGCCCTTGGTGAGCATCTTCACCGCGCCCTTGCTGGCGGTGTACGGCGCGATGCCCGGTCGGCCCAATTCACACTGCACCGAGCCGATGTTGATGATCCGGCCGCGTCGGCGCGTCACCATGTGCCTGGCCACCGCCTGTCCGACGAAGAACACGCTGTCGAGGTTGGTGCGCATCAGCGCGTGCCAGTCGGCGGCATCGAACTCGTGGAAGGGCGCGCGGCGCTGGATGCCGGCGTTGTTGACGAGAATGTCGATCGGGCCGATCTCGGCCTCGATGCCGGCAACCGCATCGATCACGGCCTGACGCTCACAGACGTCGAAGGCACGTGCGTGCACTGTCAGCCCCTTGTGCCGCAGGCCCGCCGCCGCGGCCTCCAGACGCCCGACATCACGGCCGTTGAGCACGATCACGGCCCCGGCCTCACCCAGACCCTGGGCCAGGGCCAAGCCGATGCCGGCGGAAGAGCCCGTGACGAGGGCGATGCGTCCGTCGAGGCGGAAGGTGTGGGCGTCGATCATGTGGATGGAAGTCGCACGGGCCGGCCCGGGGCGGCTGCCCTCATGCCGAGTGAGCGGTGTGGCGGGAGGCCGCGATGCGGCAGGAGTCCGCGAGTGCCGTCCAGGCCTCGGCGGCGATGCCCTCGGGGGATGCGTCGATGGCCAGGACGATGGCTTCCTCGGCCGCATCGGGCCGCTCGAGCGCTGCCAGTTGGCTTTCGAGCAGGGACGCCGGCATGTAGTGCCCCCTGCGCGCAGCCAGCCGCGCCTGCAGCAAGCCTCGTGAGCCCTCGAGGTGGACGAACCGCAGGCCGGGCACGAGCGCCCGCAGGCGGTCCCGGTACCGCCGACGCAGCGCCGAGCACGAGGCCACGGCGCCGGACGGGGACGCTGCCAATGCGCGCCCGACCGAGTCGAGCCAGAAGGCTCGGTCGTCGTCGTCCAAGGGCACACCGCTCGACATCTTGCGCACGTTCTCCGGCGGATGGAGTTCGTCGCCCTCGATGAAGGGAAGCGCCAGGCGCTGCGCCAGCAGGCGTCCGACCGTGGTCTTGCCGCAGCCGCTGGGCCCCATGACCACGACGTGGCAACCGGTCAAGGCATCCTCGAGTCGACGCGCCTGCCCGACATACCCGGGTCAGCCGATGCGCTGTCCCGACGCACCGTCGAAGACGTGCGACTTGGCCGCATCGAGCGCCAGCTTGACGCCGTCACCCGGCCGTACCGCCGTGCGTCCATGCATCACCACCGTCAGTTGCTGACTGCCCACCTCGACGAGGAGCTCGGTCTCGGCACCCGTGGGCTCGACGATCGACACCGTGGCAGCCACCCCTTCGTCCGCCAGGCGCAGGTCGGTGGGCCGGATGCCGTAGCTGACCGTCTGCCCCTCGGCACCAAGCCCGGCAGGCAGGGGCCAGCGCGCGCCCAGCGCCTCGACCGCGCCGGCGCGGACCTGGCCGCTGAAAACGTTCATCGCAGGAGAGCCGATGAACTGCGCCACGAAGAGGTTGCCCGGCCGGTCGAACAACTCCAGCGGCGTGCCGATCTGCTCGACGATGCCGTCGTGCATCACGACGATGCGGTCGGCCATCGTCATCGCCTCGATCTGGTCGTGCGTAACGTAGACAGTGGTCGTCTTCAGGCGCTGGTGCAGCGCCTTGATCTCGGCGCGCATGGCCACGCGCAGCTTGGCGTCCAGGTTGGACAGCGGCTCGTCGAAGAGGAAGACCTTGGGGTCGCGCACGATGGCCCGGCCCATGGCCACGCGCTGGCGCTGCCCGCCGGACAACTCGCGCGGGTAGCGGTGCAGCAACTGGTCCAGGTTGAGGATGCGTGCAGCATTCGCCACGCGGGCGTCGATCTCGCTCTGCGCGGCCTTGCGCAGGCGCAGCGAGAAGCCCATGTTCTCGCGCACCGTCATGTGCGGGTACAGCGCGTAGCTCTGGAACACCATCGCGATGTCGCGGTCCTTGGCGTCCAGGTCGTTGACGACGCGGTCGTCGATGGCGATCTCGCCAGCGGAGATCTCCTCGAGCCCGGCCAGCATGCGCAGCAGCGTGCTCTTGCCGCAGCCCGAGGGGCCGACCAGCACGACGAACTCGCCGTCGGCGATGTCGAAACCCACGCCATGCAGGACCTCGACCTTGCCGAAGGACTTCTTGACGTTGCGGAATGAGACGGAGGCCATGGGCAGAACTCTCGGGTCGGGGCGCGATCGCGAAGATCGACGGGACGGTCAGGACTTGACGGCACCGGCCGTCAGACCGGACACCATGTAGCGCTTGAAGGCGTAGTAGATGGCCGCTGGGGGCAGCGCGTAGACCAGCCCCGTGGCCATCAGCACCTCCCAGGGTGAATCGTCAGCCGCCAGGAAATTGCCCAGCGCCACCGCCAGCGTCAGGTCGGTCTCCTTGGACAGCAGCAGGAAGGCGTACAGGTATTCGTTCCAGGCCAACAGCAGCGAATAGGTGCCGACCGCCACCAACGAAGGCACCATCAGTGGCAGGTAGACGAGTCGGAACAACTGCATCGGCGAGGCCCCGTCGATGCGCGCCGCCTCGTCGAGTTCCCAGGGCAGCTTGTCACTGGCCTGCTTGAGCACCCAGATGCAGTACGGCGAAGCGATCGTCACCATGGCCAGGACCAGCGACCACCGGCTGTTGAGCAGCCCATAGTTGGCCATGGTCTTGTACATCGGCACCGCCAGGAAAGCGGCTGGGATGAAGTAGGTGAACAGCGCCAGGTTCATCACCGTGCGCCCGCCGCGCACGCGCAGGCGGCTGATCGCAAACGCGGCACAGGTGGCCACGAACAGGGTGATCGCGCCAACCGCCAGCGCGATCGCCAGCGAGTTGCCGAGCTGCACCCAGAAATGGTTCAGGTAGAAGTGCTTCTGGTTGAAGACGGTGTCGAAGTTCTGCAGCGTCGGGTTCTCCGGCCACAGCCGCCCGGACGTGGCCGTGTCGCGTGGAGAAATCGCGAACAACACCAGGTGGTAGACCGGGATCAAGGTCCACAGCGCCACCGGGATACCGACCAGCAGCAGCCGTGCTTCATCGAGCAGTTGCTTCTTCCTCATCGCGTCCACCCTGTCGGATCGCTGCGCTCCACCCGCGAGATCCTGATCATTTGCTCAACCTCTTCATCATCACGTAGACCAGCGGGAGCACCAGCGGCAGGGCGGCGACGATGGACGCCATCGCCAGGTTGATCTGGTCGAGACGCAGGTAGCGAATGCCCAGCGTCGCCAGCACGTGGGTCAGATCGGCGGGCCCGCCCCCCGTCAGCAGGTAGACGCTGTTGAAATCGCCCAGCGTCCAGATCATGGACAACAGCACGCAGGTCACGTAGAGGCTGCGCATCGACGGCCAGGTGATGTGGCGGAAGCGCTGCCAGCGCGTGGCGCCGTCGACCGAGGCGGCCTCGTATTGCTCAGACGGGATCGCCAGTCGGCCCGCCAGCAGGATCAAGGTCCAGAAGGGCAGCGATTTCCAGATGTGCACCAGCATGGAAAAGCTCAGTGCGAGCAACGGATCGTTGAGCCAGTTCGGCCCGTCCTGTGCCGTGAGCTGGAAATAGATCGAGTTGATGATGCCCCACTCGGGATTGAGCATGAACCGCACCGACAGGATGGTCGGGATGGACGGCGCTGCCCAGGGCAGGATGAACAGCACGGCCAGGATCTTGATCCACCAGCGGGTGTGGACGAAGAAGCCCGACAGGCCGAGCGCGATCACCATCTTCAGGTTCACGGCGACCAGCAGGAAGACCACCGTGTTGATCACGCTACGGAAGAACACGGGGTCTTCCGCGAGTTGGACGTAGTTCTGGGGATCGCGCGCCAGCCACAGGCCGTACCCGACGGGATAGACCACGAAGACGACGAAGATGATCAGGTAAGGCACGACCATCAACCGCCCCCAGAACTGCCAGGAGCTGGAAGGTCGCTGCATCGTGGTGGCGATCGATATCACGTCAGGTCAGGCCGGCGCAGTCCGGCGTCTCGGTGGGTGGCGAGGTGGAGCAACAGGGGTCGATCCCTTGGGTTGCCGCGTCAAGAGGATCGGGCGCCCGACACCGCAACAGCCCGTCGGCGCGCCCGGCAATCGGGAGTGCAGCGCGAGAAACACCTCATCGGCCCCCGCGTCGCCAATGAACGGGTCACGCGGCGCCTGATGGAGACCTGGACACCGACTCGCGGACCCGGTGTCCAGAGGGGCGCCCACCGGCCCGTGGGTTCCGGTGGGCGCGTCTTGGGCCCGGATCAGTTGCCGGCCACCGCCTTGATACGAGCGATCATCTCGTCAACCGCGCGCTCGGTGGTCCACTTCTCGCTGAGCACCCGGTTCATCGCCTTGGCCCAGACGTTCTCGTTGTTGAGCTGCGCGAAGCGGAAGTTCTTCGTCATCTCGAACGGCGTGGTACCGGCCATGAACTGGTTGTAGACCGCCAGACGATGCGAGTCGCCCTTCCAGAATGGGCTTTGCTGACCCGCCACCGTCACCGGGAACCAGCGCCCGACCGCGCCTTCGACATACGGGGTCAGGTTCTCGGGCTGGAGCATGAAGGCGACGAACTTCTTGCCGAGCTCCTTGTTCTTGGCGTCGTTGAAGATCACGCCGGTCTTGACGGCCGCGCGGTAGATCATCTTCGAGCCATCAGGCTTGTTCGGGAAGCCGGCCGTGGCGATCTTCTCGGTGTAGTTGACACGGGCCTCGGCGCGCTGCGCCTCGGTCAGCGACGGGTTGTTCATGTCGTCGAGCCACTTGGCGGCGATCGAGATCGTCGCGTTGTGGGTCATCACCGTCGTCTTGTTGTGGAAGGCGACATTGTTATCCGGGTCCTTCCACGCCGTGGACGACGGCGGCGTGCAACCCTTGCCGTAGACCCAGGTGTAATCGTTGACGGCGTTGATCAGGCCTTGCCGCACAGCCGCGCTGTCGACCGTCAGCTTGCCGTTGTCATCGACCAACCGGACGTTGTGCGCATCCATGAAGGTCAGGAAGGAATAGAACGCGTCGCTGGAGTCCACCCCCATCGGGAAGCCGGTGCCGAAGGCGCGCTTGCCCGTCTTCTGACGGTACGCGGGCTGGACCTTGTCGCACCAGAAGCTCCAGTAGCCCTTCCAGTCGGTCGGGATGTCACTCTCTTTGAAACCGGCATCGGCGAGCATGTCCTTCCAGTACTGGATGTGCATCGTCTGCTGCTTGACCGGGAAGGCGTAGTAGGCCCGGTTCTTCGCCACATCGTTGTACAAGGAGGTCGTGGACAGGGCCCGCGGCTCGAACTGACCCTTCAGCGGCTCGATCAGGCTGTTCAGGTTCTCGAGCCGGCCCTCATGGGCCCACTTGGCCGTGACCTGGAAGTCGAAGACGTCACCGTAGGCCACGTCGGGCGGGTTCTTCGCCTCGAGCGCCGCGACCACCTTCGGAATCGCTTCCTGCGGGGCATATAGCGACAGGTCGATCTTCACACCCGGGTTCTTCGCCTCGAAGTTCTTGACGGCGTTGAACAGGGCATCGTCCTCGCCCTTGTAGAAGCCCTTGGCCCACCAGACCGTCAGCCTCTCCTGCGCCACGGCGGGCCCGAAGGCCACGAGGGTCGCACCGGCGACGGCACCGATGATGAATTTCCTGAGTTGCATGCGCTGTGCCTCCGAAACATTGGGATCAGGCCGCACCACGCGACCCAAGCCCCCCAATCGTATGACCAATGTGCGACATGCCCATCGGCAAAAACCCGCACGGCTTTGCGATGGACGTCAACGGCCCGGGACCGCGCTTCACGCACCGGCCGGCGCGCACTCCGGCACCGGGGACAGCAGCGCGCGCCCCGCGAAATGCTCGCGCAGATTCCCGAAGGCCAGATCGGCCATGGCCTGGCGGGTCGCCAGAGTGGCGCTGCCCACATGCGGCGCCAGCACCACGTGCGGCAGGGCCTTCAGGCGCTCGGGCACGCGCGGCTCGTCCTCGAAGACATCCAGGCCCGCGCCGGCGATCACCCCCTGCTCCAGCGCCTCGATCAGCGCCGTCTCGTCGACCACGGAACCCCGGGCGACGTTGATCAGGATGCCATGCGGCCCCAGCGCGCGCAGCACCCGCGCGTCGATCAGGTGGCGTGTGGCCGACCCGCCCGGGGTGATGACCACCAGGAAGTCGCTGTGCGCGGCGAGTTCGGCCGGATCGGCGTGGTACGTCCATGGCAGCCCGGGCCTGGGCGAGCGCGCGGTGTAGGCAATCGCCATGTCGAAGGCTTGCGCACGGCGCGCGATGACCTGGCCGATGCGGCCCATGCCGACGATGCCCAGCCGGGCGCCCGAGACCTTGCGTGCCAGGGGCATCGGCCCGCCAAGCCACTGGCCGGCACGCACGTAGCGGTCGGCCGCGGGCAACTGACGCCCGGCGCACAGCATCAGGCCGATGGCGAGGTCGGCGACGTCGTCGTTGAGCACGTTGGGCGTGTGCGTCACCGGCACCCCGCGCGCCACCGCCGCCGCGACATCGATGCCGTCATAGCCGACGCCGAAGACCGAGATCAGCTCGAGCGCCGGAAGCGACGCGATCAGCGCCGCACCGACGCGCGACTCGCCGCTGGCGGCGATGGCGCGCACGTGCGGGGCGATGCGGGCGAAGGCTGCGGGGTCGGTCTCGTGCAGACGGTCGTGGAAGACGAAGTTCGTTTCGAGCGACGAAACGTACAGGGGCGACAGCTTGGACGCGCCCAGAACATGGATGTCAGACACCGGGTTTTCCTCAGGATGGGCGGGGCTCCGCCGGTTCAATCGTCATACCATAATAGATGCGATCCTGGGCGTTTCGCCACGGGATCAACCCCATCCCAGACGACACCCCCTTGAAGAGTGCCCCATGAGTGATCACCCCCCCGGAGACGACGGCAAGCCACGCCGCAAGCCGTCCGACATGCGCAGCCAGCAGTGGTT
>Ga0169931_10001234_pt1 | contig 42406 bp, 40 predicted proteins | sample Kivu_15m_20L_FD_129675 | JGI IMG/M metagenome (GOLD analysis project Ga0169931, IMG submission 129675) | Freshwater microbial communities from Lake Kivu, Western Province, Rwanda to study Microbial Dark Matter (Phase II) - Kivu_15m_20L... | ecosystem: Environmental > Aquatic > Freshwater > Lake... | reverse complement strand
TCTATCTTGACTCCGCAAGAATCCCTAATTTCATTGGCGCCCCCGGCATGAATCGAACATGCGACCTGCGGTTTAGGAAACCGCTGCTCTATCCAACTGAGCTACGGGAGCATACCGCCTCAGATTACCGCCAGGACATCAATGTTCTTCGAGTACCAGCAGTCGATTCATCAACGCCTCGGGTGAGCCATCCAACAACTCAAGATCCAGAGGTCCGAGTACAACGGCGAGTTGATCATGTCGGCGCGCGAGGACACAGGGGAACGCATCTTTCGCGGCAGCAATCACATCGGCATCGTAGACACCGATGAATTCCGTAACGCTTTTCTCCACAGTGTGAGCGTACGCTCGGCATGTGGGCAAGCGGATACTCATCGCAGGAGCCACCGGTTACGTCGGTGGACGTCTCGCACCGATGCTGCTTGATGCGGGACACGATGTGGTGTGCCTTGCTCGTGATCCGTCGAAGTTCATCGGCATCCCCTGGAGCGAACGTGCCGTCATCGTGAAAGGAGACGTCCTCGATCGACTCTCTCTCGAGGAGGTCGTCGATGGAATCGACACCATCTATTACCTCGTGCACTCCATTGGCTCGACCGGAGATTTCAGCGAGTCCGATCGTGTCGCCGCGACGAACCTTGCCGATGTGGCCGCAGGGGCAGGCATCAAGCAGATCATCTATCTCGGCGGAATCGTTCCGCCCGATACCGAGGAAGTGTCGAAGCACCTTGCGTCTCGCGCCGAAGTGGGTCAAATTTTTCTCAACTCCCCCGTGCCCGCCGTCGTTCTGCAGGCGGGTGTCATCATTGGTTCGGGAAGCGCATCGTTCGAGATGCTGCGCTATCTCACCGAGCGACTTCCCGCAATGGTGACTCCGCGGTGGGTCGACAGCAAGGTGGCTCCGATTGCCGTGCGCGACGTGCTGCGCTATCTCGTCGCGGCACTCGACTTGCCTGCTGGGACGAACCGTCGATACGACATTGCCGGTCCCGAGGTGCTCACGTATCGGGAGATGATGCACCGATACGCCAAGGTTGCCGGACTACGCAAGCGGCTCATCGTGCCGATCCCCGTGCTCACACCGCGACTCTCGAGCCACTGGGTGAACATCGTGACTCCGGTGCCCAAGGCGATCGCCCAGCCATTGGTGGAGTCGTTGCGCAATTCGGTCATTCCGCGGGAACACGACTTGCAGGACATCGTCGCATTGACGCCAATTGGTTACGAAGAGGCCGTCCGTCTTGCACTCCAGAAAATCCAGGAAGGTTCGGTGGAAACCCGCTGGTCCGATGCCGCGTGGCCGAACGCACCATCAGATCCGTTGCCGACCGACCCCACGTGGAGTGGTGGTGACATCGAGCTCGATGAGCGCGACCGTCACGTAAACGCCGCTCCCGCCGACGTGTGGAAGGTAGTCGAAGGAATCGGCGGCGAACGCGGCTGGTATTCGTTTCCGCTCGCCTGGGCGGTGCGCGGATTTCTCGATCGCTTGATTGGCGGCGTCGGTCTACGGCGCGGGCGTCGACATCCCGATCATCTCCATATCGGTGAAGCACTCGACTTCTGGCGCGTGGAAGCTCTCGAGCGTGGCCACTTGTTGCGCTTGCGCGCCGAAATGCGGCTACCCGGCTTGGCATGGCTCGAGTTCCGAGTCGAATCCGACGGTGACGGTTCGCGCATCTTCCAGCGTGCAACATTTCGCCCCCGTGGTATCGCCGGCAAGTTGTACTGGTGGTCGGTATGGCCGTTTCACGGCATCGTCTTCGAAGGAATGCTGCGCAACATGTCGCGCACTGCCGAAGCTGTGACGAGTTCCGACCGCCATTCTTGAGCAAAACCACATCTCATGAATGGAGACGTACCGGACGATGCACTTATGACGTCATGCCGCCGAGACCGAGCGCGCCGCGTGATAGCTCGATTTCACCCATGTGTCGCAGGGCGTGCTGATACACCCAGCATTCGAGTGCGTCGAGCACGGTGATTCCGTCGTCGCCCGCCACTCGTGCACTGAACGTCGATGCGATCTGCGGCGGAAACGGTCGGGCAACGACGACACGGCCGAGATCTTCGGGTTCCAATCCGGCGAGCAGCGAATCGAGTCGATCGAACACCTCATTCATATAGGCGACGAAGGCGTCGTAATCACCAATTCGTTGCTCCATCATCTCGTCGACGGTGCGATGCTTGCCGTGATCGTTGATCGCAGGACGAACTCGGTCGGCCCACTCGTCGTTCCAGACACCCGGCACACCGGCGATCACCGCCACCGAGACGTCGATCATGTTGACGATGTGGAACAGAGAGAAGGCAATCGGCAGCATGCCGTCACGAATGACCTCGTTGACGTGGCGCGCGTCCATCGTCGCGGTGGCGTCGCGGTACAACGATTGAACGGCCGCCATACGCCTCCGGAGGCTGTCGAGCGCTACGTCGTCGGTCCCGCCCATCCGTCGGAGCGTACGAGATCACGGCGGCGCAACCAAGTCGTCACCCGAACTACTGTGATCATTGATCCGCATGGCTCTGGGAGCGATCCGACACCACGTCGTTGTTGAGGCATCTGCCGATGTCGTGTGGGACGTCGTCGGCAATCCCGCGCGAATCACCGAGTGGTTCCCAGGGATCGTTGGCTGCGAAGTCGTTGGCTCGACGCGAACGATCACCACGGCGACCGGGCTGACGATGCCCGAGAACATCCTCATCAACGACCCCGTCCTTCGCCGATTCCAATATCAGATCACGCTTGCAACGTTTGCATTCCACCGCGGCACGCTCGACGTTTTGGCACTCGACGATCGGCGCTGCATCGTCGTGTACTCCACCGAAGCCGATCCACGGGCGATGGCAATGATGATCGGCGCCGGGGCGGCGAAGGCACTCGACAATGTGAAGGCGATGTGCAAGGGGGCGACGCGCTAATGGGCCGCAAGATCCTTTTCGTGACCACCGATCAGCAGCGCTACGACACACTCGGGTGCAACGGTGGCATTCTCTCGCGCACGCCGACGATTGACGCGCTCGCGGCCCGCGGCTACCGCTACGAGCGCGCCGTTCCCCAGTCGGTTGTGTGCATGCCTTCGCGCAGCACGCTGCTCACCGGTCAATACCCCAGCACGCACGGCGTGTGGATGAACGGTGTTCCGCTGCCTGCCGATGCACCGTCGGTGGCCGTTGAATTGCAACGCGCGGGTTACCGCACCGCACTCATCGGCAAACCCCACTTCGAGCCGTTCGTCGATCCGTTTGCGCTGTTCGCCGAGAACTCATTTGCCCGAGCGGGAACGTTCGGTCCGCACCGCGGCTTCGAGCATTTCGAAACCGCGACACACGGTGCTATTGGTCCGCTGCATTACGCCCAATGGCTGGCGCGGGAACACCCCGAGGCAGTCGGCATGTTCTATCGCGTACTCGACAACGATCTCGAAGTGAATGCGCTCGGAGGTGGCGATACGGGTGCACCACAGGTGCACGACAATCCGATTCCGCGCGAGTGGTATCACACCGACTGGGTCGCCGACCGCACGATTTCGTGGCTCGACTCGCTCGCTGCCGATGACGATTGGTTCTGTTGGTTGAGCTTTCCCGATCCTCACCACCCGTGGGATCCGCCGGTGTCGGAGATGCACCGCGTCAACTGGCGCGACGTTCCGCTACCCGCCGGGTATCCCGAAAGCGCGGCAGAACGCGAGGTGCTGCTCGATCGCAAGCCGAGACACTGGCGTGCCTGGTACGACGGAACGGTCGTGTCGAATTACGAAGCACCACTGTCGTGGGTACCGGCAACGATGACCGCCGATCAGGTGCGCGAGGTGAATGCCCGCAACGCAGTGGAGATCGAGTTGATCGACGAGGCGCTCGGCCGCGTCCTGCGGGCCGTCGAACAACGCGGCTGGGGTGACGATGTCGACGTCATCTTCACGACCGACCACGGCGAGTTGCAGGGTGACTTCGGGCTGTTGTTCAAGGGTCCGTACCACGTTGACGGTCTCATGCGTCTGCCGCTCATCTGGGCCCCTGCACGCAACAGCGCTCCGACGGCCGCATCCGTAGCAACGCCGGTCGGGCTGCTCGACGTTGCCCCCACCTTTTGCACGATCGCCGGCATCGACGTTCCATCATGGATGGAGGGATCACCGCTGCCGATCGACGACTCGGACGCGAGCACACGGGGCTTCGGTCGCGTGCTCACCGAATGGGACAGCGAGCTCTTCGGCGTCACCGTGTCACTGCGCACGATTACCCGCGACGGATGGGTGTGCAGCACCTACCTGCCGGGCACAATGCACGACGGCAGCGAAGGCGAGTTGTACAACATCGTCGACGACCCGCTGCAGCGCGTGAACCGATGGGATGACCCCGCATGCGCAGCGGTGAAGTCAGACCTCATCGCCGATTTGTGGGATCACCAGCCCGCGCCTCGCGCACCGCGGATCATCGTCCAAGCCCCGGTGTAGCCGGCGATCGGCCGCAAAGGCCGACCGATCGTTCCTCAACGCACCCCACCGAGACTCATTTTGGTGTCGGCGCTTATGCAGGCGTAGGGTGACGCACAAGTCGGATACGGGGGTATGCCGTGGGGATCAGTGCTCAGTCAACGAATCCGTTGCTGTCCAGTCGCAATCGACTGAAGCTCGGAGTGTTCGGTGTCAACGTGAGCGGCGGTTGCTCAATGACCGACATGCCGGAAGTGTTGAAGATCGAATGGGACGAATCGGTGCGCGTTGCAAAAGCAGCCGAGGCGGCGGGCATCGAAGCGATCATTCCGGTCGCGCGATGGAAGGGCATGGGTGGCAAGGTCAACTTCAACCACCGCAATTTCGAGACCTTCACGTGGGCAGCCGGGCTCGCCGCGGTGACATCGAAGATCGGCGTGTTCGCCACGTTCCACGTGCCGACCGTTCACCCGGTGCGCGCGGCAAAGGAAGTAGCGACGATCGACCATATTTCCGGTGGACGATTCGCGCTCAACCTCGTCGCCGGATGGAACGAGGACGAGATGCGCATGTTCGGCGCACCGCAGCTTCCCCACGACGAGCGCTACGACGTCGCCGACGAGTGGATCTCGCTGTGCAAGGAATTGTGGTCGCGCAGCGATGAGTTCGACTGGAAGGGCAAGTACTTCGACAGCCCGAAGGTGTACTCCGAACCGAAGCCGGTGCAACGACCGAACCCGGTGCTCATGAGCGCCGGCAACAGCGAGCGCGGGCAGCACTTCGCCGCCAAGCACACCGATCTCAACTTCGTCGTCGGCGGCGACATCGAGAGCGTCGGCAAGATCGCGCGCAACGTGAAGAAGCTCGCCCGCGACACCTACGGTCGCGACATCCAGGTATTCGGCCAGGGCTACATCGTCTGCCGCGATACGGAAGAAGAAGCCATCGCCTACCGGGACAACTACGTGAATACGAAGGGCGACTGGGAGGGTGTCGAGAACCTGCTCAACGTGCTGGTGCCGAACTCACAGAGCGCACTCGGCGACGGATGGCGCTCGATGGCGGCGAACCTCATCGCCGGTTACGGCGCGATTCCCCTCGTCGGAACACCGGATCAGGTCGTTGCCGGCATGTCAGCATTCGCCGAAGCCGGTCTCGACGGCATCTCCATCAGCTGGGTCGACTATCACTACGGATTGCAGCAGTTCAACGACGTACTGCGTCCGAAGCTGGTGAAGGCGGGACTGCGCGAATCGTGACGCTCAGCTCGGCGGGTGCGGAAGCATCCCGATGAGCGTGTGCGAGAACGCACCATCGACGTCGATCACCTGCCCGGTCACGTAACGAGCGTCGTCCGAGAGCAGAAAAGCAGCAACCGCGGCAACGTCGTCGGGTTGACCGAGTCGCCCGAGCGGCACCATGGCGCGACGCTTTTCGGCGAGCTCGGGCACCGAATACACCTCCTCGGCGATTGCGGTGACGATGAGCCCCGGCGCAAGCGCATTGACGCGCACACCCTTCGGGCCCCACTCGACCGCCGCCTGCCGCGTGAAGGCTGCGACACCGGCTTTCGTCGCCGAATACATGCCCCCGGTGAGCGCCGACAGTCGTGCGGCGACCGATGCAAGATTGACGATCGCGCCCTTCGTTGCAACGAGATGCGGGAGCGCGATGCGCGAGAGACGCACGACGGCGCGCAGGTTCGTGGAAAACGTCTGGTCGATGAGGTCGTCGGGCAGCACTTCGAGTCGCGCCCGCCGGATGATGCCGGCGTTGTTCACGAGGGCATGCAACCCACCGAATGCGGCGACCGACTCGGCAATGATGCGTTCGGCATCACGGTCGACGTCACCGGCAACGGCGACGCCGCCGATGCGATCGGCGACTTTCCGTGCGGTGTCGGCGTGAAGGTCGTTGACAATCACCTTCCATCCGCGCGCGGCGAGCTCGACGGCGATCCCTTCACCGATGCCGGTGCCGCCACCGGTGACGAGAACGGATTTCGTCGTCATCACTCGCTCCGCGGGTGAGGAAGGAGGCCGATGAGCGTGTGGGAGAACGCACCGTCGACTTCGATGATCTGACCGCTCACGTACTCGGCATCGTCGGAGAGAAGGAACGCCACGACGGTGCCGATGTTCTCCGGTTTGCCGATCTTCTTCAACGGAATCATCGCCCGACGCTTTTCGTACGTCTCGGGCACCGAGTACACCGCCTCTGCCATCGCGGTGCGAATGAGCCCCGGCGCGACGGCGTTGACGCGCACTCCCTTCGGACCCCACTCCGCGGCCGCCTGTCGGGTGAAGGCCGACACGCCGGCTTTCGATGCCGAGTACAAACCGCCGCCCACCTGGGCGATCTCGGCGGCGATCGACGAGATGTTCACGATCGAACCGCCGGTTTTTTCGAGGTGCGGCATCGCGAATCGCGACAGTCGCACGGTGGCGCGCAGATTGACGGAGAACGTGCGGTCGATGTGCTCGTCGGGAATCGACTCGAGCATCGAGCGCATGATGATGCCGGCGTTGTTCACGAGACCGTGCAGCGAGCCGCACTGCTTCACGCTTTCGGCGATCAGGCGCTCGGCATCCTTGTCGACGTCGCCGGGAAGGGCGATTCCACCCACCGCCTTGGCGACGGCGGCCGCTTTCTCGGCGTTGACATCGTTGACGACGACGTGCCAGCCGCGACCGGCGAGCACGTGCACGATGCCCTCGCCGATGCCCGAACCGCCGCCGGTCACGAGTACGTGTTTGTCCGCCATGTGTGCTCCGTTTCCGTGTGTGATCTACAACTCGCGCCCGATGCGGAAGCCGTCCCAGATCGCGTCGATCGCGCGACGCGGGGCCAAGCTGTCACCGACGAGGTGCACCTCGATGCCGAGTTCCTCGAGCGGTGCGCGCAACGAATCGTTGGCCACTCCGTACCACGATGCGACGACGGCGTCGACGTTGTCGAGTACTTCGGTCGCCTTGCTCCAGCCGTGCATGAGCGTGACGTCGCGCGCGCCGATCGACACGAGGCTGCGGTACTCGAGGATGTTCACCTTCGCCGCTGCAAGACGACGCAGAAGGGTCGGCTTGCTGAAGATGTCGATCTCTGCACCGGCCGGTGTCGGCGATACGACGGTGACGCGGTGCCCGCGCGATGCCAGACACTCGGCAGTCGTCAACGACTTCCAATCGGCCTCGCCGCAGTCGACGATGACGACGTGATCACCCGTCACCCCGTCGTGAATCGCCTGCGGAACGGTGACGACATGGCCTTGCTCGGCACCCGGTACCGCGGGCAGGCCGGGTGTTGCGCCCGTCGCCACGATGACGACGTCGGGCACGAGGGCTCGGATCGTGTCGACGGTTCCCTCGACGCCGGTGAGGGTTTTCACCCCGAGTCGTTGGCACTCGTCGCGCAACCACGTGACGCTGCCGGCAAACTCTGCGCGGTACGGCATGGTCGCCGCCGCCGTGAGCACCATTCCCCCGGTGTGTTTCGCCTTCTCGAGCAGCGTCACGTGATGGCCGCGCAGGGCGGCCGTTTCTGCGGCCTTCAAACCGCCGGGCCCACCACCCACGACGACGACGTGGCGCGGCGACGTGGTGCGCTGCATCGTGCCGATGCCCATCGTGCGCTCGTAGCCCACTGCCGGATTGACGAGACAGGCGATGGTCGTGCCGCGGTGCGGGCCGCCGCGGCAGCCGACGTTGCACGAGATGCACTCGCGGATCCGCTCGCGATTCCCGCTGAGAGCCTTGTTCGTCCACTCGGGGTCGGCGATGAGCGGTCGCACGACGCACACCAGATCGGCGACGCCCGTCGACAGGATGTCCTCGGCGTTGTCGGGGGTGACGATGCGCCCGACGCTCATGACGGGAACGCCACGCGCCACCTTGCGGATCGCACCGGCATTCTCGACGAACGGACGGCGCGGGAAGCTCATGTCGGGAATCATCGTCTCGATCGATGCGTAGTTGCTGACGCTCACGCTCACGTAGTCGACCTGCACCTGACTCAAAATGAGGTCGACCGCCTCGATTGCTTCGTCGAGCTCGATGCCGCCCGGGACGAATTCGTCGGAGGTGACGCGGATTCCGACGGGAACGTCGCCGACCGCCTTGCGGACCGCCTCGAACACTTCGAGCGGGAAGCGGCAGCGATTCTTCAGCGACCCGCCGTACTCGTCGTCGCGCTTGTTCGAGAACGGCGAGATGAAAGAGGCGAGCAGATAGCCGTGCGCCATGTACACCTCTAGGCCGTCGAAGCCGGCGGCGATATAGCGCTTCGCTGCCGATGCGTATGCATCGACCATCTCGGCAATCTCGCGGGTGGTCATGGCGTGCGGAACGATGCGACTCGACGGGTCGACCACCGGTGACGGTGCCCACAGTTCGCGGTGCGACGCCCATGAGTGGCCCTGTCGACCGAGATGCGAGAGCTGTCCGAAGATGTGCGCACCGTGCTCGTGCACTGCGTCGGCGACGAGGCGGTACGACTGCACCATCGAGTCGTTCCACACCTGGTTGATGCCGGGGAACGTCATTCCGGTGGGATGGACGATGCCCGAACCCTGGATGACGAGACCAACACCACCCTTCGCACGCTCGCCGAGATAGTCGGCCTGCCGCTGCGAGAGCCCGTGCTCGTGCCACTCGACGAAACGGCTGCCGTGACCCGCCATGACGACGCGGTTGCGTAACGTGATGCTGCCGACACGACACGGAGTGCCGAGCGTCGGATACTGCGTCACGAAAGTCCCCCAACTTCCGGTGGCCAGGCCACCAACGCGCAACTTAGTGCGTGTCGTTGCGGTACGACAAGTCGGTGCGGTCGCGAACGCCCTGCTCGAACGTTCCGATCTTCACCGGGAACGAGGCCGTCGCGCTGAGGTCGGTGGCGATCGACCAGTCGTGCATCACGACGCGACGCTTGATCCGCCACACACCGTCGCGCTTCTCGAATCGATCGATGTAGCGACCGAAGAACTGATCCAGCCACTGGGTGCCCTTGTCGTCCTGTCGGCGCAGGTACGCCATCGTGTACGTCTCACCTTTGGCGACGGTCGCCGATTCGAACTCGACGAGTGAGTTGCCGATGGTGTGACTCGTGATGATTGCCCGTGCAGTGAGCGAGCGCACGATGAACTCGCCGAAATCGGGACCCGGGCCCTTCCAGTGACCGTGATCGTCCCAGCTGTCGTCGTGGTAACACGAGTCGATGAGCTCGCGATCGAGGCGGTCGACGCCGCGGCAGTAGCGCAGCAAGAGGAGATGGATGTCGCGGCGTGCGGCGAGTTCGTCGAGCAGTTCCACGGGCATCGGCCTGGTCTAGCAGTCCGCGCAACTCAGCCCGGTGGGACGCCGTGCCGTTTGGCGACGACTTGCCGATCGACGGGATCGGCGGCAGCGAAACGGGCGATGACCTCGTTGCGCAGGTGCGGAAAGTCGACGACGGCGTCGATGACGAGTTCGCTCGCCAGACGGGCGAGGTCGACGTCGGCTTCGTACTCGGCACGCTTTTCGGCGACGAACGCGGCGCGCTCGGCCGGATCCTTGATCGCCTCGATGTGGTTCGCATACACCGCGTTCACCGCCGGCTCGGGGCCCATGACGGCAATCTTCGCCGTCGGCAATGCGATGGTTGCAATGGGATCGAACGACGGTCCGCACATGGCGTACAGACCGGCGCCGTACGCCTTGCGCACGACGACGCAGATCTTCGGCACGGTGGCGTCGGTGATCGCGGTGATCATCTTTGCCCCGTGGCGGATGATGCCCTGGCGTTCGACCTGCGTGCCGATCATGAACCCCGGCACGTCGGCGAGGAAGACGAGCGGAATGTTGAATGCGTCGCACAGCCATACGAACCGCGCCGCTTTGTCGGCCGAATCGATGAACAACACTCCACCCTTTTGCTGCGGGTTGTTCGCGACGATGCCGACGGTGTTGCCGTTCAGCCGGCCGAAGCCGACGATGAGCTCCGTTGCCCAGTCGGGTTTCACCTCGAAGAACGAGCCGTCATCGACGAAGGCGTCGACGAAGCGGTGCATGTCGTAGCCGGCGGCTTCCTGTTCGGGCAACAACGCACGCGTCATCTCGCGGGCGGGGGCGACCGGTGCGAACGACGGCGGTGTATCGCGCCAGCTCAACGGCATGTACGAGAAATACGTCTTGGCTTGCTCGATCGCGTCGACGTCGTCACGGGCGATGTTGTCGGCGCATCCCGACACCGAGGTGTGCATGCGCGCGCCACCCATTTCTTCGAGCGTCACCTTTTCGCCGATGACCTCCTCGGCCATGCGCGGCGAACCCAGGTACATCGAGGCGTTGCCGTCGACCATGAACACCACGTCGCAGAACGACGGAATGTACGCACCACCTGCCGCCGACGGTCCGAACAAGCAGCAAATCTGCGGCACCTTGCCGGAGAGACGCACTTGATTGGCGAAGATGCGACCGGCGCCGCGACGCCCGGGAAACATCTCGACCTGGTCGGTGATGCGGGCACCGGCCGAGTCGATGAGCCAGAACACCGGCAACTCGTGCTTCAGCGCAACTTCGGTGGCGCGGATGATCTTTTCGACGGTGCGTGCACCCCACGAGCCGGCCTTCACCGTGTTGTCGTTGGCAACGACGACGACGGGGCGACCCTCGACATGGCCGATGCCGGTGACGACGCCGTCGGCGGGAAGGTCGGTGGCAATGGTGTTCGCGAGCAGACCGTCCTCGACGAAAGTTCCCTCGTCGACGAGCGCTGCGATGCGGTCGCGCACGAAGAGTTGGTTCTTCGCGGCGAGCTTGTCCCGGTTCTTCTCGAAGTTTCCGCTGACTGCGCGAGCGATGCGACCGGCGATCGCGGATTCGGCCGATTGTCCCGGGGCTAAGGTTGCCGCATGGGGACCATCGACATCATCGACGTGCACGCCCACATCCTACTTCCGGGGGTCATGGGAACCTGCGGGAACGCCGGACCCGAGATGGGTGTGCGCGCCGACGGAACTCCGTTCTTCCGCGCGGGCGACTACGTGCTCGAGAACGTGAAGTTCACGAACAGTCCGTTTTCCGAACCGTCGATGCGAGTCGAGAAGATGGCGCAGCTCGGCATCAAGAAACAGCTCGTGTCGCCGAATCCGATTACGTACTTTTACCACCAGCCGGCGAAGGATGCAGTTCCGTTCAACCTCGCCCACAACGACGAAGTTGCACGCATCTGTTCCGAGCACCCCACGCTCATCGGTGCCGCTGCCCTGCCGCTGCAGGACGTTGATGCATCGTGCCGCGAATTGAACCGTGCGGTGAAGGACCTCGGAATGGTGTGCTCGTACATCGGCACCGACGTGGCCGGCCTGCCGTTGTCCGACTCGCGCTTCGAGCAACTGTGGACCGAGCACGAGAAGCTCGGCGTTCCCGTCGTCATCCACCCCGCACCGCGCGGCGCATTCCAGCCGGCCGGCCCGTTCTTCGACAAGTGGGACCTCGACGTCATCTACGGCTTCGCGATGGACGAAGGTCTCGCCGTTGCGCACCTGTTGTTCGGCGGCGTGCTCGATCGGCATCCGAAGTTGCACGTGCACGTCGCACACGGCGGCGGTTTCGCTCCGTACCAGAAGGGCCGGCTCATCGCGGCTCTCGAGAAGCGGCCGTGGGGCAAGGGGCTCTTGCAGCGTCCGTTCGACGAGCAGTGGAAGCAGTTGAGCTGGGACACCGCGGTGCACCGACTCGATGCGCTGCAGTTCCTCATCGACACCGAGGGCGTCGATCGCGTTCTTCTCGGATCGAACTTCGCCGGATGGGACGTCGAAGACGGCTACCAGGACATGATCAACGCGCTCACACTGCCGAGCGGCGGAGTCGAAGCGATTCTCGGCGGCAACGCCAAGCGCATCTTCAAGCTGTAGCGGTTGCCGGTGCGTCGCGGCGCACCCACTTCGTGCTCCAGAAAAAGAGCATCGAGAATGCTGCGCACACGCCGCAATACGCCCACGCCCACGGATAGCCGACGCGGTCGGTGATGAAACCGAAGCTCACCGGAGCGGCGAGCGCACCGAGGTAGTAACCGGTCATCGTGAGACCCGAACCGCGACCGGCGGCCCCAGGACACAGGTCGATGATGAGTGCGTGCATCGTGCCGATTGCGGCAAGTTGGGTGACGATCGCAAGGACGATGCCGACGATGACGACACCGATCCACAGATTCTCGCCCGCCGTGATGACGAACTGCGCGAGCGACAGCGTGAGGGTGAGGCCCATGAGGAACGTTCGTCGCGACGACAGACCCAGACGATCCGACATGCGCCCGAGCAGCACCATGTTCACCGCACCAATGAGACTCGCCACACCGACGACCGACCCGGCCTGGAACTTGCCCGCATTCATGTCTTCTACGAGGAACGAAATCGACCACGAATACACCGGCTGGCTGCCGATGAGCAGGAAGAAGGCGGCGATCGGCACGCGCCAGAATCCCTTCGGGGGTTTGCGGCCGACTTCACCGCGCTTGATGCTCGTCACGTTCGGCATGATGACGAGTGCGGCAACGAACGCAACGACCGCGACGATCGCGCAGGCGATGAGCGGCACCCGCCACGAGAACGCCTGTCCGACGACGGGGGCGAAGAATGCGCCGAACGACACGAGCAACGGCACACCCATCGTCTTTGCATTCGATGCGGCACCGCGCTTCTCGATTGGCACGACGTTGGCGAGTGCGACGTTCGTCCCCGTATTGATCGGCGCGTAGCACGCGCCTCCGAGAATCGACACGAGCAGCAGCGTCCAGTACGCGTTCGACCCCGCAGCGACGAAGACCATCACCGCGAGCACGCCGATCGCCGTGGCGACGACACGCTTTGCCGACACACGGTCGGCGATGAAGCCGCTGAGAATCGACATCACACCCGTGGCGCCGAAGTACGCACTGACGAGCAGTCCCGCCCGTGCCCGGTCGACTCCGAAGAACTCGCGGATCTCTGGGGCGAGGAAGCCGTAGAGGAAACCCAGCGACGCACCGACTCCGACGGCGAGTGCCGTCATGCCGACGACGACGTTCGTTCCGAATCGATTCGCGTTCGCACGCGGTTGAACGACGGCAGTCATTGCTCCCCTTCCCCCGCGCCGAGAGTAGTGCCGGGCGACCGCATCGCCCGTGTGCGTTACCATGCGCCAATGCCTCGCGTACTCGTCACGGGCGGTGGTTCCGGAATCGGAGCAGGCACCGCGTCACTTCTCGCCGACAAGGGTTGGAGCGTCGTGCGCGCCGACCTTCGCGCATCGGGCGAGGTCGTCGCACTCGACGTCGCGAACGAAACCGACTGGGAGCGCGGTCTGCGCGACCACGGTCCGTTCGATGCGCTCGTCAATTGCGCCGGAGTGCGCACCCGACACGCGATCACCGACCTCACGCTCGACGAGTGGGATCGCGTCGTGCGAATCAACCTCACCGGTTCGTTCCTCGCGGTCAAGCACTTCGCCCGTCATTGTCTGGCAGACGGACGCGCAGGTGCCGTCGTGAACATCGCATCGGTGAACAGCTTCGGCGCAGTCCCCGGACAGCCGCACTACGTCGCATCAAAGGCGGGTGTGGCGATGCTCACGAAGGCCGCCGCGCTCGAGTTGGCGACGCAGAAGATCCGCGTGAACGCAATCGCACCCGGTCCGATCGTCACGCCGATGCTCGCCGAACGTCTCAACGAACCCGGCGGTCGCGAATGGCTCGAGGAGAAGGTGCCGATGGGGCGACTCGGCGAAGTCGAGGACTGCGCACGGGGAATCGCGTTCCTTCTTTCCGATGAGGCGAGTTACATCACCGGGGTGACGCTGCCGATCGACGGCGGCTGGCTCACCCGCTGAACGGATCGGCTACGGTCGGCGCATGCCACTGGCCAACGAGCGTCTGTACCACGCAGCATGGGTCGTCACCGACCTTGCCGCATCGATGGCGTCGTTCGGGAGCGTCGGCCTGCAGTGGGCCAAGCCCGCCGTGCGCAACATCCTCGTCGGTCGCCCCAACCTCGACCCGACGCCGTTCTCGATCAACGTCACGTACTCGTGCGACGGTCCGCTGCATGTAGAGCTGATCGAGGCAAAGTCGGGCTCGCCGTGGGTTCCCGAGTCACTCGGGCGCATGCATCACCTCGGCTGGTGGGTGGCCGATCTCCGCGGCACCATTGCCGAGTTGCAACGCGAGAACCACCTGCTCGAATCGTGGATGGTCGGTGCCGACGGCGAGCCAGAGCGCTTCGCCTACCTGCGGGCACCCGGCGGACAACGCATCGAGCTCGTCGACGAGGCGATCAAGCCGAACCTCATGGGCTGGTTGCGCGGCGAAGAATACGTGTGACCTCGCGCCGAGCGATCACCCGATCACGAACGCGGCGAGTCGAGCTCCCACCGACAGCGGCCATCGGGTGACGACGGCGGCGTAACGCGCCACGAACCCTTCCCCACCGCGGCAATCGTGTTCATGCAACGCGCACAGTAACGCGGTACGCCGGCGGGCACGCCGGGGACCTCCCCGTCCGTCACCTTCGTGACGCCGGGGTTGTTTCGCCAATGCACGAGACCCGAGCCGCACTTGTGTTCGAAGACGACGACGTCGCCGTCGCGCGACACCTCGCCAATGGAGTTGTGCGTGCGCAGCAGCGCAGCGACGGACTGTGCCGACGGTGTTGATGAGACGAGTTGGTCGACGCCGACCGACGTGCGCGCATGGATGCGGTTCAACAACGGCGCGAGCTCGGCGCCGTTGTCGACCGCGTCGTCGATGCATGCCGCGATGATCGCGATGAGTCGGTCGTGCAATCCCCGCCAGCGATCCTGAGCATCCTGCACGAGGGCGAGCACCTCGGGTTCGCGACCCGTGAGCAACTCTTCCACTTGCGATGCCACCGGTGTGAGATGAAGCGCGTCGTCCATCGAAATTCCCCCGTTCACGCCGTGATGCGTGTGTGGTAGGACACTAGCCATGCAGACACATTCGACCGACGTGCTCGTCGTCGGTGCGGGACCCGGTGGCATGAGCGCTGCCGTTGCCGCGGCACGACGCGGTGCCAAGGTGACCGTTCTCGAGGCACTCAACGAAATCGGCGGCAACTCAATCTGGTCGACGGGATACATGGCGTTCGTCGACACCGACTTCCAGCGCAAGCAGGGTGTCGAGGATTCGGTGGAGAAGTTCATGCGCGACGCCCGCGCCGAGGTCGAGCTGCAGCGCGACCGGTACGGCATCATCTGGGACGAATACATGACCCGGGTGTACGCCGAGCGCTCTGCTGAAACGTACGACTTCCTCGTTCAGTACGGGGTGGAGTTCGGTCGGTTCATACAGCGCCCCCTACAACACACCACCGACCGGATGCTCAACGTCGTCGATACGTTCGGAATCCAGCGTGCATATCTGCGCGCCTTCGAAGAGTTCGGTGTGAAGGTCGTGTACGAAACGCGGGCAAAGTCCCTCGTACGCGACGGCGAGCGCGTCACGGGTGTCGTCGCCCATGGTCCCGACGGCACGGTGCAATGGAACGCTTCACGCGGCGTCGTGCTGTCCACCGGCGGTTACCAGTCCAACCCTGAGTTGCGCATGCGCTACCAGCCCGAGCACCTTGCGCGCACTCCGTACCTCGGCGTACACACCTGTCAGGGTGACGGCCACGTCATGGGGCAGATGCTCGGTGGTGATCTCATCAACATGACCATGATCCAGCCGCTCGTCATCGTCGGGTCGGCACTCGTCGAGGACTCCATCGCGGTGAACGTGAAGGGCGAACGCTTCCACGACGAAGCGGGTCCCTACGACGACCGCGTCAATGCACTGTTGCAGCAACCTGATCGCATTGGCTACTACGTGTTTGATCACGACACGTTCACGCGAAAGCAGCACCTCGTCGACCAGATGCCCGCGCCGTATTCGGTGGCACGCGACGTTCCCGAACTCGCACGGTTGATCGGCTGCGATGCACCCACGTTGCAACGCACGATCGACGTGTGGAATGCCACCGTCACTTCGTCACCGCAAAAGGACGCGCAGTTCAACCGCGTCGTGTTCAACGCCGACGGACATGGCGTCGTCACCGCGCCGTATTACTGCAGCCGCATGACGCTCGGTACGAACTTCCCGTCTGGGGGCTTTCGCACGACGACGGCGATGGTCGTCGTCGACGTCATGGGTCGCATGGTGCCCGGGCTGTACGCCGCCGGCGACACCGTCGGGGGCGTCAACCCCTGCCTCGGTCTCGGCGGAATCCACATCTGTTCGGGCCTCACGCTGGGCACGGTGGCAGGTGAGTCGGTCGCCGACGGTGTCGTCGGCGAGGTGCACGAACTCGTGCGCCACGAGCCGCTTCCCCGCCCGAAACTCACCGTCACGCGACCGACGATGGCAATCGTCGACCTCAAGGAAAAAGACGCCTGATTGCTTCGTCGGTGCGCGAACGCACCGACGTATCGCAGAGACTGCTTACGCCTTGGCGCGGGCTGCGGCCTGACGACGGAATGCCTCGTCGGCAACCGGGAAGTTGTAGATCCGCGACGCGTTGCGCCACGTCAGCTTCTCGATCGTCTTCTCGGGCAACCAGCCGAGCTGCTTGCCGAGATAGGTCTGCGTGTCGGGCCACGTCGAGTCGGCGTGCGGGTAGTCGCACTCGACCATGACGTTGTCCTCGCCGATCCGCTCGAGCATCTCGAAGCCGGCTGTGTCGTCGAGTGCGCAGAAGAAGAAGTTGCGCTGCAGAACTTCGTTCGGATGGAGATCTTCGTTGATCCAGCCGCCGGTGAAGTCCTTGTAGCGGAAGCAGTGTTCGATGCGGTCCATGAGCGCCGGAACCCAACCGACACCGCCCTCGGAGATCGCCACCTTCAGTTTCGGAAAGCGCACGGCGACCTTGGAGAACAGCCAGTCAGTGACGGCGATCGTCGATCCCACCCAGAAGAGCGTGGCGATGACGTCGGCAGGAGCATCCTTCGATCCGGTGACGAGATGCGAGGCCGAACCGACGTGCAGCGATACGACGGTGCCCGTCTCTTCGCACGCCTTGAGAATCGGATCCCAGTGTCCGCTGTGAATGCTCGGCAGGCCGAGGCGCTCGGGGATCTCGGGGAACGACAACGATCGGAAGCCGCGGGCGGCGTTCTTGCGGATCTCTTCGGCGGCGATGACCGGGTCCTTCAACCACGTCACCTGCTGCGGAATGAAGCGATCGGGATACTTCGCGCACCACGCCTCGAGGTGCCAATCGTTCCAGGCACGTACCGCGGCGAGTCCCAACTCGGGATCTTTCGCTTCGGCGAATCGCGTGCCGGCGAAGCCGGCGACCATCGACGGGAAGCACAGCGATGCCCAGATGCCGCCGTCGTCCATGTCCTTCACGCGCTGATCGATGTCGTAGCAACCCTTGCGCATGTACTCGAAGCGGGCAGGCTCCATCGAGTACTCCGCCGGAGGACGTCCGATAACGGCATTGGTTCCGACGTTCGGGATGATGCGATCCTCGAACAACCACGACTCGGCGCCTTCGGGAGTTTCAACGATCTTCGGGGCGCGGTCGGCGAGGTGCACGGGGAAACGACCCTCGAATGCATCGCGCGGCTCGACGATGTGGTCGTCGACGGAAACGACGACGTAATTGAACGGACGCGGCTCGGGATCGGGCAGGAAAGTGACGGTGCCATTGCGGCCGAGGCCGACGCCCAACCCGAGATTCTCCAATGTCGTCATGATCTGACCCCCTCTGCCGGTGCGTCCGGTGCGTCCGCGACGCAACCCCGAATATACCCCTGGTATGCAAGACATTCGACTGGTACAGTCCGAAGAGACAGCCACACGGTTCGGGGGACCATGATGACACTGCACGAACTACGCCCGATGCGCCAGCGCTTCACAGAGGAATCGATCCACTTCAAGATTGCCGCGGCGCGGCGCATGCTCTTCCGTGCCGGACTCGACAGTCAGGTCGGCGGTCACGTCAGCGTGCGGGTTCCCGGCGAGAACGCTTTTTGGACGACCCCGTTCCAGTACTTCGACGAGACCCTGCCCGAGCACGTCACGAAGGTGAGCTTTGATCTCAAGGTGCTCGAGGCCGGCACGCTACCTGCGTCACCGGGGATCAACTTCCATGCGTCGATCATGAAGGCGCGACCCGACGTCAACTGCACGATCCACCTTCATGCGCGCAGCATCTCGACGCTTGCCACGACGGGTGCGAAGTACGACGTGTACTACGTCTACGGCTGCATGTTCGCCGATCTCGTGACGAGTTTCGTCGACGATCCGTCACTCACCCCCGATGCGGAAGGTGAGGCGATCGCCAAGGCTCTCGGCAAGAACAAGATCGCGCTCATGCCGCATCACGGATCGGTGCACTGCGGCGACACGCTCGAGAACACCGTTGCCGAGACGATTGCCTTCGGCATGGCCTGCGACTACCAACTTGATGCGATGCGCCACGGCGGACAGCCGATGGACCCGCAGTCGGCGAAGTCGTACAAAGATGCGTACTACAAGTACGGGTTCCGCGAGCAGATGTGGTTGGCGAACTATCGCCGCCTCCGCATGAGCGACCCCGACTTGTTCGCCGCACTCGACCAGTAGCCGCGCGCAAGGGCCGCGTGTACCGGCTCGCCGGCGGCGGATGTCGCCCGCGATTTTGACTGCGTCTCAGGTGACGGGCAGGCCGAGTGCGCGGGCAATGACGAGACGCTGAATCTCGCTCGTTCCCTCGCCGATTTCGAGGATCTTTGCGTCGCGGTAGAAGCGGGCGACGGCAACTTCCTCGGTGAAGCCCATTCCGCCGAAAACCTGCGTGGCTACGCGGGTTGCATCGACTGCGGCCTCGGTCGTGTACAGCTTTGCAATTGCCGCCACGTCCTTGAAGGGCTGACCCGTGTCCTTGAGATGCGCCGCCTTGTACACGAGGTTGCGCGAGTTCTCCACCTTCACCGCCAAGTCACTGAGTGCGAATGCGAGGCTCTGGAAGCGACCGATCGGCCCGCCGAACGCTTGACGTGACTTGGCGTAGTCGACCGACATCTCCAAACATGCACGACTGAGCCCGAGTGCGAGAGCCGAGATGGCGATGCGGCCGTCGTCGAGGATCGCCAGGAAGTTGCTGAAGCCACGACCGGGCGCGCCGAGCAGAGCATCTTCGGGTAGGACGCAGTCGACGAACGTGAGTCCGTGCGTGTCACTCGCGTGCCATCCCAACTTGCGGTATGCCGGTTCGACGATGAGGCCGGGCGTTCCCGCCGGTACGAGGAAAGACGAAATCTTGCCGTCGTCGGTGCGCGCGGTGACGGTGATGACGCTCGTCATCGCCGTGCCGGAGTTCGTGATGAACGCCTTCGACCCGTTCAGCGTCCAGGTACGAGCCTTCGCATCGAACACGGCGCGCGTGCGGGTGGCACCGGCATCACTGCCGCCGTCCGGTTCGGTGAGACCGAACGCACCGAGCGCGCGGCCGGCGACGAGGTCGGGCAACCAACGCGCCTTCTGGGCCTCGGATCCGAACGTGAAAATCGGGTTGATGCCGAGACCGACACCGGCCGACAGCGTGATGCCCACCGATTGGTCGACTCGACCGAGCTCCTCGATGGCGATGCACAACGAGGTGAAATCGCCGCCGGCGCCACCCCACTCCTCGGGATACACGAGGCCGAACAGCCCCATCGCGCCCATCTTCTTCACGAGGTCGAGGGGAAACTCGTGCCGCTCATCCCAACCGGCGACGTGTGGCGCAACTTCACGATCGGCAAAGTCGCGCACGACTTTGCGAAACGCCTCGTGTTCCTCGCTCAGCGTGGGGAAGGTTCCGTCGATCACGTGCGAAGCGTACCAATGCACGTCGCACGAACGCCGAGCCGACCGTGTGCGATCGTGACCCCACACGGTGATTACTGACCAAGCGGTCAACCGCGCATTGACGCATGGGTCTGGCGGGTGCCATGCGAGGCAGGTACCCTGAGGTGGACAACGACCACCCGTTCAGGAGGTTGCAATGTCAGCCCACGACGAAACTCTGGCAAAGGCGACGGCCGCGCAAGGAGCTGCTTCGCAGTCTCCCGCGACGCTGCTCAAGGGTGGCAACGTTCTCGACGGTTCGGGCACTGCCGTGGCGAAGAACGTCGACGTTCTCATGGTCGGCAACATGATCACCGCCGTCGGTCCGAATCTGGCAGTCGATCCGGCGCTTGCGAAGAAACTCACCACCGTCGACTGCACCGGACTCACGGTGATGCCGGGCATCATCGACGCCCACGTACACGTCACGCTCGGCGAACCCGCATCGAATGACGAGTTGTTCCACCATCGCGAGCCGGCATCGGCAGCGCTTCTCGCCGCATACAACCTGAAAAAGGTGCTGAAGGCGGGAGTCACGTCGATGCTCGATGTCGACGGCTTGTTCAACATCGGACCCGCACTGCGCGACAGTGTCAACGCCGGAATCATCGAGGGACCGAACATGCGCTCGGGAACCTACGCATTGATGACTGCAGTCGGCGGCACGGCGGGGCGTCTCATCCCCGACCAGGGCACTGCCGGCTACGCCGAAGTCGTGCGCGACAAGGACGAAATGGTCCGCGTCGTGCGCCGCCAGATCAAGGACGGTGCCGACATCATCAAGATCCACGTCACGGGCTCGGTGACGAGCCGCCGCGGCGAGATCCAGGTGTGGACGCGCGAAGAGTTGAAGATGGTGTGCGACACTGCGCACAACCTCGGCGTTCCCGTCACCGCGCACTGTCGTGGTGACCAGGCCACACTCGACTGCGCAATTGCCGGTGTCGACATCATCTGGCATGCATCCAATCTCGGCGAGCAGGCCCTCGAAGCGATCATCGAACGCAAGGTCCACGTCGGCCCGGTGTTCACGTTCCTCGCAAACATCTACGACTACGGCGACAAAGCGGGTGCATCGCCGGCGGCGAAGAAGATCTTCGAAGGCGAACTGGAAGACACCGGCAAGAAGTTGCGCCGCGCGTACGAAGCAGGTGTGAAGTTACTGTGCGGTTCGGAGAGCGGTTTCTCGATGACGCCGTGCGGCAGCTGGCACGCCCGCGAGATGGAGGTGTTCGTCCAGCACATGGGCCTCACTCCCCTCGAGGCGATCAAGTGCGGAACGATGGACAACGCGGTCGCCGTCGGCGAATACGGCGTCACCGGTGTCATCGCGCCGAAGTACCACGCCGACGTGCTCGTGCTCGACGGTGATCCGAGCAAGAATATCTCGATCCTCGGCGACAAGTCGCGCTTCCGTCACCTGTGGTGCCGCGGCCGAAAGGTCGACCTCACCCCGATGCCGGAGCGCAGCCACCTTCCCGGCGAGAAAATCTCGTCGTGGTCGAGCGTGCCCGTCACTTGGGAGCTAGCGCACTCCTGACCTTCTCGCGCCACAAGCCGAGATCGAGGTAGTCCAGGAACTTCGTGATGACGCCTGCGTCATCGTCGACGTGGGCGACTCCGTGGCACGGCACCGAGTACTCGTTGCCGTCGATCCAGAAGCGATCGACTCGCTCGAGGTGTGCGCGACCCGGCACGTAGGCCTCGGAGAGGATGTCCCACTGCACCTTGCTGCTGCGGTTGAGGATGTTGGCGAACAACGTACGAATCGCGTCGTGTCCCGCGTGCACTTCATACGGCACGTTTTGGTACGTGGCGTCGGGTGAGAAGCTGGCGACGACGGCATCGACGTCGCGCGCCTCGACTGCATCGAGAAAACGTCGCACTGCCAATTTGGTCGCGTCACTCATGGAGCAGTACCTTACGACGCAAGGGGGAATCACGTGAAAAACGCACTCGTCACAGGTGCGGCCGGAGGTTTGGGCCGCGTCATCGCCGCTCAGCTCGCCGACGAGGGCTGGGCGGTCGGACTTCTCGACCTCAGCGCCGACGCAATCCGCAAGGCCGGTCCGCTGAAGCCGAACTGCGTCGCCATCTCGTGCGACGTCGGCAATCCCGCATCGGTCGAGGCGGCTCTCAACGAGTTCGGCAAGGCTCCCGACCTGCTCGTGAACAACGCCGGGATCGTGCGTTTCGGTCCGCTCATCGACATCGCACAAGAGGACTTCGACCTCGTCGTGCGAGTGAACCTTGTCGGCGCGTTCACCATGGCCCGCGCGTGTGCGAAGCGGATCGTCGCGGCCAAGTCGCGCGGAGTCATCATCAACATCACGTCGATGAACGGCATCGTGCCCGGACCGAACAGCGGTGCATACACATCGACGAAGTCGGGGCTGGCTTTGCTCACCAAGCAGATGGCCGTCGAGTGGGGTCCGCTCGGGATCCGCGTCAATGCGATCGCCCCGGGTCTCATGGATGCCGGCATGAGCAACGCCATCCACGCCGACCAGGAAATCCGCCGCTCTCGCGAGGCGAAAATTCCGGCCCGACGTCTGGGCGAAGCCACTGACATCTCGAACCTCGTGTCGTTCCTCGCCTCCGACAAGGCGTCGTACATCACCGGCGAGAACATCCTCGTCGACGGTGGCATCACGATGAGCGTGCTCACGATGCTGCCGCGACCGAAGTCCGTCGACAAGGTCGGATCGGGCGAATGAGCGCGCGCCGCGCCGTCGTCACCGGTGCGGGACGCGGCATCGGGGCGGTGATTGCCCAACGTCTCGAAGAGGACGGATACGAGGTTGCGCGCCTCGACATCGCCGGTGACGGCGTCATTCGTTGCGACGTGACAAACGAAGACGACGTGCGCGCCGCCGCCGCGAAGGTCGGTCCCGTCGACGTGCTCGTGAACAACGCCGGGATCTGGCGCTTCACTCCCCTGCGTGACACGTCCTCGGAGGACTTCCTCGCCGTCATCAAGGTGAACGTGCTCGGTCCGTTCCAGATGGCACGGGCCTTCGTTGACTCGATGATCGCCCGCGGCGGCGGTTCGATCGTGAACATCGTGTCGATCGCCGGCACGAACGCGAGCCCCGCCGTCGGTTCGTACACGCCGTCGAAAGCCGGTTTGCTCGCACTCACGCGACTCATGGCCGTCGAATGGGGTCCGCTCGGTGTGCGCTGCAACGCCGTCGGTCCGGGACTCATTCCCACCGAAGGTGCCGGTGTGTACGGCGACCCCGAGGTGAAAGCGGCACGTGCTGCGGCGGTGCCGATCGGTCGTCTCGGTACTCCGCTCGACATCGCCAATGCAGTTGCGTTCTTCGCGTCGGAACAGTCGTCGTACGTCAACGGTCAGGCGTTGTTCGTCGACGGTGGTCTCACGCAATCGTTGATGACGTTCCTGCCGCGACCAAAAGGTGTTGCCGGTCCGCAGTTGAAGAAGTGACGCCCTTCACACCGTTCCGGCTACCGCATACACGTCCATATACAAGGAGAGATCATGAAGAGCCTGCAGGGAATGTCGATCATCGTCACGGGCGGCGGATCGGGAATCGGTGAGGCGACGGCACGACTGTTCGCCGCCGGCGGTGCGAAGGTGACGATTTGCGGACGTCGCGCCGACAAGGTGAAAGCGGTTGCGGAGAGCATCGGCGCAAACTGCGCATGGACGGTCGCCGACGTGACGAAAGCCGAGGATCGCACCGCGCTCGTGAAGCGCGCCGTCGAACACGGCGGCAAGCTCGACGCACTCGTGTCGAATGCCGGCAACATGGAACGAACGCCCGTCGAAGAGTGGACCGAAGAGCGACTGCTCAAGGTGTTCAATGACAACGTCGTCGCAGGAATGCTGCTCACACAGGAGGCGCTGCCCCATCTCGTGAAGTCGCAGGGTGCGATCGTGTTCATCGGCTCGATCTACACCGTGCGTGCCTACCCGGGTGCGGCGCCGTACGCGGCGACGAAGGGCGCACTTGAGTCTCTCGTGAAGGTGCTCGCCACCGAGCTCGGTCCGCGCAAGATCCGTGTGAACGCCGTGCGCCCGGGTGCCGTACTCACCGAGATCAACCAGCGTGCCGGTCTCTTCGACGACGAGACGGCAGCGAAGCGACTCGACGGAATGTCGAATCATCATGCACTCGGGCGCATCGGAACCCCGACCGAGATCGCCGAAGGCATCGAGTATGCGGTGCGCGCGGAATGGGTGACGGGCACGGTCATTGCCGTTGACGGCGGTTTGGGGCTCGGGGTTATCGTGTGACCATGAACGTCCTCACTGTCACCACATACGACGACGCCAAAGAGGTATACCGCCACAAGGACTTCCGCCAGGCGCTCTACGACGCCGGCGAAGTGGTCATGGGCGACGTCATCATCAACCTGCACGGCGACGAGCACCGCGCCCGCCGCCGCCTCGAGAACCGCCTCTTCCGTCGCGAGACACTCGTGCATTACGAGCGCGACTGGTTCCCCGGAATCATCGAGGAGACCCTCGCGCCGTACCTCGCCAAGGGCGAGGCCGAGCTCGTCGAGTTGTCGCATCAATTGATGATGAACCTCGCCGCACTCAACGCCGGTCTCGACCGCCCGAAGCGCACCGCCGACGAAACAAATCGTCTGTACGCGTTCATGATGAAATTCATCGAGGGCGCAACCCTCGCCCACACCACCCGCGATCCTGCGGTCGTCACCGCCGAAATTGCCGAGGCCAAGGCGCAGTTCGACGCCGAGTTCCTCGGACCATCGATGGAACGTCGCCTTGCTCTCATCGCGAAGGACGACGGTTCGGGAGAGTCGCTACCGAAGGACATCCTCACCGTGCTGCTGCGCAACGAGGACGCATTGCACATTCCGCGCGACATCATCCTCAAAGAGATTGCATTCTTCCTTCTCGCCGGTGCACACACGTCGGCAACGGCCTTCGTGCGCACGCTCGACAACTTGTTCAACTGGGCCCTGGATCACCCTGCCGACGCACAACGGGCACGCACCGACCGCAAGTTCGTCCAGCAGGCGGTGTACGAAACGATCCGCATGTACCCGTCGAGCCCGGTCGCGATGCGCCGTGCCACCCAGGACATCACGCTGAAGTCCGGCGCCACCGTGAAGAAGGGTGAAACCGTGACGATCGATCTCATGTCGGTGAACCGCGACCCCGCCGTGTACGGCGACGATGCGGCGGGCTTCAACCCGCACCGCGTGGCGAAAGTCGAGGGAGCCGCTCCGTGGGGACTCTCGTTCGGACACGGCATGCACGCGTGTATCGGCCAGGAACTCGCGGCCGGCTTGCTCGAGCGCGGCGACGACACTGCCGAGTTCGAGTACGGGCTCGTCAGCGTCGCAGTTCAGGCTTTGCTCGATCGTGGCGCCACGTCCGATCCGTCGCGTCCGCCAAAGATGGACACGACGACGAAACGCCCGTACTGGGGCGAGTATCACGTCGTTTTTGCCAAGTAGCGATTCGCCGGGAAAACGGCGCGAACTAGCGGCCCGCCGCTGCCAGTGCGCGACGTGCGGTGTCGTGCGCGAGGCGCGCGACGACCGCCGGTTCGAGTGACGACTGGAGCGCCCGGCTCTGCACCTCGACGGAGATCGGTGCGTCGCCGATTGCACGGAGGAACGGCGCAAGTTCGAGCCCGCCCTCACCGGGCATGGAGCGCACGAATCGCGCCTCTTCAAGCAACGCCTCGTTGCCGACGGGTGCAACTTTCGGTGCGTCACACAACTGCGCATGGGCGATGAGGTCGCGCGCAGCCGCAAGGTCGGCGACGTTCGAGTGCGATCGATTCATGTGCAGTGCATCGGGAAGGATGCCGACGGCCGGGTGGTTCAGTTCGCGCACGATCGATACCGCATCGGCCAACGTGCGAATCGAGGTGAACACCATGAACTCGAGCGAAATGAGCAAGCTGCGTGACGCCGCCTCGTCGGCGAGTTCGCCGAGTCGGTCGACGGTGGCGGCGCGGTCGGGAATATCACTCACCGTGAGCATCGTGCGCGCCGACAGGGACGATGCGGCGTCGAAGAGCGCTTCCGTGACACCGGGAGACTCGTTTCCGATGCGGATGACTTCGATGTCGAGCACGGAGAGTCCGGTGTCGGCGAGCACCCGGGACAATTCGGCAAGTTCTCCGGGTGCAGCCGGCTCGCGGTCGAAGCGCATTCCGACGCCCGCGAATCCGGCGGCGGCGGCGTTGCGCACCATGTCTGCACGGGATGCTGCGGGCGCCGTGGCGGATGCGAGAAAGAGCGGTTCCATCTAAGGTGTGGCCATGAGCCTAGGCATCAACAACGTGCCGATCTCCGAGCAACCGACCGTGCGCCTCGCGTCGTATGCGCAGGCCCGCGATGCCATGCGCAACCGCAACCTGCGCCAGGGGCTGTACGACGAGGGCAAGGCGCTCATGGAAAAGGTGATCGTCAATCTCCACGGCAGCGAGCACACCACCCGTCGCCGACTCGAGAATCGCCTGTTTCGCCGCGAGACCTTCGTCCACTGGGAGCGCAATCTCATTCCCGACAGCGTGATGATGAGTATCGCTCCGTACGTCGGCGGCGGATCGATCGACATGGTCGATCTCGCACGCACGACGATGATGCGCATCGCCGCCGACATCGCCGGTATCGACCTGGGAAACGATCCTGCGCGCTTCCCGCAACTCGCCGGACTCATGGCACGCATGGCACGGGCTGCGAACGTCAATCACTTCATCGGCGACAAGAGCGAGGTCATTGACGACGGCAACGACGCACTCGCCACGTACGGGAGCGAGTTCTTCGACCCTGCATGCGCCGTTCGCAGCGAGGCCGTGCGGCGGCGAGATGCGGGTGAGATCGGTGACGACGAACTGCCGAGGGACGTGCTCACCACGTTGCTCGCCAACCAGCGCAACCTCGAGATTCCGATGCAGCACATCATCCAGGAAATTGCGTACTACCCGTGGGTCGGTTCACATTCGACGTCCGGTGCGTTCGTCAACCTCATGGACCACGTCTTCGAGTGGCTCGACAAACGTCCCGGCGACCGCGAGGTGTTCGTCAACGACGTCACCCGGCTGCAACGACTCGGTTTCGAATCGCTGCGTCTGCACCCGGCGAGCCCGGTGTCGGAGCGCGTCGCGATGGCCGACGTCACCCTCGCCGACGGAACGCACATCCCCGCAGGCACGCGGGTGATCGTCGAGTTGAAACTCGCCAATCGTGACACCTCGGTGTTCGGTGCCGACGCAAACGAGTTCAACCCCGACCGCACCGTGCCCGAGGACGTGTCGTTGTGGGGCCTCAGCTTCGGCACCGGATTCCACGCGTGCGTCGGGCAAGAGGTGGCCGGTGGCACCGATCTCGGTGGTGACGACACCGGAGTACCGCTACACGGTGCAATCGCGACGATGGCACAGATTCTGTTGCGCCATGGCGTGCGTCGCGACCCCGAGCGACCGGCGAAGCGCGACATGCAGTCGGTGCGTCAGCACTTCATCGAGTACCCGGTACTTCTCGGCTGAGCGTCTTGATCAGCGCGAGAGCGCGGCAACCGCGGCGCTGCGAGCCACTTCGAACTTCTCGAGGCTGCGCAGCTTCACGTCTTCGTAACCACGGATGATCGCCGGTGCCTCGAGAATTCCGAGGCACGCGTCGACGTTGCCGCCGGTCAATTCCCGCGAAACGAGGGCGATGTCGTCGGCGAACCGGGTGACGAGCCTGCGCTCGAGGCGGCGCATCGACGTGAAGCCGAACGGATCGAGCGGGGTGCCGCGGAGCCGCCGCATCGCCGCCAAAGTGACGAAGGCCGGCGTTGCCACGACCGGCGGCAACGCAATCTTGCGTTTGAGGCCGAACGCTTTGAGAGCCGGTGGGTGGAGGCGATAACGCATCTTGTGGTGCTTCGGCACGAGCCGACCCAGTTCGTCGTGGAACTCGGCTTTTCGATGGAGGCGTGCCACTTCGTACTCGTCCTTGTATGCGGTGAGGCGGAAGAGATGCAGCGCTGCGGCCCGGGTCACCCGGCCCGCGTGACCCGTCACGGTGCGTTCGCGTACGGCGAGTGGTGCGAGCGCGTCAAGGAAGCGTTGTGCGTGACGCACCGACTGGTACTCGACGAGTTCGGCGGCGAGCAACGACACGAAGTTGCCGACATCGGTACGGGCGTCGGCGCCGAGAGCGGTGTCGACGAGATCGGCGACGCGACGGCGCGACGACTCGGCGGGCGTCGGATCCATGCGACCGGCGCGATGCTCGGGGAACCGCGTTGCGAACTCGTCGGGACGGGCGACGACGAGGCGACCCAGGTTGAACGCCGCACGGCTGCGTTCGACGGCTGCACCGTTCACTTCGATGGCCCGCAGCAACGAGGCGCTCGATACGGGCAGGAAGCCCAGCTGGAACGCCGCACCGAGGGCGATGATGTTCGCCGCCATGTGGTCCTTGAAGACGCGCTCGGCGATGGCGACGACGTCGAGCGTCTGCAAGGCGTCGTTGCGCACGCATCCCGCGAGCGACGACACGATGCCGTCGACGGCACCGAAATCCTTGTCGGTGTGCAGCACCATCTCGGCGGTGGCGACCATCGAGGTGGAGAGCAGGGCCCGCGTGCGCTGCGGGCTGAGTCGGCTGCGGTGGCGGGTTTCGTTGGCGACGAGCAGGTCGAGTGCGATGAATGCGTCGGTGGACTGCTCGGTGATCGACTGCGAGGTTTGCGTCGACTCGGTGAACAACTTCAGGTGCGACACGACCGGCCCACCCTTTTGCGAGAGTCCCGTCTGGTCCAGGCCCGACACGTACAGACCGTCGAATGCCGCGGCGGTGGCGAGCACCTGGTTGAGTGTGACGAGACCCGTTCCACCGACACCAACCGTGTAGATGCCGAAGCCGTCGGCGGGAACGGCGGGCAACGACCGTTCGGTGAAGTCGGTCGGAATGCCGAGGTCGGCAACCTTCACGCTGGCGGCGGGCGTGACGTCGACGTCGACCGTGACGAAACTCGGGCAGTCACCGTCGAGACACGAATAGTCGGTGTTGCACGACGCCTGGTGAATCTGCGTCTTGCGGCCGAGCAGGGAATCGACGGGCTGTACCGACAGACACGTGCTCTTCACACCGCAGTCGCCGCATCCTTCGCAGATGGCCTCGTTGATGACGACCCGTGTCTTTCGCTCGGGCGCAAGCTTGCGCTTGCGCATGCGGCGCAACTCGTTGGCACATGCCTGGTCGTAGATGAGCACGGTGACGCCCTTGACGAGTGACAACTCGCGCTCGGTGTCGGCGAGGCGGTCACGATGTCGCACTTCGACCTCGTCGGGGATCTCGGCGAGCAAGTCGGACGAATAGCGGTCGAGATCGTCGGCGACGACGACGACTCTTTCAACACCTTCTGCGAGAAGACTGCGGCACAGGTCGGGAACCGACTGCTGGCCGCTGGGGTCCTGGCCCCCGGTCATGGCGATGACGCCGTTGTAGAGGATGCGGAACGTGATGTTCGCGCCCGCGGCAACGGCGAAGCGCGGCACGAGCGAGGCGGAATGGAAGTACGTTCCGTCACCGACATTCTGGATGACGTGCGGAGTATCGACGAACGGCGCACGACCGATCCACTGCGCACCTTCCCCACCCATGTGGGTGTACGACGTCGCGCCGCGATCCATCCACATGACGAGCGCGTGGCAACCGACTCCGCCGCCGACGGGGCTCACGCCGAGGTCTGCGGTCGATCGGTTGTGCGGGCATCCCGAGCAGAAGTACGCGGTGCGGGTGGATGCGTCGACACGCTCGGCGGCCGATGCAACGGGAATGAGCTGTTTCGTTCGCGGCGTCGGTGTCGACAGCCCGAGCGCGCGGTGCAGCAACGGTCGGATGCGATCGGCGAGCAACTCGCCGTCCGGTGGGAACAACGCCGATCCGTCGCGGTCGTACTTGCCGACTACGGCGGGTCGCTCGGTGAGGTCGTAGAACTGCTCGCGTACGTACCGCTCGAGCAATGAGCGCTTTTCCTCGACGACGATGACGGTACGCAGACCGCGGGCGAAGTCGGCGGCGACGTCGGGGGTCCACGGGAAAAGCGCGCCGACCTTCAACAAACGGATGCCGCGGCGGCGCAGCTCGTCGTCGTCGAGGCCGAGTTCGCGCAGTGCCTGGCGCATCTCCTGAAACGTGCGACCGGCTGCAACGATGCCGACGGTGTCGGCGTCGGTCGACACCTCGACGTCGTTGATCCGATTCTCGGAAATGAATCGCGCTGCTGCCGGCAGGCGCCGCGCGTGGAGTTCGGTTTCAAGCTCGAGTGTGTCGGGGATGAAGAACTTCGCCCGTTGACGGAACGACCAGGTGGTACCGGCGAATTCCCACTCGCGACGCGACACGGGATCCCAGTCGGCGCGTACGGCGGCGATGCCGAAACCGTCGGCAACCGCGGTGACGATTTTCATCGCCACGTACAGGCCGGTCGAGCGGGACAACTCGAACGCGTGGCGACCGAAATCGAGTACCTCCTGCACGGTGCCCGGGTACAAGACGGGAATTGCGAGGTCGATGAGTCCCGCCTCGCTGGCACTCGGCATCGTCGACGACTTCGAAGCGGGATCGTCGCCGACCATGAGTACGACTCCGCCATTGGTACCCGCGCCGTGCAGGTTGGCGTGACGCAACACGTCGCACGAGCGGTCGAATCCCGGTGCCTTGCCGTACCAGACACCGATGACACCGTCGTGCTTGGCAAGCGGCGCGAGATGATCCTGTTGGCTGCCCCACACCGCCGTCGCGGCGAGATCTTCGTTCAAACCGTCGACGTGGGTGACGTCGAGACCCGACTTGTCCATGCGGCGCAGCGTCTGATCGAAACCGGCGAGCGGCGAACCCGGGTATCCGCACACGAAGGCCGCGGTGTTCAATCCGCGGCGGCGGTCCGCACGCAGTTGGTCGGCGACGACGCGTGCGGTGGCCTGTAGTCCGGTGAGCAGGATGTCGGCGTCGGTGAGCGAATCGCGCTGCGACAGCGTGAAGCTGTCGGCGTCAATGGGTCGCGGAGTCATTCTGACCGACGACCTCAGCCGAGGGGAACTTCGGCGCCCAGCTCGTCGGTGATCACGATCGCCTCACCCGGGCAGGTACGAGCGATCTTGATCAGCCGGTCGAGAGACGCGTCGGTGGCCGGCGACACCGGCTCTGCCAACTCGTCGGCATCGAAACGAAACAGGTCGGGTGCGTCCCCCACGCATTTTCCCGAACTGATGCACAAGTCCTTGCGCACGGAAAGTCGGAACCCCATGGGCGCGACCTTATCGCAACCGGTCAAGAGAGCGCATCGAGAATCGCACGTCCGATCTCTTGCAGCGGCTCGATGCGGTACGGGGCCTTCGCGTAGAGGATGAACTCGTTGCAGCCGGCGGCGCGCAATCCGCGTGCCTGTTCCACCGACGCGACGCGGTCGAGCGGCTCGAAGAGATGCGCCGACACGTCGATCTCGCTCGGGTCGCGCCCGACGTCGGCACAGTGACGGTGAAGGATGTCGAGCTTGTGCCGTAGTTCGTCGGGTTCGCGACCGGGGAAGTTCCAGTGGTCGGCGAATCGCGCGGCGATGCGCAGCGTGCGCTTTTCTCCGTTACCGCCGATGACGAGCGGCGGTCGCGGCTCCTGCATCGGCTTGGGCTCGCAGTATGCATCGGTGAGTCGGTAGTGCTTGCCGTGGAACGTCGTCGTCGTTTCGGTGAGCAGTGAGTCGACGATCTCGCACGCCTCTTCGAACATGTCCATGCGGGTCTTCAGTGGCGGCAACTCGATGCCGTACGCATCGTGCTCGGGCTGGTTCCACGCCGCTCCGAGTCCGATCTGCAATCGGCCGCGTGAGGCGATGTCGAGTGTGGCGCACATGTTTGCGAGCACTGCCGGATGGCGGTACGTGTTGCCCGACACCATGAGCCCGAGCGTGAGACGCCGCGTGACGCCGGCGAGGTACGCAAGCGCCATCCATCCTTCGAAGCACGGACCGTCGACACGCGGTTCCTGAATCGGATAGAAGTGATCGAACAACCAACCGCCGCTGAACTCGGGGGTTTCATCCATCGCCCGCCAGCAGCGTTCGAGGTCGTTCCACTCGCCGTTTTGCGGCTGCGTCTTGAAGGTGAGCCGGACGGGTTTCATGCGATCTCCTTGACGACGTGACCGGGTTCGCCGAGCAGCCACGCCATGCTGCGCCGAATGAGCGTGCGGTGGTTCGGGTGTTCGAGCGATGACACCGAGTGTCCCAATGCGTTGAACACCGCGCGACGCTCGGGGCGGTCGTGCACCCAGAGAGTCGGTTCGGTACCCGTGTCGCCGGATTCGAGCGGACGCGACGCCAGTTGCACCGCCGACTGCGGCGACCGGGCGAGCTTGCTGTAGCGCTCGTCGGTAATGGTGAACGTCGACAGCCCGTGCACGATCGGATGGTCACCGACGACGTCGATGGTGAGTTCGGCGGGTGCCGGGTGGAAAGACGTGCCCCATTGCCACGCACCGCCGATCCACTCGCCCCACTGCGGCCATTCGTCGAAGCAGATGGGGGCTGTGTGTATGGCGAACAGCGGGCGACCGGAATCGCGGTGTTCTTCCAGCCCGGCGCGCAACTCCGGCGTGAGGGTGCGCGACCACCTCGCCCGGTTCTCCTCGGAGTAACGCGGGTCGAGCATGCGGAACCAGCATGCGTACACGGTGATCACGTCGAAGTCCCGTGTCGCAAGTGCACGGGCGGCTTCGTCGAGATCGTCGACGACGTCGGTCTTCACCGATACCGCATCGGTGCCGTCGGTGATCGATGCAAGTACGGGTGCGGTGTGGACGAAGTCGTGCGCCCACCCACCCGTGATGAGCAGGTTGCTCCGAGTCCCCATGTCGTCCCCCTCGTCGTTCGTAGGCTAATCACAATGGTCGGCACGCAATTCGGGGCGAAATCGGTGATCATTCGCGACGTCGGACCGCGCGACGGATTGCAGTCCGAGCCACCTCTGCCCGTCGAGAGTCGCGTCGCGCTCATCGACGGGCTCGTCGCCGCCGGCGTGAAGCACGTCGAGATTGCGTCGTTCATGCGCGACGACCTCGTGCCGGCAATGGCGAACGCGGAAGCGGTCGTCACTGCGGTACCTGCACGCGACGGTCTTACGCGCGTCGGTCTCGTGGCGAACGCAAAGGGCGCGCAACGCGCGGTGGCAACGGGCATCGATGCCCTGTCGGTTACCGTCTCGCTGTCCGATGCGTACTCGCACAAGAACGTCGGGCGCTCGAGCGAAGACTCGCTCACCGCCCTTGCCGACGTCGTCGCGGTCGCGCGTGACGCCGGCAGACCGGTCGACGTCGTCGTGTCGTGCGCCTTCGGTTCGCCGTTCGACGACGTCGTCATGACCCGCGACCTCGCGCCGTTCATCGATCGGGTGCGCGCTTCCGGCACAACCGGTGACACCGGCAACCACGCAGTTACCGTCACCCTCGCCGACACGACGGGTGTGGCGACGCCGCATCTCGTGCGCACGGCGATCGAACTCGTCGGCAGCGACATCGGTCTGCACTTCCACGACACGCGCGGCACGGCACTGCTCAACGCGCACACCGGACTTGAGCTCGGTGTACGCCGCTTCGACACGTCGGTCGGTGGCATCGGTGGTTCGCCGTTCGCGCCGAACGCGTCAGGAAACCTCGCCACCGAGTCACTCGTTGCGCTGCTGCACTCCGAAGGCTGGACGACCGGAATCAACCTCGATGCACTTGTCGGGGTCGGGGTCGAACTGCAGCGAACCCTCGGGCACCCGCTGCCGTCTCCATTCGTGCAACTGGCCGGCTGAGCTCAGCCGAACTGCACCGCGCTGCGTTGCTCGAGGTGCGGGCGCACCTGCGACGTGACGAAGTCGACGTGCACCGGATGAGCGGCATACCTCTTGTACGCCTCGACGTCATCGAATTCGGCAACGACGGCGACGTCGAAGTTTCCTTCGGCGAGACCCGCATCGGTGCCGTACACAAAGGAACGAATGTCCGGAATCGCCCCGGGTAGGCGCGCCAAGCCGGCGAGTATTTCCGTACGTTGTGCTGCCGACGTGTCGGCCCGCAGTTTGAACATCACGACGTGGCGAAACACAACCCTCCCTGTGTCCTGACGGATTCGTTGCCGACCCCGATCCATCGTCGGCGGCCGCGCTGGGGTCAGGGTAGGCGATGTTGCGCTCTCGGTCACACTCTCCTAGGGTGAGGGTCCAGCGGGGATCACCTTCGCATCACTTAATCAGGGGGATACATGAAGACAACCAAGACCGTGAAGGTCTTCGTTGGCCTCGCCGTCACCGCGGCGCTGGTCTCCTTCGGCACGCTCAACGCATCCGCGTCGACGACCGAAGAGGCATGGTCAACGATGCAGTACGTATCGGAGAAGGCCGGTTTCACCACCGCCTATTACCTGGAAGGCACGGCGAAGACGACCGTGAAGACCAGCGCCACCAAGGCGGGTACGAAGGTCGGAACCACGACCACCAAGAAGGAAGAAGCCAAGGGCAAGAAGGTCGTCATCACCGAGGTGACCACGACCGTCGGAGCCAAGAACACGACGGTGTCGACCAAGGTCATCACCGCAACGAAGAAGAAGCTCGATGAGAGCGCCGACAACAAGCCCCAGCAGGGTGTGACGAAGACATCGATCAAGGTCGGCTCGACGCAGCCGATCACCGGTGTCGCCGCGATCGCCGGTCAGGGTCTGTACGCCGGTGTGAAGATTGCCATCGACGAGATCAACGCCAACGGTGGCATCAACGGTCGCACGATCGAGTTCATCGGTCTCGACGACACCTTCGACGTCCCGCGCAGCGTGGCGAACATGCGTCGCCTCGTCGAGCAGGACAAGGTGTACGCCATCTTGAGCCCGGCCGGTTCGCAGGCGCTTCCCGCCTCGTGGAACCTCATCAAGGAAAAGCGCGTTCCCGTGTGGGGACCCGTCTCCCCCGCCGATGCAAAGATCGAACCGCTGTTCATTCTCGGCCCGAGCCGCACCGAGCAGCTCCGCAAGGGAATCGACGCCCTTGTGAAGAACGGTTGCAAGAAGATCGGTCTCATCGGTCAGCCGAACGAACTCGGTGCCGAGGGCAAGAAGGCCGTCGAACTGCAGTTGAAGGTGCACAAGAACCTGAAGCTCGTCGCTTCGGAAGAAGTGGCAGTGCGCAGCCAGGAAGTGACGAATGCGGTACTCCGTATCCGTGACGCCGGCGCAGAGTGCATCACCATGGCGACCGACAACGTGCAGGTTGCACTCGTGCTGAAGAAGATCCAGGAACTCGGCCTGAACATCAAGGTCGCCTCGGACAACGGCGCCGGTGGCACCGGTGGTACGAATATGGTCGGTCTGGCCGGCACGGCCGCGAACGGCTTCATCGGTGGCTTGCAGCAAGCGCTGCCCACCGATGTGTCATTCACGGGTGTCAAGCAGTGGCGCACGGTTGCCGACAAGTCGACGTTGCCGCAGGCAACGAACAACTTCTCGTTGCAGACGTACACCTACACGAAGGCCTTCTTCAAGGCCATCGCCCGCCTGGGTGACGACCTCAACTGGAACCGACTGTTCAAGGAACTCGAGAGCACCAGGGTGAAGACGCTCGGCGCATCGCCCGACATCACCTGTGGTCCGCTCCCGACCGGTCGCTCATGTGCCAAGGGTGCTGCGCTCGCGCAGTACAACAACGGCACCTGGAAGATTGTGGCGCCGTTCGGTGCACCGGAAGGTGGCTGATCGAACGCTCCTACGTTCGTAAGTGAATCGACCCCCGGTCCGCAAGGACCGGGGGTCGCTTCATTTTGCGCATCGCCACTTTCGCAACATGCGAACGCTGTTGTAGGGTAAGGCGACGTTCGTCACGCCGATGCGTGACCGGCGCGGAAACTCAAGGGGGAAACGAGTGTTTCAGCAGATCCTGTCCGGGCTCGAAGCCGGCAGTTGGTATGCGCTGTTGGCAATTGCGATCGTCATCGTCATGAAGGCGACCGACGTACCGAACTTCGCACAGGCGCAAATCGGCATGCCCGGCGCGTTCATCGCCGTCAATCTCATCGGGCAGGGATGGCCGTCGCTGCTGGCAATGCTCGTCGGTATCGCCTGTGGATTCGTCGTCGGCGCCGTCATCGAGCGCATTGCAATTCGACCACTGTCCGCCCTCGGTCACTTCCCGATGCTCGTCATGACGATCGGTCTCACCTATGCACTCGTCAGCATCGTCACGATCGTGTTCGGGTCCGAGCCGCGCTTGTTCCCCGCACCGTGGGGCACGGGTGCATTCGAATTCTGGGGCCTCTACCTGCCCTATGCCCAGTTGGTGACAATTGGCGTCGGAGTCGTGCTCGCCTTCGTGCTTGCGCTGTTCTTCCGCACGACCTGGGGCGTGCGCATGCGGGCCATCTCGGAAAACCCGGGAGTGTCACGCTTGCTCGGCATCAACAGCGGTCGTGTGTCAAACCTTGCGTGGGGTCTCGGCGCGGCAATCTCGACGCTGGCGATGATGCTCCACACCCAGGGCACGGTGCTTGCCGACTCCTCTGCCGACCCGCTCATCCTCAAGGCATTCGTCGCCGCCGTGCTCGGTAGTTTCACATCACTCACCGGCGCATTCATCGGCGGTCTGTCCATCGGAGTTCTCGAGAACCTCACTGGTATGTACATCGGTACGGGTTGGAAGGAAGCCGTCGCACTGGTCATCGTCGTGGTGTACCTGTTCGTGCGGATGCCCTATCTCGTCAAGAAGATCAAGCCCAGGGAGGTCTGAGTCGTGTCCACCACAACACCCAACACCGCGCCCAACGTCGCGATTCCCGACTGGGTGTCACACCCGAAGCGCTCGAAGCAGTCACAGCTCATCCGCTCGCTGTTGCTCCTTGGCATGCTCATCCTGCCGTGGTTCCTCGGTGGTTATTACATCTACATCGTGTCGCTGGTACTCGTGTACACATTGAGCACCCTCGGCATGAACGTCATGGTCGGCTGGACCGGACAAATCGGCTTGGCCGTGTTCGGGTTCTTCGGACTCGGTGCATACGCAACGTCGATCCTCAACGACAAAGGCCTGCCGTGGGTCGTCGCCCTTGTCGTCGTCGGGTTGTTCGCGACGTTCATCGGCTTCGTCGACGGCTTCCCCGCAGTGCGGTTGTTCGGGTTCTTTCTCGCGATCGCCAGCTTGGCCTTCGGTGATCTCATCATGCGCTTCATTATCGAGACTGACGAGATCACCGGCGGTGGTGGCGGCTACCCGGTGAAGCTGCTGCGCTTCTGGGGCGCCAATCGCGAGATTGGGCTGTACTACCTCTGCCTACTCGCCATCGTCTTGTTCATGGTGCTGTACGGCCGGGTTCTCGAGCGCCGCCTCGGACGCACCCTGCTTGCCGTCAACCACATCGAGATTGCGACCCCGTCAATGGGTATTTCGCCGCCGAAGTACAAGCTCATCGCGTTCATGACGTCGGGTTCGATTGCGGCGATTGCCGGCGCGATCTTCGCCCAGTTGCTCACTTACCTCAACCCCGACATGTTCCGCACATCGCTGCTCATCACGATGCTCGTCATGCTCATCGTCGGTGGTGTCGGGTCGTTGTGGGGTTCCTTCGCCGGAGCGCTGTTCGTGGTGCTCGTTCAGGAGTGGTTGCAAGCATTTGCGGTGTACCAGCGCATCGTCTTCGGAATCTCGCTCATGCTGTGCATCGGCCTGCTGCCCGGAGGCCTTGCATCGCTGTCAGAGAGGCTGAAGACCGCCTTTGCGAAACGATCCGGACGTGCGGAAGGAGCATCGGCATGAGCTCACACTCCCTCATCCTCAAGGACATCAGCGTCGCCTTCGGTGGCAACAAAGTTCTCGAGGGCGTCAACGTGTCGTTCGCGGGCGGCATGCACGGTCTCGTCGGTCCCAACGGTGCCGGCAAAACGACGTGTTACAACGCCATCTCGGGGTACGTCACACCGACTGCCGGCACGATCGAACTCGACGGTGAGAACCTCATCGGAATCCCGGCATTCAAGATCGGCGACAAGGGCATCGGGCGTACGTTTCAAACCCCGAAACTCGTGCCGAAGATGACGGTGCTCGAAAACGTCATGCTCGGCGCCAGCCGCACGTTCACGACGGGACACGTTGCCGAATTTTTCGGTGCCGGAAAGGCTCGCCAGGAAGAGCGTGCGGCGCGCGAAATGGCGTACCTTACCCTCGCCGAATTCGGTCTTGCAGCATCTGCCGGTGACAAGGCATCGTCGGTGCCGCTCGCCGTGCAGAAGATGGTCGAGATCGCCCGCGCGCTCGTCACCAACCCCGCCGTCCTGCTGCTCGATGAACCGGCGGCGGGTCTCGGTGCCGAGGACGTCGATCGGATGGTGAAGGCGCTGCTCAACGTCGTCGAGCAGCGCAACCTCACGACCGTCATCATCGAACACGACCTGCACCTCGTGTCGCAGATCTGCTCGAAAGTATCGGTGTTGCACTACGGCAGGATCATTGCCGAAGGCGACCCGAAAGTCGTCGTACAAGATGAGGTGGTCATCGAGGCCTACCTCGGCAAGCGAAAGGCGGTGAAGTGACATGTCGCTTCTCGAAGTACGCAACCTCTACTCCGGCTACGGAAAGCTGGAGATCCTGCGTGACATCACGCTCGACGTCAACGAAGGCGAGGTCGTGTCGATTCTCGGTGCCAACGGTGCGGGCAAAACCACGCTCCTGCGTGCAATCTCCGGGGTGCTTCCCACATGGAAAGGCTCGATCACGTTCGACGGCAAGAACCTCAAGGGACTGCGCCCCGACAAGCGGGCACAGTTGGGTTTGGCTCACCAGCCCGAAGGTCGCGGCATCTTCCAAACCCTCACGGTGAAGGAAAACCTTGAGCTCAGTCTCGTTGCACGACGCGGTGACAAATCGACGATCGCCACGGACCGCGAGCAGCTTCTCGAAGCGTTCCCGCCGTTGCGCGAAAAGATCGACCAGCGCGCCTCGGCGCTCTCCGGTGGTCAGCAGCAGATGCTTGCGGTTGCGCGAGCAATGATGGCGCGTCCCAAGTTGCTGATGGTCGACGAGATTTCGTTCGGTCTCGCCCCGATCCTCGTCGACGAGTTGTTCAACATGATCGAGCGATTGAACAAGAGCGGCACCACGTTTCTGCTCGTCGAGCAGCACGCCGGCGTGCTCGAGATCTCGCACCGTACCTACGTCATCCGCGTCGGTCGCAACGAGATCTCCGGCCCGTCCGACGAGATCGCGAAGTCGACGAACCTCGCACGCGCCTACCTCGGCGCCTGATCGGCACCTTCTCGGGGCGTTATCGCCCGGCGTCCCGCCACGACGGCGGGCGCTTGGCGAGGAACGCGGCCATCCCCTCGCGGGCTTCGGCCGAGGAGAACACCGCCTCGGACAGTCGTTGCAGTACGCGCACGTTCATGTCGTCGCCCCGTGAGGCCCCACGCAGCAGTGACGTCGTCGTCTCGAGTGCCCGCGGCCCGGCGGCGAGCATCTCGCTGACGAGGCTCTCCCCCGCTGCGCGGGCATCGGCAGCAACGACGTCGACGAGGCCGAGCGCGCGGGCGTCGGCGGCACTCATCTCGCCACCCGTGAGGTAGTGGCGGGCAAGTCGGGTGGCAGGTACGCGGCGGAACACCGTTGCCGAAATGATCGCCGGTACTGCACCGATCTTCACTTCGGTGAAGGCGAACGTCACCGACTCGGCAACGACGACGACGTCGCACGCCGCCATGATGCCGATGCCGCCGGCACGCACCGGGCCGTCGACGATCGCAACGACGGGTTGCCGCGCGGCGAGCAGGGACTCGAGCACGGTGGCGAGGGGGCCGAGATCGAGCGTGTCGCCCGAGGCTTCGCGCAGGTCGAGCCCCGAGCAGAACGCCGGTGCGACATGGTCGAGCACGACGACACGCGCCGACGACGCAGCCGCACCACGCAGGGCCGCGTCGAGTTCACCGAGCAGACCGCGCGACAGGGCGTTGCGGGTATCGGGCGATGCAAGAGTGATGCGCCGCACCCGGCCGTCGTCGGCGACCGTGACGAGCGGTGCGGACATGCCGACGAGAGTACCGCGTCGGGGTACGCTCGCCCGCATGACCGTTGATGCAACTCGTCGTATGTTGGGCAACGCACCGTGGTTGGGAGACCTGCTCGCATCGTCGAGCCATGCGGCGACGAGCCTCGAAGCGATGAGCGACTTCCTCGGCACCGACACGGCACTGAAGGCGCGGGAGAAGTACCTGTTCATCGCCGCAATCAGCGCGGTGAAGGGTCGCCCAGATGCGACGAACGAGTGGATGGCACGGGCCCTTGCTGCGGGACTCTCCGTCGATGCGGCGCGCCACGCCGCGGGACTCATGCTGCTGTCGCGGGGCCTCGAGGTGTCGAAACTGCTCTTCTCGGCGATCCAAGCGGCCGGCCATGCACCCCTGACGAACGAGATCATCACCGACGAACACCCGACACGCGACGAGATCAACGAGTACTTCGTGTCGGTATTCGGTCAGTTGCCCGATCGCGTCACGCTGCTCGGCGACCACGTGCCCGGTGCGCTCGTCTTCTATCACGTGTTGCGCAAGTCGGGTCTCGAGGCCGGTGCACTCGAACCGCGCATCGCTGAACTCATGGTCGTTGCGGTGAATGCGGGCGAGTACCAGCGTGATTACATCGCGATTCACGCCGCCGGTGCACTGAAGAAGGGTGCCGACGAACGCCAACTCGTCGAGGCGTGCGTGTGCGCAATTCCGTTCACGGGAATCGCCGCCTGGTTCCCTGCCGCCGAGGCGATCCTCGGCGTGCGTGCGAAGAGCTAGGAACCGATCGCTTCCCGCAGCGTCACGAAGTCGTCGAGTGACGTGGGATCGACGAGCGAACTACGCGAACACACGTCGTCGATCGCCGCACCCTGCAGCACTTTCTTCGCCGGGATCTCCAATTTTTTGCCCGACAACGTGCGCGGAATCGCGCGAACCGCAAAAATTGCGTCGGGGACGTGGCGCGGCGAGAGTTGCGTGCGCAGTGCCGTGCGAATGACGCTGCGACGCTCGTCGTCGAGAGAGCCGTCGACCAGTCGCACGAAGAGCACGAGGCGTCCCTCGTCGCCACCGCGATCGGTGAGATGCACGACGAGGCTGTCGGCAACGAAGTCGAGGCTTTCGACGAGTCCGTAGAACTCGCTCGTTCCGAGCCGCACACCGCCGCGGTTGAGCGTGGCGTCCGATCTGCCGCTGACGACACTCGAGCCGTCGTCAAAGAGTGTGATCCAGTCGCCGTGGCGCCACACGCCCGGGTAGTCGGAGAAGTACGCCGCACGCAGCTTGCTGCCGTCGGGGTCGTTCCACAGCGCAACGGGCATCGACGGCATCGGGGTGGTGAGCACGAGTTCGCCCGTTTCGCCGACGCCGCACTCGCTGCCGTCGTCGCGGAAGGCCCGCACGTCACCGCCGAGGGCTGCACACGCAATCTCCCCCGCGCGCACGGGCAACAACGGCGACATGCCGAGGAACGCGCTGCACACGTCGGTGCCGCCGCTGATGCTGTGCACCGCAACGTCGCGACCGACCTCGTTCGACACCCAGCGGAAACCGTCGGCGACGAGCGGCGAACCCGTTGAGCCGACCACCCGCAGTGCGGACAGATCGAACGTCGCTCCCGGTCGCAAGCCCGCCTTCATGGAGTTGGCGATGAACGTCGCACCGACGCCGAACACCTTCACGCGCTCGGCGGCGGCGATCGACCACAGTGCCGAAAGATCGGGATGACCCGGGTCGCCGTCGAAGAGCACGATCGTCGCGCCGACGCACAAGCCCGACACGAGGTAGTTCCACATCATCCACCCCGTGGTGGAGAACCACATGAACCGGTCGCCACGACCGAGATCATGGTGCAACGACAACATCTTCAGGTGCTCGTGCAGGATGCCGCCGTGACCGTGCACGATCGCCTTCGGCAAACCCGTGGTTCCGGACGAGTAGAGCACGTAGAGCGGATGCTGTGCCGAGACGGGAATCGTCGCGAGCTCGCCTGCGCCGGCGGTCACGTCGAAGTCCGTACGCGACGTGTCGATCCGGATCGCCGCTCGCAGATCGGGCAACGACTCGATGATCGCACGAGCATCACCCGACTTGTCGATGCGCTTCGTTCCGTACACGTAGCCGTCGCAGT
>Ga0169931_10001233_pt1 | contig 42418 bp, 40 predicted proteins | sample Kivu_15m_20L_FD_129675 | JGI IMG/M metagenome (GOLD analysis project Ga0169931, IMG submission 129675) | Freshwater microbial communities from Lake Kivu, Western Province, Rwanda to study Microbial Dark Matter (Phase II) - Kivu_15m_20L... | ecosystem: Environmental > Aquatic > Freshwater > Lake... | reverse complement strand
TAATTGTGGTTTTAAAAATTCCTGATTTATTAGCAACACTTGGCACAATGTTTACCATCATGGGATTAAAACTTGTGCCAGTTGATGGCCAATCAGTTTCTTCAGGATTGATTTTAAGAGATGGAAGCGTTGCACCAGGAAGATTTACTGAAGGCTTCTTGTTGATTGATCGCGCCTACATAGGACCAGTGCCATTACCAGTAGCAATATTTTTCTTTCTTGCATTTGTGGTTTGGATATTTTTAACCCGCACAAGATGGGGCAGAGTTATGTATGCGATTGGCTCTAATCCAGAAGCCGCAAGATTGGCTGGTGTAAAAGTTCAAAGATACCGTGCACTTGCTTATGTGTTATCTGGAGTTTTTGCATCAATTGGTGGACTAATTCTTTCTTCACGAATTGGACAAGGTGACATCAGTGCTGGAAATTCACTACTTCTTGATGCAGTTGCGGTTTCTCTAGTGGGAACTTCTGTATTAGGAATGGCTCGACCAAATGCTTGGGGAACAATACTGGGAGCGGTTTTAATTGGAATTGTTATCACTGGACTAACAATCAAAGGCTTTCCTTACTATGCCCAAGATGTAGTCAAAGGACTTGTATTGTTAACAGCCTTGATATTCTCCTTTACACTTTCTAGACGAAAGTCTAGATTTGTTCCGGCAGTATAGGGAAAGAGAATGGCTGACCAGTACGAATTCTTAACCAAAGATAATATTTCTAATTATTTATCTAGTAAACAAGTCTTTGCAAATTTAATTGATGCAAATAATCTTGTGGAGTTTAAAGAAGTCGGAGATGGCAATCTAAACCTTGTTTTCATCATGAAAGATTCCTCGGGCAAAGGAATAGTTTTGAAACAAGCGTTACCTTATGTTCGCTTGGTTGGACCAGATTGGCCGATGACTCCTTCCCGGGCTCGCATTGAAGCTGAAACAACAATTATTCATTCCAAATTTGCAAAAGATCTTGTTCCAGAAATTTATGACTATGATCCAGATAGATTTATTATCGCCATGGAAGATTTGTCTGACCATGTTGTTTGGCGCGGTGCGTTAAATTTAGGTTTAAGATTTGATGGTGTTGCAGGACCACTTGGTAAGTATGTCGCCAAAACTGCATTTGGAACTTCTATTTTTGGTTTAGGTCAAGAGAATCACAAATTAGAAGTATCTCGCGCAATAAATCCAGGTCTTTGCTTAATTACCGAAGATTTAGTTTTCACTGAACCATATTTTGAAAGTGGTAGAAACTCAGTTCTACCAAGTAATGAAAAAGATGCACAGGATCTTGCTAACGATAAAGAGATGGTTAATGAAATCGGTTTATTGAAGTACAAGTTTATGACTGCAGCAGAATCCCTAATCCATGGCGATCTTCACACCGGCTCAGCCATGATCAAGTGCGAAGACAAAAAAGTGGCAGTAAGTGTGAAGGCAATCGATTCAGAATTCTCATTTTATGGACCCATCGGTTTTGATTTAGGTGCATTAGTGGCAAATTACACAATTGCAGCAGCAAGAGCTTGTGCATTAGGAAATCTTGATCAAATGCATTGGGCATTAAGTTTGCCTGAACAAACTTGGGTTGAATTTGAAAAAGAATTTAGAAACCTTTGGCCATCAAGAGTCGATAAGAGAGTTTTCACTGATCAACTTTTGGAAGAATTAATCAAAACTTGGAGAGCAGACACTTTGGGTTATGCAGGAGCAAAAATGGCTCGAAGAATTGTGGGTCTGGCTAAAACTTCAGACATAGAAACTCTCGAACCCAATGTCCGCGAAGGTGCAGCAAGAGCGGTGCTGCAAGTCGCTAGAAAAACCACAAAAGAGAGAAATCAGGCTAAATCATGGGCCAACCTTGCCAAAGAAGCTGCAGAAATAATGCAGAAAACAGCGACGAAATAAGGAAATTATGAAAACTCCTAGAGAAATTGCCGAGTCATATTGGAAAGCAGAATGCGCTCGAGACACAAAAGCTGTCTTAGAGCATTACCACCCAGACGCAGTTTTTTGCCCACCAGGACAGAAACTTGTAGGCCATGATCAGATAAGTACTTTTTATGATTCCTCTGGAGAAGCATTTCCTGGTTTAAAAGTTGAAATTTTACACGAAGTCAGAAATGGTAATGAAAGTTGTTTAGAGTGGTATGCAACATTGACTGATAAAAATGGAAATGTTTTTAATATTCCTGGGGTAAACGTCATTAAAGTAAGGGATGGAAAATTTGAATCCGTGCACGCTTACTTTGACCCAACAGTTTTAAACGCTTAACTTTCTAAAGTATCAACAAAGTTTCTTAATCCTTTAGCGTTTTCCAAAAGATTTCCTCGGTGTAGTGCACCACCAATTAGTAAGAATGTGTCTTGACCAAAAAAGTTAGTAATTTCGGGAATTCTTTCTATAGTCATTCCTCCACCGGGTGAAGGAAAGATTGGCTTTATATTTCCTAATTTTATTCTGCAGGAATTAGCTATATTTATACATTCTTCTTTTGAAAAACTAAAACGACCACCAAAATTAGGAAATACACTTATGTCTGCACCACTCAAACGCATAAGTGTTGCCAAGACAATTTCATGATTTAAGCCATGATTACTCTTCATCATGTGTGAACCTAAGGTAGATGGATGACTCATAAGGGGAAGTCTTACTTCATCACAATCAGCAATCATTCTCATAGTGTCAAAACCAGAAACTCCGGGCAAAACCATTAGTGCACCACTACCTAATTTTCTAGCAGTAATTGCTGCTTCCAAGATTTGTTCTGCAGGACGATTAATACTTGGGGCATAAACAGATTTCCTGTTAAATTTTTGATTTGCTTCAACGACCGCACTTGCAATAACTTTTACCCGCTCATTCCATTTAGCCCATGGTTGATTAGCTAAACTGTGGTCATCTTTTATTAGATCAATTCCTGCCTCAACCATGACTGTGGCAATTTTTGCTAATTCATTTGAACTTAATCCCATTGGTTTTAAAGCAGTAGCTAAAACTGGTCGCTTCTTTGTTCCCAATATTTCTCTCACACCACTTATGCCAAAACGTGGTCCCTTGAAAGTGTTTAGAAAGTCCTCTGGAAATTCAATTTTTGTGATTCTGACATCGGGAAACATAGAAACGTTTCCCCAGACAACATTTAACATCTGACCGAGTTCATAACCTGTAGTGTCTGTATTGAAATTAATCACAACTTCAGTCTTGGAATTTCCAATCTCTTTGGTAGAAACAACTTGACCAACTACTTGTTGTTGGATCCATTCTGGTGCTAATTCAAAAGGAAACTCAATTGTTTGCTCAACACGAATAGCATCAGTTACTTCTTTACTTGTTTGAGAATTCACTAAGTAAGTAATCTGAATAGAAGACATTTGAATTACAAAGCTTCAGCTTTAGCAGTGCTGTGTACATCTATAACTCTAGTTAAAGAAAGTTCATCTTCAGTAATTTGTAGGTTTTTATCAATTAACTTCTCTGTTGCTTGAATTAAGTTTCTAGCACTCATGCCATATTTTTGTAATAGGTATTTTTGAGAAGCTCCGTGAGCGTAAGTGTCTTTAAGACCAATCTTGATAAGTTTTTTTCCAATTCCATGCTCGGCCATTAAATCTGCAACAGCACTTCCTAATCCACCAATCACATTGTGATTTTCCATGGTGATAACACCATGCTTATTTGATTTAAGACTTTCAATTACTTGTGGATCAGTAAAAGGCTTCAAAGTCGAAATGTGTAAGTGTTGCACACTTACCCCATGTTCTTTCAACGCAGGAATTGCTCTTAAAGCTTCTTCAGTGGAAATACCAGAGCTTAATATTGTGACATCTGTACCAGTACTTAGGACTCGAGCAGCATTAAATTCCATAAGTTCGTTTTTAGGAAAAATTCTAGATATTTCTCCACGTAACATTCTTATGTAAACAGGTCCATCAATCTTGTGTGCTACTTCCAACACGGATTCAACTTCTGTGGCATCACCTGTTTCCAAAATAGTCATGTTTGGGATACCTCTTAAAACATTCACATCATCAATTGCTTGATGAGTCACCCCTCCAGGAGTGGTTATTCCTGGGAGGAAACCAACCATTCGCACTGGAAGATTTGGGTAGGCAACTGACATTTCCAATTGATCTAGGGGTCTTCTGTAGATAAACACTGCAAAAGTGTGAATCCAAGGCTCAAAACCTTCTCTGGCTAAACCCCCTGCAAATCCCAACATATTTTGTTCACCTAGACCAAATGAGAAAAATCTATCTGGAAAAGTGTCTCTAAATTTGCCTACCTCGCAAGAACTTGTTAAATCAGCTGATAACACAACAACTTTTGGTTTGAATTTGCTCCATTTAACAAAATTTTCTACATGGGGTCTCTTAACAATTTCATAAGCCATGTTATTTCCATGCTTTCAAGAAATTATTGTATTTGATTTTTTCAAATGGGCTGGCAAATCTTACGTAATGTAAAGCATCTGGTCTATCTTTTAGAATTTCAATTCCTTTAGCTGGATCAGTATAACCAAGAATTGCTTTTGGCTTATCAAACCCAGTTGAACCAGCTTTTAATATTTGGTTAATGTCATTGCCATCAATTTTTTCAACATCCCAACCAAAATTTTTAATTCTATCAATTAATGGCTCTATCGACATTACTTTTTCCATTGGTCCATCTACTTGGTTTCTGTTAACATCAACAATTATTCGAACATTATTTAATTTATGAAAACTGATAGCAGCTAATGCTTCCCAAGTTTGCCCTTCTTGAAATTCTCCATCAGACATAAATATCCAAGTTTTTCCAGTTTCGCCGCGTAGCTTTCTTGCTAAGGCAACACCACCTGCTTGTGAAATGGCTTGAGCTAATGATCCTGTGGTGGTTTCAAAACCTGGTGAATGTTCTGCACCGATCATTTCAACTGTGGTGCCATCTTTGTTGAATTTTTCTAAAGACTTTTCAGTTAATCTTCCAGTTTCAATTAATGCTGCATAAATTACAAGTGCATAATGTGCAGGACTTATGAATAAACGATCTAGGTCTGGTCCTTTTTCGCCATGAAATTCTGCACCAGTTACATAGTCTGTGAAATTTTTGCTTGGCACATTGACAAAGTCACGCGGTTCTAGTGGCGTAGGAAGGGCTTTGAGGTTTACTAAATTTGAATATAGGCAAGCAAGGATTTCAGCAGAAGAACAAGCTTGACTGAGGTAGCCGCCATTGTTTTTGACAGTGTGCTCCAAAACCCTGTGGCGAATGCCATGAGCCATGGAGGCTATTTTCTCTATATCTGTGGCTGAACTTGGGTTAGTTATGCTCATTTCCTGTCAGCATAGCAAAGAGAATAGTTGTCCTACAAGTTATTTTTCCCCTCACTAATCGGAAGGAGTAGAGGGTTTTTTCTAATTAACCTGCGACAGGTAGAGATTCTTTAACTGGTGCATAGATGGCCTCACGGTCATCTTCACTCATCGCACCCCAGACGCCATATGGCTCACGAACAGCTAAGGCATGTTCGGCGCATTGACGAAGAACTGGGCACGTGGCACAAATTGATTTAGCTAGTTTGATTCGATTTTCACGAGCAGGCCCACGTTCGCCTTCTGGATGAAAGAAGATCTCAGGATCTTCACCACGGCATGCTCCTTTTAACTGCCAGTCCCATAAATCAGCATTTGGGCCTGGAAGACGGGTTACATCAGCCATGATTTTCCTTCTTTTTGTACCTACCTTCCAATATAGGATATTGTTCATAAATTAGTCAACCACCCCCCTTGAATAGTTTTGTGAGTCTGGTCATATCCGTCTTTCGATTAGCCAAAGTTGTTCAACCAAGAGAGAATTGGGCCTATGGCTACCGAAGAGACCCAGCAAATACCCCTGGGCTTAACCGTTGCCGTGGTGGCAAGGCGTGTGGGAGTAGCTCCTGCCACCCTTCGTACTTGGGAAAGACGTTATGGACTTTGTCCAAGTGATCGATCAGAAGGCGGACACCGCCGTTACTGTGTTACAGATGTGGCTCGATTAGAGCTAATGAGAAAACTTGTCTTAGCAGGCATGTCTGCTGGAGAAGCTGCTAAAAAAGCACTGCAATCAGAAATTTGTGATGTTACTGATATTTCATTAATGGATTCAAAATCTTTAGGTAACAAAGTTGATTCTATGCTGGAAGATTTTTCACCTTCCACAGATTATGGTCACCCAGGTGGTGGATCAGTTTTAGCAATGCAAGGCTCACCAGCAATTGCCAGAGGATTAGCCAAAGCTGCTTATTCACTTGATGCTTTGGCGTGTAATCAAATAATTCAAAACAGTATTAATGCTCGCGGTGTTATATGGACTTGGGAAAAATTATTAACACCAGTACTAATTGCCTTGGGTAGAAAATGGGAATTAACTGGTGAAGGAATTGAATCTGAACATATTTTAAGTGAGTGCATCATTAGTCAAATGAAACAAAGAGCAGACCAATTAAAAGCCCCCGCCAATATAAGACCTGTGTTACTTTCTTCAGCCCCAGAAGATTTGCACACAATCCCTCAATATGTTGCAGCAGCAGCATTAGCTGAACGTAGAATTTGTAGCAGGGTATTAGGTGGCAGAGTTCCGCATGCATCTTTGATTAGTGCTATAAAAAGATTAGCCCCAGCAGCTGTTTTGATATGGGGACAGATTGAAGTAAAAGCAATCCCAGCAGAATTTGATAACATCACAAATTATCGACCAGAACCACTAGTTTTGGTGGCAGGACCAGGGTGGCCAGAAAAACTTCCTAAAGGATTTAAAAGAGCTGGAGATTTGACCTCCACCATCACAGCAATCAGTAATGCTTTAGGGCAATAAAAAAAAGAAACCCTTCAAAGTCATTCAACGTCACAACTTTGTGACTCATGTTCTTGTGATAGAAAAAAACCTTGAAATAGCAAGGTTAATTGGGCACAAGATCTCTAAAAACGGTTTAATTGAAAAAACCTATTTAGCAAAAGATGTCCTTAGTGCTCAAAACTTGTTAAAGCAAAAACCAGTTGAAGTCATATTTTTAAGCCTAGATTTGAGTCAAGAATTCTTAAAGACGAACAAGAGTACCAAAAACCCGATCGCTCTTTTGATAGATCCTGATTACCCATTTGCCTTAAAGCCCTCATTGATTAAGCGCTGTTGTGCCATAGTCACATTAAAGGCAAGTCCTCTGGAACTAGGAATCACCATTGTGGCCATAAAAAGTCAAAGAAAAAAATCAAGGGGCTCAAAATTAAGATGCCCAGTAGGCAAAGTCCCAAAATTAACTGATCAAGAAATTGAAGTTTTGCACCAAGTCGCCCAAGGCAGGAGCAATTCAGAGATTGCTCAGAAATTAAAAATTGGCTTACCCACTGTGAAAACTCATCTTCAAAGAATTTTTGTCAAACTCAACAGCCGGGATAAAACCCACAGTGTGGCCCAAGGGCTTCGTTGGCGAATTCTTAATTGACTCAATCCCAAAAAGTGCTGGCGTGTACGATTAGGAAATGGCGGACAATCCAAAAGTAGTGACAGAAGTGGGATTGACTTTTGATGATGTTTTGATCCTGCCTGGACTTTCTTCAGTAATCCCAAGTGATGCACAAACTCACACTTACCTAACTAAAAATATCAAGCTAAATATTCCTCTGCTCTCAAGTGCGATGGACACAGTCACTGAATCAAGAATGGCCATAGCCATGGCACGTCAAGGTGGATTAGGAATTTTGCACAGAAACCTTTCAGCAGATGATCAGGCAACTCAAGTTGATTTAGTTAAAAGAAGTGAAGCAGGGATGGTCACTCAACCTGTGGTTTGTAGTCCTGAGGACACATTAGAAGCAGTAGATAATTTGTGCGGTAAATATCGAATAAGTGGGGTTCCAGTAGTTGATGTTGAGGGAAAACTTTTAGGAATTGTGACAAATCGAGATATGAGATTTGAAAATAATAGATATAAAAAAATATCTGAAATTATGACACCAATGCCTTTGATAACTGGAAGTGTAGATATCTCAAAAGAAGAAGCATTGCATCTATTGCAATCAAATAAAATTGAAAAATTACCTTTGATAAATAATAAAGGTATTTTACAAGGATTAATTACTGTTAAAGATTTTGTGAAAAGTGGTCAATATCCACTTGCCACAAAAGATGATTCAGGCAGATTAAGAGTAGGTGCTGCAGTAGGAGTTGGGGAAGATTCCTATAAAAGAGCACATTTGTTAATTGAAGCAGGTGTGGATGTGTTAGTTGTTGATACAGCACATGGTCATTCCACTGCTGTTTTGGAAATGGTTAAAAGATTAAAAACAGAAAAACAAATTGACATCATTGGGGGAAATGTTGCCACTAGTGATGGTGCACAAGCTTTAATTGATGCAGGTGCTGATGGCATAAAAGTTGGGGTTGGACCAGGTTCAATTTGTACCACCAGAGTTGTTGCTGGAGTTGGCGTTCCACAAGTTTCTGCAATTATGAGTGCTGCAAAAGTTGCGCGTAAAAATAATATTCCCGTAATTGGTGATGGTGGTTTGCAATATTCAGGTGATATTGCCAAAGCAGTGGTGGCCGGTGCTGATGTTGTTATGGTTGGATCACTCTTAGCAGGTTGCGAGGAAGCACCTGGTGAAGTTGTATTTATAAATGGAAAACAATTTAAGTCTTATCGAGGTATGGGTTCATTAAGTGCAATGCAATCTCGAGGTTCAATTCGTTCCTACTCTAAAGATCGCTATTTTCAAGATGATGTGTTGAGTGATGACAAATTAGTTCCTGAAGGTGTGGAAGGACAAGTTCCTTTCAGAGGACCACTAGCAGCTGTAAGTCATCAATTAATTGGAGGACTAAGAGCAGCCATGGGTTATGCCGGTGCTCACACAATTAAAGATTTGCAAGACAAGGGAAGATTTGTGCAAATTACTGCAGCGGGCTTAAAAGAGAATCATCCCCACGATATTCAAATGACTATGGAGTCACCGAATTATTACTCAGGATAGGCTTAGTGATTGTGGCTGAAGTCGAAATCGGTGGTACCAAGCGTGGTCGAAGCGCATATTCATTCGACGATATTGCGCTAGTTCCCACTAGAAGAACTAGAAACACGGAAGATGTTTCTACTAATTGGAAAATAGATGCCTACGATTTTTCATTTCCAATTATTGCCGCTCCCATGGATTCTGTTGTCTCACCTGAAATTGCTATTAATTACGGAAAACTCGGTGGTTTAGCTGTTTTAGATCTAGAGGGACTTTGGACACGTTATGAAGATCCAAAAGCAGAATTTAAAAAGATTGCAAATTCAAAAATTGATAACTCAGTTGAATTATTACAAAAAATCTATTCTGCGCCCATAAAACCAGAATTAATCAAAGCAAGAATTAAAGAAATTAAATCCGCAGGAGTAATTGCTGCAGCAGCACTTTCACCAAATTCAGTGGTGAAGCATTCAAAAGCAGTTGTTGAAGCTGGTGTGGACATTTTTGTGATACGTGGCACCACAGTTAGTGCAGAACATGTATCCACTGGTGAAGAACCATTGAATTTAAAAGAATTTATTTATCAATTAGATGTACCAGTAATTGTGGGTGGTTGTGCTTCTCATCAAGCAGCGTTGCATCTAATGAAAACAGGAGCGGCAGGAGTTTTAGTTGGTTTTGGGGGAGGTGCTGCTCACACCAGTGCTGATGTTTTAGGTGTTCGAGTGCCAATGGCTACAGCGGTAGCAGATGTAGCAGCAGCGCGCAGAGAATATTTAGATGAATCTGGTGGACGATATGTGCACGTAATTGCTGATGGTTCGGTGGGCAAAAGTGGCGACATCAGTAAAGCAATTGCTATGGGTGCTGATGCAGTAATGATTGGTTCTGCTTTAGCAAGATCAACAACTGCACCTGGTGGAGGAAAACATTGGGGATCTGAAGCAGTACACAAAGATTTACCAAGAGGACAAGTTGTGGAACTAGGTGTAGCGGGAACTTTAGAACAAATTTTATTTGGCCCATCAATAAATGCCCAAGGCTCACTTAATTTAGTAGGTGCACTTAAGAAGGCTATGGCTACAACTGGGTATAGCGATCTAAAAGAATTACAAAGAATCGAAGTTGTAGTTAACAACACAAAAATTTAAGGAAATATGTCAACTCACGATTTAGTCCTCGTAGTTGATTTTGGTGCGCAATATGCACAACTTATTGCTAGACGAGTAAGAGAAGCTGGGGTTTACTCAGAAGTAATTTCTCATAAATTAAAACTGAGTGAAATATTAAAGTTAAATCCAAAAGCAATAATACTTTCTGGCGGTCCAGCCAGTGTTTATGCTGATAATGCTCCCAGCATTGATAAAGAAGTTTTTAACTCAGGAATTCCTGTTTTTGGAATTTGTTATGGGTTTCAACTTATGGCACAAAGTTTAGGTGGCAGTGTAAGTAAAACTGGAGAAAGCGAATACGGATCAACCACTGTTAACGTTGAAGTTAAATCTAAAATTTTTAATGGTTTAAAACCGCATCAAGAAGTCTGGATGTCACATGGTGACGCGGTTACAAAAGCACCACAAGACTTCATAGTCACCGCTACAAGCAGTGGTGCACCAATTGCAGCTTTTGAGTCAACATATTTAGCCCTTGCTGGAGTTCAATTCCATCCTGAAGTCTTGCATACTCAAAATGGTCAAACAGTGCTAGAACATTTCTTATTTGATATTGCTAAATTAAAACCAAGTTGGTCAACAGGAAATATCACGGAAGAACTAATAACTACCATAAAAGATCAGATTGGTGAAGGTCTGGCTATTTGTGGATTATCTGGAGGAGTTGACTCAGCTGTTGCTGCAACTTTAGTACACAAAGCCATAGGAAATAACCTAACTTGTGTTTTTGTTGATCACGGACTTTTACGGCAAGGAGAAAAAGAACAAGTAGAAAATGATTTTGTTAACGCAACAGGTGCAAAACTTGTTATCAAAGATGCAAAACAAAGATTTCTTGATGCTTTGAAAGATGAAAAAGAACCTGAATCTAAAAGAAAAATAATCGGACGAGAATTCATCCGAGTATTTGAAGAAGCAGCAGACGAAATAGTTAAATCAGCTCAAAAACCTTTTAGCTATCTAGTGCAAGGCACTCTTTACCCAGATGTAGTTGAATCTGGAGAAGGAAGTGCTACAGCCACTATTAAATCTCACCATAATGTTGGTGGGCTACCAGATGATTTGACATTTAAACTTGTCGAACCCTTAAGAAAATTATTTAAAGATGAAGTTAGAAAAGTTGGAAAAGAATTGAATTTACCAGATGCGATTATTAATCGTCATCCATTTCCGGGACCTGGTTTAGCTATCAGAATAGTTGGAGAAGTTAATCAAGATAATTTAGAAATATTAAGAAGCGCAGATGCTATTGCACGAGAAGAATTAACTAAAGCTGGATTAGATGAGTTAGTTTGGCAATTTCCAGTAGTGCTACTTGCTGATGTGAGAAGTGTGGGGGTGCAAGGAGACGGCAGAACTTATGGTCATCCCATAGTGCTTAGACCAGTATCAAGTGAAGATGCCATGACAGCAGATTGGTCAAGACTAGATCATGAACTATTGGCAAGAATTTCAAATAGAATTACCAACGAAGTTAAAGAGGTAAACCGGGTGGTATTAGATATAACTAGTAAGCCCCCAGGAACTATTGAATGGGAATAGCCAACAATTTGTGAAACTAAAAGCAAGAAGTTTGTGCGTGGGTATTTGATTTTCTCAAAATAAATATTATTGTATAAATATGGAATTTATCTACAAAACGTTTGTACTATTGCATTTCATCGGTTTAGCAGCATTATTTGGTGGATTTTTTGTGCAAATGAAATCCTCCCTCAAAGTAGTAAACCCAGCAATGTTTCATGGAGCATTGACTCAATTAGTAACTGGAATAGTTCTCGTTGGTTTAGCCGAATCTGGTGCTGTTGATAAAGAATTAGATCACATAACTATTACTATTAAATTAGTTGTCATTCTAGTAATTACGGCCCTTATCTTTGTAAACAGAAAGAAACCTTCAATTACCACAAGTTTATGGGGAATAATTGGCTTACTAACAATTGCTAACATGGCAATTGCGGTTTATCTCTAAGCGTCAACCTCAAAAAACATTTCAGCAAATCTGCCTTCGGGTAGATTTGCGGCATTTGATGCAATTGTCATCCAACTTGTGACCCGCTCTTTTAAATCTGTCATATGTTCTGTTTGGGATTTATGACTTTGTAAAGCTTTAAATTTTAATTCGACATTTTCTGTCACATCTAAATATTTTGTTGGGGAAGGATGTGCCATAACCCAAATCTTTGCAACATTCCATGGCTCCAAACCTTCTTTAAGTAAATGAGGAAAAGCAAATTGATTTCTCGCATCAGGATAAACAGCTTGAATTGCAACTTCTCCCACAGCTAGATGATCTGGGTGAGAGGCGGGCATTCTGGCCCAGTTTCTTTCAGGTGATTGAGTTATTAAAATATCTGGTTTGGTCATTCTTATTATTCGAACAAATTCTTCGCGAAGTTCCAGACTTGGCATAATCGATCCGTCATCTTTTCCTAGGTAAAAAATGTTATTTACACCCAGGACTTGGCCTGCAGCGCTTTGTTCAATTCTTCTTATTTTTCTCATTTCATCTCTACTAATTGATGCATCTTCACCACCTTGATGCCCATCGGTGGTGATGCAATAAGTAACTTCCGCACCAAGTTTTGTCAAAGATGCAATAGTTCCAGCAGCACCAAAATCAACATCATCAGGATGTGCTGTAATGACTAAAACTTTGGAACCAGATTTAGGAAGTTCAAGTGGTGTTAGAACAGGTGAAGTCATAGGTAACAACTTAGACTTAAGCAATGTCTGTTACTCAATCGGCTTTAGACGATCTAAATCCTCAACAAAAAGCAGCGGTAATCCACCAAGGAACTCCACTATTAATTGTGGCCGGAGCTGGTTCGGGCAAAACTAGAGTTCTTACTCGGCGTATTGCTTATTTGATGCGCGAGCGTGCAGTTTCCCCTCAAGAGATTTTGGCTATCACTTTCACAAATAAAGCAGCTGGAGAAATGAAAGAAAGGGTTGCCGATTTAGTGGGAGCCCCAGCTCGAATGATGTGGGTTTCAACTTTTCACTCTGCTTGTGTTCGAATTCTTCGAGGTGAGGCAAGTCGTTTAGGAAGAACTTCAAATTTCTCTATTTATGATTCAGCAGATTCTCTAAGGCTTGTCACAATGGTGGCAGCAAGTCTTGATATCAATTCCAAGGCTTTGAGTCCAAGATCAATGGCAAATCAAATTTCTTCATTAAAAAGTGAACTAATTGACCATGAGACATACATGAGTAAAGCAGAAACTGAGCAAGAAAAATTAGTTGCACAAGTTTATCGGGACTATGATCAAAGATTAGCTCGAGCAAATGCTTTTGATTTTGATGATTTAATTGGAGCTACTGTTGCAGCGTTACAACTATTTCCCGATGTAAAGAAAAAATACAGAAGTCGATTCAAACATATTTTAGTTGATGAATACCAAGACACCAATCATGCTCAATATATGTTGATTAAAGAACTTGTAGGAAATATTAAAGATGGCATAACTCCAGGAGAACTTTGTGTAGTAGGAGATGCTGATCAATCAATTTATGCATTTCGAGGTGCAACTATAAGAAATATTGAAGAATTTGAACGAGATTATCCCGATGCTAAAACAATTCTTTTGGAGCAAAACTATCGATCAACTCAAAATATTTTAACAGCAGCAAATGCAGTCATATCTCAAAATGCGGAAAGACGAGAAAAAAAACTTTGGACAGATGCTGGAAGTGGTGAACCAATAGTTGGTTATGTTGCTGACAATGAGCATGACGAAGCATCTTACGTCGCCCTTGAAATTGAAAGGTTGCGTGAGGAAAATAGTTATAAGTATGGTCAAATCGCAGTTTTCTACAGAACTAATAATCAATCACGTGCGCTGGAAGAAGTTTTTATAAGAATTGGAGTTCCATATCGAGTTGTTGGTGGATTAAAGTTTTATGAGAGAAAAGAAGTTAAAGATGTTTTAGCTTACTTGAGATCAATTGTTAATCTAGATGATGAGTTGTCATTGCGAAGAATAATTAATGTTCCTAAACGGGGAATCGGTGAAAAAGCTGAAGATGCTATAGATAATTTTGCTAGAAAAAATAAGTTAAGTTTTGGTCAAGCAATCATGCAAGCTAAAAATATTTCTGAGTTAAGCACCAAAGCTAATTCTTCATTAGTTGAATTTGCTGAGATGATGCAATCTTTTAGAGATATGTCTTTATCTGACACAAAACCCTCTGAAATAGTGCACGCGGTGTTAGAAAAAACAGGGTATTTAGAAATTTTGTTTAACTCAGATGATGCTCAAGATCAAGGCAGAGTTGAAAACTTAACAGAACTTGAATCTGTAGCAAGAGAATTTGAAGCAAGTCATAGTGTGGAAGAAAACGGATTAGCACAATTTTTAGAACATGTTTCATTAGTGGCAGATTCTGATGATGTACCAGGAAATGATGAAGGATTAATTACATTGATGACACTTCATACTGCAAAAGGTTTAGAGTTTCCAATCACGTTTTTAACTGGTATGGAGGAGGGAATCTTTCCTCATGCCAGGTCTCAAATTAATGAAAAAGAATTATCGGAAGAAAGAAGACTTGCATATGTTGGGATAACTAGAGCAAGGGAAAGACTTTATGTCACACGTTCTGTAACAAGATCTGTGTGGGGAGCTCCTTCTTATAATCCAAGTTCAAGATTCTTAGATGAAATACCTGCCTCATTAATTAGTTGGCAAAGGTTAGAACCTATGAATCAACCAGTTTCATCAGGTGGTTTTGGATCTGCTCCTGCTATGTCTCGGGCCAGTAAACCAAAAGAACCAAAACAGTATTTAATTCTTAACGCGGGAGATAAAGTTTTGCATGAAAGATTTGGTTTAGGAACAGTTACTGAAACTGCGGGAAGTGGTGATAATGCTGAAGCAACGATTGATTTTGGTTCAAATGGCACAAAGCGATTACTACTTAGATATGCACCCGTTGAAAAACTTTAATTAATCATTTCCCCAAAGCCAAATACCAGGATTTCTATACTTACCATTAACTAAAGTTTCAAAATGCAAATGTGCACCAAAGGCTTTTCCTGAAGCTCCAATATTTCCAATTCTTTCACCAACATCAACTTCTTGACCTGCTACAACTCGTATTCGAGATAAATGTGCATAACGTGTCACAACTCCATCTAAATGTTTTATTTCAATAGTTCTGCCATAGGCAGGTCTCCACCCAGTGAAAATAACGCTTCCTACTCTGGCGGCAAAAACAGAGTCACCATAATTTCCATTGAAATCAATTCCGGTATGCCAACCTAAATCCCAAATTCGTCCTTTTCTGCCATAACCAACTGAAATTCTTGCTCGAGCAGGATTAACTGTGTACTTAGCTCTTAAGGCTCTTCTTTCAGCTGCTTTTCTTTCTTTCTCAGCAGCAATTCGAGCTACTTCTCTTGCCGCAATTTCTGCAACTTGTGCTTTAAATCTAATGACTTTATCTTCTGTTCCCGGTGCTCCCAATTTTGCAACAGCAGGTGTTTCAATAATTGGTAAATCAGCAGCAGCAACATCTTCGTTAGCAACAGATATGTCTAAAGACGAATCAGCCTTAATCACCGGATCTGAAGAAATTGAAAAATTCGATGGCAATGCCATTGAAATGGTTAAGCCAATTGCAATTAATAAAACTGATCCTGAGATCCAACGGTTGTTAGGGGTTCTAAATTTTGTCATCCTGCCCTTAACCTTGCCCGATGTCACACCAGTAACACACCACTGGGTTAGTGATGAACTTCATTTGACTCAAGTAAGCCTGTTTGATTCATAGACAATAGGCTAAGAAAGCGATTTAAGCGGCATTGCTGCATATAAGGAGCATTTAGAAAACGTGGATCTCTACGAGTACCAAGCAAAAGAACTTTTTGCAATTCATGGAGTAACCACACAAGTCGGCAAAGTTGTCACATCTGCCACAGATGCTCAAAAAGCTGCAGCTGAATTTAACTGCCCAGTGGTTGTTAAAGCACAGGTAAAAACTGGAGGTCGCGGAAAAGCTGGTGGTGTTAAATTAGCAAATAATCCAGCAGAAGCATTAGAAAAAGCACAAAATATTTTAGGTCTAGATATCAAAGGCCATATTGTTAAAAAGGTTCTAATTACACCAGCAGAAGATATCAAAGAGGAATACTACGTTTCATTTTTACTTGACAGGACTAATAGAACATTTCTCTGCATGGCAAGTGTGGCAGGAGGTATGGATATTGAAGAAGTTGCAGCCAAAACACCAGAAAAATTAGCAATGATTAAAATTGATCCTTTAGTTGGTGTGGATTTAGTGAAGGCACAAGAAATTTCAGTGGCTGCAGCAATTCCAGCACAAGTTCAAAAAGATGTGGCAGATTTAATTGAAAAAATGTGGAAGATGTTTGTGGCAACTGATGCCACTTTGGTAGAAGTAAATCCTTTAGTAAGAACAAACGATGATCGAATTGTTGCTCTAGATGGAAAAGTTACATTAGATGAAAATGCAAGTTTTAGACACAATGAAAATGAAGGATTTATCGATACTGCAAATGTTGATCCATTAGAAACAGCCGCCAAAGCAAAAGATCTAAATTATGTGAAACTTGAAGGAAGTGTTGGCATTATTGGAAACGGTGCAGGATTAGTTATGAGCACACTTGATGTGGTTGCTTATGCGGGTGAAAAGTTTGGTGGAATAAAACCTGCTAACTTTCTTGATATTGGTGGAGGAGCATCAGCACAAGTAATGGCCGATGGCTTAGGAATAATTTTATCTGATCCTTCAGTAAAATCAGTATTTGTAAACGTCTTTGGCGGTATCACAGCTTGTGATGCTGTGGCAAATGGAATAGTGCAAGCAATTGAAATATTAAAATCTGGACCAAATTATGTTCAACGGCCAATTGTGGTGCGACTTGATGGAAATAATGCACAAGAAGGATTAAGAATTTTAAGAGAGGCAAAACCAGAAAATGTTGAAATTGTTGACACTATGGATAATGCTGCAGCGAGAGCAGCCCAATTGGCAGCAGGAATTAAATAATGGCAATTTTATTAAATGAAAATAGCAAAGTAATTGTTCAAGGAATGACTGGTTCTGAAGGTAAAAAACATACAGAAAGAATGATTAAATCTGGGACTAAAATTGTTGGGGGAGTAACACCAAGTAAAGGTGGACAAACTTTAGAAGTTGCTGGAAAAGATATTCCAGTATTTAACTCTGTGAAAGAAGCAATTATTGCAACAGGAGCAAATGTGTCTGTCGTTTTCGTTCCACCTAAATTTGCTAAAGGTGCAGTTGTTGAAGCCGTAGATGCCGCAATGCCTTTAGTTGTAGTTATTACTGAAGGAATTCCTGTTCATGACACAGCACATTTCTTTACCTACGCGCAAAAACCTGGCAAAACTAGAATTATTGGACCAAATTGTCCAGGAATTATTTCTCCTGGTTTAAGTAATGCAGGAATTATTCCAGCAGACATCACAAATAAAGGATCAATTGGTTTAGTTTCAAAGTCTGGAACCCTGACCTATCAGATGATGTATGAATTAAGAGATCTTGGATTTACCACCGCAATTGGAATTGGTGGAGATCCAATTATCGGCACCACTCATATAGATGCTTTACGAGAATTTGAAAATGATCCTGACACAAAAGCAATAGTGATGATTGGGGAGATTGGTGGTGATGCTGAAGAAAAAGCAGCAGAATTTATCAAGGCAAACATCAAAAAACCAGTTGTTGCTTACGTTGCCGGTTTTACAGCTCCAAAGGGTAAAACTATGGGGCATGCAGGTGCAATTGTTTCTGGCTCAAGTGGAACAGCGGAAGCAAAAAAAGTTGCATTAGAAAAAGCTGGAGTTAAAGTAGGTAAAACTCCAAGTGAAACAGCACTTTTGTTACGCGCCGCAATAAAATAATTTTGTGACCGATACTCCAGTTCAACGCCACGGCGTTGTTGTTGCTGGGCTATTAGTTACTTTGTGGACTTTTTTGATAACTTTTGGACTTTCAGTAACTCTTATTTTTACAACTTGGATTCTTGCTGGAGATAGAACAACAACTATTTCTGAAGCATTTAAAGTTGTAATCTGGGGATATTTAGCAATGCAAGGTGTTCCTCTAGTAATTAACTCTACAGTTTTATCACTTCCATTTTTAGGATTTTTGTTACTAACACTTCTATCTCTGTATAGATCTTCAAGATGGGCTATTAGATCTGCTTTATATGAAAATGTTAAGAGACCTACTTTAATTTCATTATTAGTAGTTAGCGTTGCCTCTATTTCTTATTGTGGCGTAATCGCGATTTTAAGGTTTTTTGTTGAACCACAAAATATTAATTGGGTTGAGGTAATGCTAAAACCCATCATTATGGTTATTTCAATGTCAATCTTTGCAGTGGGAACCGTTGGAGGAACTTGGTCATTAATATTTGATGATCTAGATTTTATTATTCAAAGAATTTTGAAATTAATTTTTAGATACACATTACTTACATTATTAATAGGTATAATTGTAATTTTAATAGCTATTGGATTAAATTACGAAAGTATGCTGCTGGTGCAGTCATCTCTTTTAGGAGGAGTTGTAGCTGTTATTGCAGTTGTTGTTTCAGGAATTGGCTGGTTACCAAATTTTGTTTTGTGGGCGTGGGCGTGGCTTACTAGTTCTACTGTTGCACTTGGAACAGGTTCAAGTATCTCTTTAAATTCTGTCACGATAAGTCAATTGCCAGTATGGCCATGGTTTGCCCTAATTCCAACTAGCCTGCCGTCTTGGACAAGATACTTGCTAGCAATTCCTTTACTAGTTGGCTTTGCAATTGCGGTGAGTACTAGAAACAAAAAAATTTCACTCTGGATAGTTTCTGCTTTCTTAACTTCTTTAGGTGTCTCAGCGATTTTAAGTGGATTGAGTTACTTAAGTTCAGGGTCATTAGGGAGTAATTTATTAGTAAATTTTGGAGTTTCTCCAAGAGAAGTCTTTCAGCGAAATATGACTTGGTTCTTAGTAAGCCAAATCATAGTTATTGTCTTTGTGGGTTTGATTCGATATAACAAGAATAAAAAAAATGATAAAGAAATTGAAGAAGAGACGCCAAATTGAAACAAAAAGTTGCGATATTAGCTTCTGGCACAGGCTCACTCTTTGAAGCTTTAGTAAAGCATTCGCTAACAAGTAAAAATTTTGAAGTTGTGCTACTTGTTTCCGATCAAAAAAATTCTGGTGTCATAGAAAAATCTATGAATTTGAAGTTAAAAAATATTGTTATAGATGCAAAATCTTACCCAGATAAGGATTTATGGTCAAAAGATTTAATTAAGGTATTAATTGAACATAAAGTAGATTGGATATTTTGCTTAGGTTTTATGCGTATTTTAGATAATAATGTTGTTAGTAGCTTTAAAAATAAGATTATTAACTCTCATCCTGCTTTGTTACCTAATTTTCCTGGTGCCCAGGCAGTCCAAGATGCACTGGCTGCTGGTGTTACTCAAACTGGGGCAACTGTGCACTTGATAGATGAAGGCATAGATACTGGTCCAATTATTTTGCAAAAAACCGTTGAGATAAGACCAGAAGACACAAAGGATTCATTGCACGAGCGAATAAAAGAAGTAGAGAGAAAATTGATATGCGATGCCATGGATAGGCTGAGCCAGAATAAGTTTGCTGTAGTAAATGGAAAGGTTGAATTCAATTCATGAGTAGGCAAAAAATTACCAGGGCACTTGTTAGTGTTTCTAATAAACAAGGCCTACAGGAATTAGCAGTAGCACTACATAATGCTGGAGTCGAAATTATTTCAACTGGGTCAACAGCAGAAGAAATAATAAAATTTAAGATTCCGGTGACATTAGTTTCAAATGTCACAAATTTTGCTGAAATACTTGACGGTCGCGTTAAAACCCTCCACCCGGCAATTCATGCAGGAATATTGGCAGATCTTAGAAAAGATAATCATAAAAATTCTTTAAAAGATTTGAATATAAAACCATTTGATTTAGTAGTGGTCAACTTATATCCATTTAATGAAACAGTGTCATCTGGTGCAAATTTCGAAGACTGTATTGAACAAATTGATATAGGTGGACCAACTTTAGTCAGAGCGGCTGCTAAAAATTTTGAGAACGTATCAGTAATTGTTTCTCCTGAAAATTACCCAGATTTAATCAGTAGTTTGACAGAGGGCATAACCAGAGATCAAAAACTTAAGTGGGCAGCACAAGCCTTTTCGCATACTGCAACTTATGAAAATCTAATAGCGCGATGGTTCTCTAAAAAAACTACTCCTGAACAAGATTCCCCAGACTGGGTTGGTGCATCTTTTACTAGATCCCAAGTACTTCGTTACGGCGAAAACCCACACCAAAGTGCTGCACTATACAAAGGAATTAGTTCCGAAAAAGGAATTGCACAAGCAAAACAATTATCTGGCAAGGAAATGTCTTATAACAATTATGTTGATGCAGATAGTGCTCGAAACGCAGTCTTTGATCACGTTGAACCTTGTGTGGCAATAATTAAACATGCAAATCCGTGTGGAATTGCTATTAGTCAAGATTTAGCAACAGCTTATAAAAAAGCTTTTGAAACAGATAAGGTTTCAGCATTTGGTGGAGTAGTTGCAACAAACAGAAAAGTTGATAAGTCCACAGCAGAATTAATTAATGATGTTTTTACTGAAGTTATCGTTGCGCCAAATTATGACGATGATGCTTTAGCAATTCTGAAATCTAAACCTAACTTGAGAATACTTCAACTATCTGGTCCACACATGGGTCATAGAGTTGAGTGGAGAGTTATTTCTGGTGGTGTTCTAATGCAAAGTGTTGACGATGTGGAAGTGGCAGGAGATGATCCAGACTCGTGGAAGCTTGTTGCAGGAGAAAAAGCAAATGCAGAAATGCTTTCTGACTTAGAGTTTGCTTGGAGATCGGTAAGGGCCCCAAAATCAAATGCAATTGTTTTAGCAAAAAATGGTGCGACCATGGGCATAGGCATGGGGCAAGTTAATAGAGTTGATGCAGCACATTTAGCAGTCAAACGTGCCGGTATTGAACGAGCAAAACTAAGTGTTGCAGCTTCAGAAGCTTTTTTTCCATTTGTTGATGCTTTTCAAGTTCTAATTGAAGCAGGTGTAGTTGGAGTTGTTCAACCAGGTGGATCAAAAAATGATAACGAAATTATTGAGTTAGCTAAAAAAACTGGTGTCACGATGTATCTGACAGGTGTGCGCCATTTTTCTCATTGAAAAAGCAAGTTTTCCACTAGCAATAACATTGGCATTTATGGCAGGAATTGCGGCAACTTTACAAGCAGGAATAAGTGGTCAACTAGCAACTGAACTCAATGATGGAATCATGGCTGCCCTTATTTCAAATATTGGTGGCGCAATATTTATGTCACTATTTTTATTTAGTCCCGAAGTACGGGAAAAAGGTAAAAAGCTATATCGAGATGTTATGAATGCCAAATTTGCCAAGTGGCAACTACTTGGAGGAGTAGCAGGAGCTATTTATATTGCCACAGCATCAAGCACCGTAAGTATTATTGGCACTGGTTTATTTACAGTGGTTTTAATTGCATCTCAAAATGTGAGTGGAATTATTGCAGATAAGTTTGGATTAAGTTCAGGTCTAAAAAAGGGTTTCACAAAGAAAAGAGTTTTAGCAGCCCTTATTGGAATTATTGCAATAATTCTCTCAGTTTCAGAATTTAAAGGTGAAATTTTATGGTTACCAATAGTTGCTGTGGTAGTAGCAGGATTAGCGGTAACTATTCAATTTGCTTTGAATGCTCGAGTTACACATGCCTCTAATTCACAAGTTTCCGCGTTTATAAATTTTCCGATGTCTATGTTTGCCGTGCTAATTACTTTATTTTTTATGTATTTATTTGGTAAAACTTGGCCAACATGGCCAAGTCAATGGTGGCTCTATAGTGCTGGGATTATGGGAGCAATTGTGGTTTATTTAGCTGCTGCAACTGTAAGAAATTTAGGTGTTTTACTTTTTGGATTAGTCAGTGTCTCAGGCCAATTGATTGCTTCAATCGTTTTGGACATAGTGATTCCCAATAACAACATAAATGTTGGATGGGCACTGTTAACTGGTGCAGGACTTATGCTCTTGGCTGTCTATTTAGCAAGTGATGTGAGGTAGCGTTACTTTTATGAGTGCTACAACTCCTCAATCAAATTCTGAAAATAAAGGTCTTCATGCCATCGCTAATCCAACACAAAAAGGAAGATGGCAAAAATTATTTAGACGACAATGGCCAACTATATTTCCATTGTTAATAACTATGTCAGGCATAGTTTTAGCTACTCAAATCAACTTTCGAATAGGTGCCCTAGTTTTCTCTTTGGGGGTGGGGGTTGCAGCAGTGTTACGTGCATCACTTCCGCGATTTGCCCTGGGCTGGTTGTATGTGCGAACCAAGTGGATTGATGTTTTGATCTTGGTCAGCTTTTCTCTTCTCCTGTTAACTCTTTCTATAGTTGTGCCCTCTTAAACTTTGTTTTCTAGTATTTGACTAGGATTTGTAGTGAAAGTAAATAAATTTGTTGTTTTAATTTGAAAGGATTACTCATTTAGGTGAGCAGATCAGGCAAAGTCTCCGTCATCGGAGCAGGTTTTTATGGTTCCACAACTGCAATGCGCCTAGCTGAATATGACATGTTTGAAACCGTAGTTCTAACAGATGTGGTTGATGGAAAAGCAGAAGGACTTGCTTTGGACATGAATCAATCAAGACCTATTGAAAAATTTGAAACAAAGATAATTGGACAAACCACTACAGCAGATGGTTCTGGCTATGAAGCAATAAAAGGATCCAACATTGTTGTGATAACTGCTGGTTTGCCAAGAAAACCAGGTATGAGCCGAATGGATTTAATTGAAACAAACGCCAAAATTGTCCGTCAAGTTTCAGAAAATGTTGCCAAGCATGCACCAGATGCAGTTGTAATTGTTGTTTCCAATCCGTTAGATGAAATGACCGCTTTAGCACAATTAGCGACAGGTTTTCCAAAAAATAAAGTGATGGGTCAAGCTGGCATGCTTGATACCGCAAGATTCAGTAATTTTGTGGCAGAAAAAACTGGCTCAGACATAAACGACGTCAAAACTTTAACTTTAGGTTCTCATGGTGAAACTATGGTTCCAGTACCGAGTCAATCAAGTGTAAAAGGAAAAATGTTAAGTGATATTTTATCAAAAGCAGATATTGATTCACTGGTAGATCGCACCAGAAATGGTGGCGCTGAAGTTGTTGCATTATTAAAAACCGGTTCTGCTTACTACGCACCTTCTGCAGCTGCGGCAAGAATGGCTAAAGCAGTTATTACAAATTCAAGAGAAGTAATGCCTGTTTGTGCCTGGGTGGATGGCGAATTTGGAATCAGTGGAGTTTATTTAGGCGTTGAAGCTGAAATTGGATCTAATGGCATTAACAAAGTTGTTGAAACAAAATTATCAGAAGATGAGCTCAATAATTTAAAGACTGCTGCCGAAGCTGTTAGGACCAAACAAGCAGACGTTAAAGATCTGTAGGGAATAGGAATCGACATGGCAAAAATTAAAGTAGCAAATCCAGTTGTTGAACTTGATGGTGATGAAATGACTCGCATCATTTGGCAGTTCATTAAAGATGAATTAATTTTGCCCTATCTTGATATTAATCTTAATTACTTTGATTTAAGTATTAAAAATCGTGATAAAACAGATGATCAAGTAACAATTGATTCAGCAAATGCAATTAAAAAATGTGGAGTTGGAATCAAGTGTGCAACTATAACTCCAGATGAAGCACGAGTTAAAGAATTTAATCTTAAAAAAATGTGGAAATCACCAAATGGAACTATTCGAAACATTCTTGGTGGAGTTATTTTTCGTGAACCAATAATTATCAGCAATATTCCAAGACTTGTTCCTTCATGGACTAAACCAATTGTTATTGGCCGTCATGCCCATGGAGATCAATACAAGGCAACAGATTTTGTGGTACCAGGTCCTGGAAAAGTCACTATGACTTATCAGCCTGAAGATGGTTCAAGTCCTATGGAATTTCAAATAGCAAACTTCACTGGTTCAGGTGTAGCAATGGGAATGTATAACTTTGATGAAAGCATCAAAGATTTTGCTAGAGCATCTTTAAATTATGGTTTAAACAGAAATTATCCAGTTTATTTATCAACTAAAAATACAATATTGAAAGCTTACGATGGTCGCTTCAAAGATATTTTTCAAGAAATTTATGAAAAAGAATTTAAAGCTCAATTTGGGGCTGCAGGATTAACTTATGAACATCGATTAATTGATGACATGGTTGCCACTGCCTTGAAATGGGAAGGTGGATATGTGTGGGCATGTAAAAACTATGACGGAGATGTGCAAAGTGATACTGTGGCCCAAGGTTTTGGTTCCCTAGGATTGATGACAAGTGTTTTGATGACACCAGATGGAAAAATTGTGGAATCAGAAGCTGCACACGGCACGGTTACTCGTCATTATCGACAACATCAAAAAGGTCAACCAACTTCAACAAATCCAATAGCATCAGTTTTTGCCTGGACTAGAGGTTTAATTCACAGAGCTAAACTAGATAGCAATAAAGAATTAGATAACTTCGCCAAAGCTCTTGAGGATGCTTGTGTTAAAACAGTTGAGTCTGGTTTGATGACTAAAGATTTAGCCGGATTAATTGACAAAAATCAGAGCTGGGCCACAACTGAGGATTATTTGGCTGGAATTAAGCGCCAATTAGACTCAAGTTTATAAACTCTGACACTGATTGAGTAGCATCTTAAACATATGAGTACTTGGGTTAGTGCCCTTATTGTTCTAGTTTTCATTCTAATTGGTGGATTTTTTGCTGCCGCTGAAATTGCTTTAGTTTCTTTACGCGAATCACAAGTAAAAAGAATCGCAGAGACAAAAGGCAGAAGAGGAAAACTCTTAAAAGATTTACACGAGCACCCAAATAGATTTTTAGCTTCAGTTCAAGTCGGAGTAACTGTGGCAGGCTTTATCGGAGCTGGATTTGGTGCATCAAGTCTAACTCCAGTGCTATCTCCTGTTTTAGATTTGTTTCTGCCTAGACAAATTGTTTCATTTATTGCATTTATAATAATTACCTTATTTATTGCTTATTTTTCATTAGTATTTGGAGAATTAGTACCTAAAAGGTTGGCACTACAAAATTCAGAACAGTGGGCATTAATTGCTGTTTACCCAATAGATCTCTTAGCTAGAATCTCTAGACCATTTATTTGGTTATTAAGTCGTTCTACAAACATAATCCTTAAATTACTTGGGGTAGATCCTCAAGCAAGTAGACAAGAGTTAACTGGCGAAGACTTAAGAGATTTAGTAGCTGGGCACGGAGAATTAAGTGATAATGAACGAGCTTTAATTGATGATGTTTTTGAAGCAGACGATCGTGAAATAAAAGAAGTGATGACTCCTCGCACAGAAGTTGAATTTCTTGATGCTGACTCAACAATTCCTGAAGCTGCCCTAATTGTAGAAAAACTTCCCCACACTAAGTATCCGGTCATGAACAAAACAGCAGATGAAGTTGTTGGCTTTGTCCATGTTCGACAATTGCTTTCGCTTGAGGCTAGGAAATCAAGTAAGCAATTAGGAGAGATTGCTATTGCTGTGGATTCAATTCCTGGTACAACTTCGGTGCTAAGTGCATTAGCTCAAATGAGAAAAGGTAATCAACATTTATTAATTGTGGCCGATGAATATGGTGGAACAGCAGGAATCGTTACACTTGATGATTTGGTTGAAGAACTAATTGGCGATATTCGCTACCAAGATGAAGAACCTGAACATGAAGTAAATGAACTAGATTTTCATGGCGAAATAGAAGTTGAAGGGTTAATGAACCTAGATGACTTTGCTGATGAAACACACATCCATTTACCTGAAGGACCTTATGAAACAGTTGCTGGATTTGTGATTGCCAAGCTTGGCACTCTTCCAAATGTTGGAAAGTCTGTTATTGCCGAACAATGTAAATTTGAAATCATTGCTATGGATATCAGACGAATTGCTCGGGTGAGAGTAAGTCGAATTGAGCCCTCAAATGCCAAGCATGGTGGACAATAAGTCTTATGGCAAAACCAAGTGTTTTATCTGGAATTCAACCTACGGCTGATTCATTCCATATCGGAAATTACTTTGGAGCACTTCGACAATGGGTGAGTTTGCAAGAAACTCACGATTGTTTTTATTCCGTTGTAGATTTACATGCCATAACTTCTGAATTTGATCCTAAAGTTTTAAAGAAAAGAACTTTAACTTCATTTGCACAACTTTTAGCTGTAGGAATTGACACAAACAAAAGCACAATTTTTGTACAAAGCCAAGTCCCTCAGCATGCCCAACTTGCTTGGGTTTTAAGTTGTTTCACCGGTTTTGGTGAAGCAGGAAGAATGACACAATTCAAAGATAAAACTCAAAAGGGTGGACAAGAAAGATCTTCTGTTGGATTATTTACCTATCCAATTTTGCAAGCTGCAGATATTTTGCTTTATCAAGCACAAAGTGTTCCAGTGGGAGAAGATCAAAGACAACACTTAGAGTTAACAAGAGATTTAGCAACTAGATTTAATAACCAGTTTGGTAAAACATTCATAGTTCCTGAAGCTTTCATTGTTAAAGAGTCCGCTAAAATATTAGATTTGCAAGATCCAAGTGCCAAGATGAGTAAGTCTTCGCCTCAAGGTTGTGTTTTTATCTTGGATGAACCAGATGTGGTGATGAAAAAATTTAAAACCGCGCTAACAGATAGTGGAAAAGAAATTAAATACGATCCCGTAAATAAACCAGGTGTTTCAAATCTATTAGGCATCATCAAAGCTATTACTAGTGAGGAAATGTCTTTAATTGAGAGCCAATTTGTCAATAAAGGCTATGGAGATCTCAAAACATACACAGGAGAATTGGTTGTGGAAAAAATCATCAAACCCTTTAGGGAAAAAACACTTTCCTTGCTCGGAAATGAGAAGGAACTTAGTACTTTAATGACTCAAGGAGCCCAAAAGGCTGAAAAAGTTGCCGCAAATACATTAAGAAATGTTTACGAAAAAGTCGGTTTTTAACTTCTAATTATTTACGGCGGGCAATTGTTTTGCCCAACCAAACAAGTGGATCGTACTTAATGTCAACTACACGTTCTTTCATTGGAATAATTGCATTATCAGTAATCTTGATATGTTCTGGGCAAACTTCCGTACAACATTTGGTTATATTACACATTCCCAATCCATGAGATTCTTGTGCTTCTTTTTTTCTGTCCAATTCATCTAATGGGTGCATGTCTAATTCTGCAAGTCTGATGAAGAATCTTGGGCCAGCAAAACTTTCTTTGTTTTCTTCGTGATCACGAATTACGTGGCATACGTCTTGGCATAGGAAACACTCAATACATTTTCTAAATTCTTGACTTCTTTCCACATCTTGTTGCTGCATTCTGTATTTACCGGGATTTAATTTTGCGGGTGGCTGGAAGGATGGAATTTCACGGGCTTTTATGTAGTTGAAAGAAACATCTGTGACTAAATCTTTAATTACAGGAAATGATCGTAACGGGGTAACTGTTACCTCATCAGTCTCACCGAAAGTATTCATACGGGTCATACACATTAAACTTGGTTTACCATTTATTTCAGCACTGCATGATCCACATTTTCCGGCTTTACAATTCCATCGCACCGCTAAATCTGGGCTATCGGTAGCTTGTAAACGATGAATTACATCAAGTAGTACTTCACCTTCGCTTACTTCCACGTTGTAATTGACAAGTTCGCCTTTTTCTTTATTACCACGCCACACTCGTAACTTAGCTAGATAACCCATTAGTTAAGCCCCCATTCCAAGTTGTACTAATTCTTCAGGTAGTAAATATTTACTTAATTCTTCTTCGCCAAATAAATCAGCTAATTCTTTTGGCATTGGCGGAATTGCTTCAATCTTGGTATCAATACTTGATCCATTCCAGGAAGTAATAACGTGTTTTGGTCGCCAATTTTTATCCATATTAGGGAAGTCATTCCTGGTGTGACCACCGCGTGACTCTTCTCTAACTAAGGCACTTTTAGCAATTGATTCACTGACCAAAAGCATGTTTTCAAGATCAAGTGATAAATGCCATCCAGGATTGAATTGTCTTTCGCCCTGTACTGTGACTTTTTTTGCACGTTTCTTTAAGTCTTCTAGTTTTGTTATTGCATCAAGCATTTCATCACCGTCACGAATGATTCCTACAAGATCATTCATAACTTGTTGTAATTCTTGATGTACGGCATAAGGATTCTCATCACTATCGCCATTAAACGGGGCTAGTGCTTTATTTAATGCTTGTTCAACAATTTGTTCACTTACTTTAGGTTTAGAACTTAATGAGTTAACATACTGGCTTGCCCCCACACCGGCACGACGACCAAAGACCAAAAGATCTGAAAGTGAATTTCCACCTAAACGATTTGATCCATGCATGCCACCTGCAACTTCACCTGCGGCAAATAATCCGGGCACTCCAATAGCAGCACCAGAATCAGGATCAACTTGAATGCCACCCATTACGTAATGACAGGTGGGTCCAACTTCCATTGGTTGTTTAGTTATGTCCACATCAGCTAATTCTTTAAATTGATGCCACATTGATGGCAATCTTTTTTTAATTACTTCTGGTTTCAAACGTGTTGACACATCTAAGAACACACCACCATGAGGAGATCCTCGAGAGGCTTTTACTTCAGCATTAATTGCTCTTGCTACTTCATCTCGAGGCAATAATTCAGGAGGTCTTCGATTTGAATCAGGATTTTCATACCAACCATCTGCTTCTGCTTCAGTTTCAGCATATTTGTCTTTAAATATGGCAGGAATATAGTTGAACATAAATCTTTTACCTTCAGAGTTTTTTAAAACTCCACCATCACCACGAACAGATTCAGTTACTAAAATTCCTTTAACACTTGGTGGCCAAACCATTCCTGTGGGATGAAATTGCACAAATTCCATGTGCATCAAGTTTCCACCTGCTTTTAAGGCAAGTGCATGACCATCTCCTGTGCCTTCCCAAGAATTGGAAGTTACTTTGAAAGATTTACCTATGCCACCTGTTGCTAATACAACAGCAGGTGCTTGAAACATTACAAATTCGCCATTTTCACGTTTATAACCCATCACACCTGAAACTTTGCCATCAGTTTTTAAAATTTCAGTAATTGTTAACTCTGCAAAAACTTTAATTCTAGCGTCGTAATCCCCAGATTCTTTGAAGTCTTCTTGTTGGAGAGAAACAATTTTTTGTTGCAAGGTTCTTATTAATTCCAAACCAGTGCGATCACCAACGTGGGCTAGTCGAGGATATTCATGGCCTCCAAAGTTTCTTTGGCTAATTTTTCCATCTGGAGTTCTGTCAAATAGCGCACCGTAAGTCTCTAACTCCCACACACGATCAGGTGCTTCTTTGGCGTGAAGCTCTGCCATTCTCCAATGATTTTGAAATTTGCCACCACGCATTGTGTCTCTGAAATGAACCTGCCAATTATCTTTGGAATTAACATTTCCCATAGATGCAGCAATTCCACCTTCAGCCATAACGGTATGAGCTTTTCCAAAAAGAGATTTACAAATGATGGCAGTTCTTAAGCCACTGGCACGAGATTCAATAGCAGCGCGTAATCCTGCACCACCTGCTCCAACTATCACAACATCAAAGTCGTGACGTTCAATTTCTGACATTTATCCCCTTTAGAAGAAATAGAAATTAGTTATGGTGTTACTTGCCACAAGTCGAACATAAAAATCACATAGTGCTACACCAATTAATGAAACCCAAGCATATTTAGGATGACTAGCGTTCAATTTAGAAATAATCATCCAACTTTTATACCTAATTGGATGCTTACTGAAATGTTTTAATCTACCGCCCATAATGTGACGACAAGAATGACAGGAAAGTGAATATAGCCATAAGAATGTTGCATTAGCTAATAAAATTAGAGTTCCCACACTCATATGACCCCATTGACCTTCAGGGTTTTTAAACGCAATTATTGCGTCGTAAGTAAGCAAGGTGTTAAAAGCTAAACCAGCAATAAAGAAGTATCTATGAGAATTTTGTAAAATTAATGGAGATTTAGTTTCACCTGAATATGATTTATGTGGTTCTGCTACGCCACAAGAAGGTGGAGATAACCAAAATGAACGGTAATAAGTTTTTCTGTAGTAATAACAAGTTAAACGAAAGCCAAGTGGAAAAACTAATATTAGTAGCGCAGGTGAAAGTACCCACCAACTACCAAATGGTTGTCCAAGATGTGAAGCTCCTTCAATACAACTGGTGGCAAGACATGGAGAATAAAAAGGTGAAAGCAATGGTTCAGTAAAATAGTATTTATTTTCAAAAGCTCTGAAGGTCGAATAAATAATGAAAGAAACTAAAACAAATACTGAGATAGCAGGTTCTATCCACCATTTATCAACACGTAAATGACGAAAACCAATACTTGCTCTACCTGATGATTCAACCCCACGTTCTAGTGAGCTAATTGCCATGTTGTGAGTTTACTGCGAGTAGGGGTAAGCCTGCATAGTCAGAAGTTGGTCAAACCGATGTGAAATGTCACACAAGTTTATTTAGGGGTCTTGGTTAAGACTCATCCCTAATTTCTAAAAGCACAGCACCGTTTGCAACAGATGCCCCAACCTCCACAGATAAGTCACCTATGAACCCATCTTTATGGGCAGAAATAGGTTGTTCCATTTTCATGGCCTCGATTACAAATAATAATTCGCCTTGACTTACCTTTTGACCATTTTTAACAGCAATCTTTACCACTGTTCCTTGCATTGGACTTTGAACCGCATCTGAATTAAGAGATCCAAGTGTTGTTCTTTGATGTCTTGCTACCGGGGGCTTTTTTTGTTTAACCCCACCAGAAGATAAACCAACAGGCATAGTGATTTCTATTCGTTTGCCATTTAATTCCAAAACTAAAGAGGATCTATCCTCAAGCACAATTGAAGAGGATGAATCTTGGTATTGGGGAATTTCATTTTTAAATTCTGATTCAATCCAACTTGTATAAATACTAAATTTTTGCAAAGGGTCAACTGGGGCAAATGCAGGATCATTTAAAACTGCCCGGTGAAATGGTAGAGCTGTTGCAATACCTTCTGCTTCAAATTCACTTAAAGCCCTTTTTGCTCTTTCTATTGCTTCAGTTCTATTTGCTCCAGTAACAATTAATTTTGCTAGTAAAGAATCGAAGTTTCCTCCAATTACATCACCTTGTTTAAAACCTGCATCAATTCTTACTCCTGTGCCACTTGGTTCCTTCCAAACTTTGAGCTGACCTGGTGCTGGTAAGAAATTTCTGCCAGGATCTTCACCGTTAATACGAAATTCAATACTGTGACCATTAACTATGGGATCGTGGTATCCAAGTTTTTCTCCACTGGCAATTCTTATTTGTTCACGAACTAAATCAATGCCTGTTACTTCTTCGCTTACGGGATGTTCTACTTGCAGACGAGTATTTACTTCTAGAAAAGAAATAGTTCCATCTTGACCAATTAGGAATTCACAAGTTCCAGCACCTTCATAATTTGCTTCTTTAAGAATTGCTTTTGATGAATCATAAAGTTGTCTTCGTTGATCATCTGTTAAGAACGGGGCAGGTGCTTCCTCAACAAGTTTTTGGTGTCTTCTTTGAAGTGAACAATCACGAGTTGAAATAACAACAACGTTGCCAAATTTGTCTGCCAAACATTGAGTTTCAACATGTCGGGGGCGATCAAGATATCGTTCAACAAAACATTCACCACGACCAAAAGCTGCTGTTGCTTCTCTTACCGCTGATTCATAAAGTTCGACTATTTCTTCTTGAGTACGTGCCACCTTTAAACCACGGCCACCTCCACCAAATGCTGCCTTTATGGCAATTGGTAAATCATATTTATTTGCAAATTCAACAACTTCTTCAGCGTTTTTGACTGGATCTTTTGTTCCAGGAACAAGAGGAGCACCAACTTTTGCTGCAATGTGTCGTGCTTGAACTTTGTCACCTAAAGCTTTAATTGATGCGGGGGAGGGACCAATCCAAATCAAACCAGCATCAATAACACTTTGGGCAAACTCAGCATTTTCTGAAAGAAATCCATAACCGGGGTGGATTGCATCAGCACCTGATCTTTTTGAAATTTCTAATATTTTGGGAATTGATAAATAAGTTTCAGATGCCACATTTCCATTTAAAGAATAAGCTTCATCGGCGTGTAATACATGAAGTGAATCTCTATCTGAATCGGCATAGATTGCAACACTTGAAATTCCAGAATCTTTACACGCTCTTGCAATTCGAACTGCTATTTCGCCTCGATTAGCAATTAAAATTTTTGTTATAGAATTTTTTTGAACACCAGATTTTACCATGATTTGTTACTTTAGGCCATTTCCCATAACGAAGTCCACGAGAGCCCAAGATCTCGAACAATTTCTCTTAATGCTGGAAGTGATAAGCCAACTACATTACTGTGGTCACCTTGTACTTGCTTCACAAAAGCAGCACCTAGTGAATCGATTGTGAAGGCCCCAGCAACATTTAAAGGTTCACCACTTGCAACATAGTCAAGAATTTCTTTGTCATCAACATCTGCAAACTCAACTGTTGTTGATACAACTTTGGAAATAGTTTTTTTGCTGTCTATTCTAATTACCGTGTGACCTGTGTGTAAAACCCCTGATTTTCCGCGCATATTTTTCCATCGCTGGATAGCATTTTCAGCATTTAGAGGTTTACCTAGGCTTTGAGATTCAAATTCCAACATTGAGTCAGCTGCAATTAGAATCCCACTATTGAGTGAAATATTGTTTTCTAGAACATAATTTGCTTTTGCAAGAGAAAGTTCTTTAACAATAGTTGTTGTTGATTGACCTTTTAGTTTATTTTCTATTTCTTTTTCATTTATTTCAGATGGGATAACAATTGGTGTAATTTTTTGGCTTCGAAGAAGCATCAATCTGGCAGGCGAGGCAGAAGCCAGGATTACCGGAAAACTCATGCTCCTGGAAGGTAAGAATATTGCCAACCACTATTTAAATGTGGGGTATTTCTGAATCTGAATGCAGGACTGTTCCAGTTACTAATTCTCTTTTTTTGCTTTCCTAATTCTTCAGACGAATTTTTTGCAATCTGAAGTGCGACATGAATTGCTGCTATTTCATCTGCTGTGGGATTTCCTCTTAAAACTTTAAAATCAAGGGGCTTGGTCATAGTGGGATATTTCCGTGTTTTTTAGGTGGCATTGATTCGCGCTTGGTAATCAATTGTCTTAAACCTCGAATGATTCGTATTCTTGTTTCACTAGGTGCAATAACTGCGTCAATCCATCCTCGTTCTGCTGCAACATAGGGATTATCAAAAGCTTCTTCATATTCACTAATTTTTTCTGCTCGTTCAGCCACAGGATCTTTAGCTGAACTTATATCTTTTCTAAATAAGATATTGACAGCACCTTGAGCACCCATCACAGCAACTTGTGCTGTAGGCCAAGCAAAATTTAAGTCTGCCCCTAAGTGCTTTGATCCCATCACTATGTAGGCACCACCATAAGCTTTTCTAGTTATGACTGTAATTAGTGGAACTGTTGCTTCTGCGTAAGCATAAATTAATTTTGCTCCACGTCTAATAATTCCACCATATTCTTGATCCACTCCAGGTAAAAATCCTGGAACATCGACGAAAGTAATTATTGGAATATTAAACGCATCACAAGTTCTCACAAATCTTGCTGCCTTCTCCGAAGATTCAATATCTAAAGTTCCTGCAAATTGCATTGGTTGGTTAGCAACAATTCCTACACTTTGACCTTCAATTCGTCCAAATCCAACCATAACATTTGGCGCCCAGCCTCCATGTATTTCAAAAAATTCATCGTCATCAAGAACATGTTTTACTAAAACATGCATGTCATATGGCTGATTAGGTGAATCTGGAACAAGAGTGTCCATTTCTAAATCATGTTGATTGATTTGAAGATCTACTTTGGATTCAAAATGTTGGGAAGGTTCAGCATTATTTGAAGGCAAAAAACTTAGAAGTGTTCGTACATAATCAAGGGCGTCTTCTTCATCACTAGCCATGTAATGGGCTACGCCAGATTTTGTGGCGTGAGCTCGTGCACCACCTAAGTCTTCAAATGAAACTTCTTCTCCTGTAACAGTTTTGATAACGTCTGGTCCTGTAATAAACATGTGAGAAGTTTTATCAACCATGACAACAAAATCAGTTAATGCTGGTGAATAAACTGCTCCACCGGCACAAGGTCCCATAATGATAGAAATTTGGGGAATTACTCCTGATGCTTTAGTGTTTCTTAAAAATATTTCGCCATACATTGCTAAAGATGCAACGCCTTCTTGAATTCTTGCTCCACCAGAATCATTAATGCCAATAATTGGTGCACCAGATTTAAGTGCTAAATCCATTAACTTAACAATTTTTCCACCCATTGCTTCACCTAAAGAACCACCCATGGCAGTGAAGTCTTGGGAATAAACATAAACAGGTCGACCATCAATGGTTCCAAATCCAGTAATGACACCATCTCCTGCTGGACGGTTTTTCTCCATCCCAAAATTATTTTTTTGGTGTCTTACTAATTCATCTATTTCTTGAAATGATTCTGGATCAAGTAGGGAAGCTAATCTCTCTCGCGCACTTTGCTTACCTTTGGCGTGCTGTTTTTCAATAGCAGTATTTGCTTGGTTAACGTGGATATCTTTTTTAATCTCACTTAATTGAGCTAATTTGGATGCGGTAGTGCGAGGATTTGCACCGTCGCTCGACTTTTTACCCACGTGGTCCTCTCTTGATAAAAAAGGCTCTTGTCGTACGGTAACAGTGTGACTGAATTTTTCAAGAATCGAGCACCTCTTGATGCTCAAAGATTGGCACATGAACTGCATATTCGACAATGCCTATGGCAAGAGGCAGTTATCAAAGATGAAGTAACTTCCACTAATGATGTGGCACAAGAATTAATTAAAGACAACATTTCAGCAGGAACCTTTGTTGTTGCAAACTTTCAAACTAATGGCCGCGGAAGACAATTAAGAACTTGGGAAGCACCAAAAAATTCTTCTATCTTTGTATCAATAATCTTGAAACCAAATCAAGAAAGAAAGTTAGGTTGGATACCTTTAATGACAGGTTTAGCTTTACTTAATGCCATTTCGATTGAAACAAGGAAGCAAGTGAAATTAAAATGGCCTAATGATTTAATTTTGGTAGAAAATAAAAAGAATTTTAAATTTGCCGGAATTTTACTTGAAAAACATGATGAATATGTCATTGCAGGAGTTGGCATTAATTACAATCAATCTTCTTCAGAATTGCCTATAAGTGATGCCACGTCGTTGAAAAATATTTTGAGTCAAGAAATTTCAAAAGAAGTGATTTTGGCATCTTTTATTTCAGAATTTGCCACTATTTGGGAAGAAGGAAAGAATGCCAAAGATTGGCCAGCACCTTCACTGATTAGAAACTATTCAGACAGTTGCCAAACCCTTGGACAGCAAATTACTGCACATATACCAGGAGGAAAAACAGTTTCAGGTAAAGCTTTAGAAATTTCACCTGAAGGTGAACTTGTTTTGGTAACCGATAAAGGAATACTGAAACTTAATTCTGCTGACATTCACCTTGAACACTAAGATTTCAATATGACATCGTCTGCCCACTTCCCAACAGTTGGTGTAGTAGGAGCAGGTCAACTTGCCAGAATGATGATTGAAGCATCAGCGCGGCTCAATATAAATATAAAGCTTCTTGCTGAAACACCCAATGATTGCGCAGTACTAATTTCTAATAACGTTGAAATTGGGGATTATAAAAATTATGAAACTCTACGTAAGTTTTGTGAAAATATTGATGTATTAACTTTTGATCATGAGCACGTTCCACTCGAACATTTAAAGAAACTTGAACTTCAGGGTGTAAAAATAAGACCTGGAATTAAAGCATTGAGTTGTGCTCAAGATAAAGCAATTATGCGCACAACACTTAGCGAAGCAAAATTAGAAATGCCTCGCTGGGCAATCGTAAAAAATAAAGAAGAAATAGAAAATTTCGTAGCTAAAATTGGTTGGCCGTTAGTTATCAAGTCTTCAGTTGGTGGATATGACGGCAAAGGTGTTTGGATTGCACAAGATATAACTGAGGCACAAAAAATAATTGAGTCTCCGATAAAAGAATCATCACAATGGCTTGTTGAAGAAAGAGTTAATTTTAAAAGAGAATTAGCAGTTCACGTTGCCAGATCTCCTCATGGTCAAAGTGTTGTTTATCCAGTTGTACAAAGCACTCAAGTTGATGGGGTTTGTGAGGAAGTTATTGCACCTGCCCCAAACTTGAGTGATAATCATGCCAGTCAGATTCAGGCGATTGCTTTAAAAATTACAGAAATATTAGATGTGATTGGTGTATTTAGTGTAGAACTTTTTGACTTAGGAGATGGAAAAGTTTTAATTAATGAATTAGCAATGAGACCTCATAATTCAGGTCACTGGACAATTGATGGATCTAATACTTCACAGTTTGAAAATCATTTAAGAGCAATACTTGATCTTCCACTAGGTAGTCCAAGTTTGACATCACCCAACACGGTTATGGTTAATGTGCTGGGTGGGCAATTTGATGACATGTATAAGCCTTTTATGCATTGCATGGCCCGAGATCCTGAATTAAAAATCCACTTGTATGGCAAAGAAGTAAAACTAGGACGTAAAGTAGGACATGTGAACATCTGCGGTGAAAAAGTTTCTGATCTTTTGGAAAGAGCTCATCACGCCGCTGATTATTTGACCGGGAAAATTACGGAATAACAGGTGAAAATTGACTAAGCCAATTGTTGCAATTGTTATGGGAAGTTCTAGTGATTTACCGACCATGCAAAATGCAATTGATATTTTAAATGAATTTAATGTGCCAAATGAAGTTCATGTAAAAAGTGCTCATAGGACTCCTGAAGACATGATGAAGTTTGGCTCAACTGCGCAAGCAAATGGATTAAAAGTTTTAATTGCTGGAGCAGGCGGGGCAGCTCATTTGCCAGGAATGCTAGCTAGCACGACTTCATTGCCAGTAATTGGTGTTCCTGTTAATACCAGTAGTTTAGATGGTTTGGATTCACTACTTTCAATTGTGCAAATGCCATCTGGTGTACCAGTGGGAACTGTTGGCATTGGGAATTCCAAGAATGCTGCATTATTAGCTATAAAAATATTAGCGATAAGTGATCTTGAATTAGATAAAAAATTAAAACAATTTGAAATTAAGCAAAAAGAGACTTCAAGAAATCAAAATAAAGAAGTTAAAAACTAATCAGTTTTTTCAAAAGAAGGAATTCGAGTTCCTTCTTGCAGTGCTTTGAAGACTAAATCTGCATTTTCCGTTAATTTTCTAGTTGAACCAAGATTTCCTGAACTTCCCCCAGATTTATTTGGAATTGTTGCTGACTCAATTCCACCACTTCTAAGAGCCACAACTAGGGGCACCAAATCAAAGGGTCCGACTTCATTGTTAACCGTTATTGCATTTGCAATGGCCGAGACAGTTTGAGGAGCTCTAGTCAAATTAAGCAAAGTAAATGGGGAAAGAGACTTCTTCATTATTTCCTTTACAACTTCTTGTTGTCTTTCAGTTCGACCTATGTCACCCTTGGGATCGGCAAAGCGCATGCGTGAATATGCAAGTGCTGTTAGACCATCCACATTTTGACAGCCTTCTTTAATTTCTAAACCAGATTTTTTATCAGAAAAATCTTGGGAAGGACAAACAGTTATTCCGCCAAAGCTATTAACAATATTTACTAGTCCTGCAAAACCTATTTCCGCATAATTATCCATCTGTACACCTGCTAAAAGCTCTAGAGTGTTTATAGAAAGACTTGGACCACCAAATGCGTAGGCTGCATTAATTTTATTTTTAGTTTCACTCGTTTCCCCGTAGGCTGGAATTGTTACTGCGAGATCTCTAGGAATACTTGTTAATTGCAGTGGAGTTCCAATTTTTGGCACACTCAAAATTAAAATCGTGTCACTTCTTTGTCCTTCAAACTTACCTAAAGGTGCACCTTCTAAAACTGGGTTGTCAATATCTTCTCGTGAATCACTGCCAATTAGTAACCAAGTTTTACCTGGTGATTTAGGTATATCTGATGCAACTCTTTCAATTGTTAATTTATTTAATTGAAAAATTGAAATTAAAAGAAGAAAAGCAAACCAATAAGTAAGTGCTCCAAGTAACACCCAAAAAATTTGTCTCTTCTTCAAGCTTGCTTTTTTCTGTTTTTTCGAACCCTTTTCTTTTGGAGTCCCTGACTTTGAGTCCCTAAACCATTCGTTGGGTAATCCATTTTTCTTCTCCACAGCGACAATCGTATGATTTAGTCAAGAGTTTTTATGCGTATTCCACTAGCGTTGCTATTAAACAACAGAAAAAGTGGGTGATATTGATGACAGAACCAGCTGTTTCTGTGATTATCCCAGTTTTAAACGAAGAAAGATTTTTACGGCAATCTGTTGAAGCAATATTAAATCAGAGTTATTCCGGTGATTTAGAAATAATTCTTTCCTTGGGACCTTCAAAAGACGCCACAAATCGGATTGCTCAAGAATTAGCTAAGAATTCAAAAATAAAGTTAGTGGATAACCCAAGTGGCAGAACAGCGTCTGCACTCAATACTGCGATCAAAAATTCAAAATATGACATCATCATCCGACTTGATGGACATGCCATCGTTGATAAAAATTATATAAAGAAAGCTGTTGAAACATTATTAGCAACTGGTTCAGATAATGTGGGTGGATTAATGCAAGCTCAAGGTACAAATACCTTTGAAAAAAGTGTAGCCACTGCAATGACTTCCAAGTTTGGAGTGGGAAATGCACCATTTCATGTTGGGGGCAAACCTGGTGAAGTTGACACAGTTTATTTGGGAACATTTAAAAAATCTGCATTAGAACGCGTTGGATATTTTGATGAATCTTTTATAAGAGCTCAAGATTGGGAAATGAATTACCGAATTAGAAATACTGGTGGAAAGATTTGGTTTAATCCAGAACTAGTAGTGATTTATCGACCTAGAGGAACTATTTTGGCTTTAGCTAAACAATACTTTGAGTATGGACAATGGCGCAGACAAGTAACTAAAACTTATCCAAAAACTATTTCGTTAAGATACTTAGCTCCACCAATTACTATTATTGGTTTAATTGTTGGAATTATCATGGGAATATTTTCTTACAGTTTGAGTATTTTGTGGTTACAAATTGGTTGGTTAGCACCTTTGATTTATGGTTCAGTAATTTTGTTAGCACTTTTGACTATTAAATCAAAAATGAGTCTGCTAAGTCGCATCTATTTACTGGTTGTTTTGCCAACAATGCATTTTTCTTGGGGCGTTGGTTTCTTGAAAGGAAGCAAACGCCTGTAGCCTTATAGTTAACGTGATCACATCTAGTTAGCGTGGAGGAGAACGAACCCTTTGGGTAAGTTTGGTGCCTTTCGAATTTTGGTTTATCGAGATTTACAGATTAGATATGCCGGAACCTGGCTTGGTTATTTATGGACCTTGCTTGATCCATTAGCAATGTCAGCAATTTATTGGTTTGTTTTTTCATACATTATTGGTGCTAAATCAATAGGAGAGCAACCTTATATTTTATTTTTATTGACAGGAATTCTTTCATGGACTTGGTTTAATGGCGCAGTAACTGATTCTGCTCGTTCTTTAGTAATTGAAAGTAAAATGGTTCGATCAATTTCAATTCCCAGATATTTATGGATAATAAAAAGTATTGGTGCAAAAGGAACTGAGTTTATATTTGCTTTACCGATTTTAGTAGTTGTGGCCATTATTTTTAACGCTCAACCTTCAATCCAATTACTGTATATTCCTTTTGCAGTCTTAATTCAATTTTTACTGCTTTCAGGAATTGGTCTAATCCTTGCACCTTTAACTGTGCTTGCTCGTGATATTTCAAATATTTTAAGAATATTACTCAGAATGATGTTTTATTTAACTCCAATTATTTATGGCATAAGTGATATTCCAGAAAGATTTCAAGTACTGTCTTATTTTAATCCTATGACTGGAATAATTTCTATGTATCGGATTGGTTTCTGGAACGACACGAATCTGATTACTCCAGTTATTTTCTCCACTGTAATTTCAATTTCAATTTTTATAATTGGAGTTATATTCTTCAAAAAAGTTGAACGTTCAGTTTTGAAGGAGATCTAAAATGAGTGTTGTTATTGATGTTAAAAATATCGGGGTTAGTTTTAGACGAAATCGTAAAAGAAATTTCTCAATTAGGGAAATATTGTTACAACAGAAAAATACCTCCCCCAAAGGATCATTTTGGGCTTTAAAGGATATTAATTTTGAAGTTCAGGCTGGTGAAGCTGTTGGATTAATGGGCGCAAACGGTCAAGGTAAAAGCACTTTATTGAGATTAATTGCAGGAGTTTTGTTACCTGATGAAGGAAGTGTCAAAGTAACAGGGGGAGTTGCACCCTTAATTGAATTAACCGGTGGTCTTAAAAGCGATTTAACGGCCCGAGACAACATTGCCTTAGTTGCTGGTCTTCATGGGCTTTCAATATCTGAAGTAAAAAAGAGATTTGACAATATTGTGGAATTTGCCGAAGTGGGAGACTTTCTTGACACTCCAGTGCGACATTTCTCAAGTGGAATGAAAGTTAGATTAGGTTTTTCAATTGTGACTTCGATTGATGAGCCAATAATTTTGGTTGATGAAGCACTCGCTGTGGGAGATGCTGCGTTCAAAGAAAAATGCTACATCCGCATGAAAGATTTATTGAATCAAGGAAAAACTCTGTTTCTTGTCTCTCATAAAGAAAAAGATCTTAAAGAGTTTTGCACTCGAGGACTTTATCTAAAAAATGGATCTTTGGCTTTTGATGGATCACTAAATGAAGCACTAGCGCAGTATCAAAAAGATTCAGGTGGTATTCATGACTAACTATTCAATTGCCCACATTAAATCTGTGGGACAACCCCCAGAAGTCTTAAATCGCAGAGTCGCAGAACATTGGTCTGGGCCTTTATATATGCGAAAAATTTCTCCATATCTATCAAAGTTTTTGTTATCCATAGGGTTAAGCCCAACAATGGTCACCTGGTTGATGGTTTTTTCCGGTTGGCTTGCAGCAGCAAGTGTGTTAAAAACGGGATTAATTGGAGTAATACTGGCAGTTGTTTTTGCCCAATTACAAATGCTTTTTGATTGCTGCGATGGGGAAATGGCGCGGGTTACTCAAAAATACAACCCAGCAGGAATTTTCATAGATCGCTTTGGACATTACTCAACAGAAGCCCTCTTAGCAATTGCATTTGGTATCAGAGTCTTTTTAGAAAATGAAGAATCGATAAGTGCTGTAATTTATGGCTTAATTCTGGCATTACTCATTACTTTTAACAAAGTTTTTAATGACATGGTCCATGTAGCACGAAGTTTTTCTAATTTGGCTCGACTTTCTGAAGATAAAAATATAGCTGTTCCTAGAAATAAACTACTGGCAATTATCAGATCAATTTTTAGATTTTTTCCAATTCATAAGATTTATCATTCCATTGAGTTAAGTTTCATTATTTTAATTTCAGCAATATTTGGTATTTCTCAAAACATATTAGTTCTTTTAACTATCGCTGCATTTATAACTGTGGTGGGCCACTTGGTGGCAATCTTGACCTCTGCTCGACTTCGTGGCTGAGTTATGAATCAATTAAGTCCAACGTTTGGTTGCGTGGTTTTAACCCAAGGCAACAGAAAAAAACAATTACAAGCCGCTTTGAGTTCACTACTGGGACAAGAGGGTGTGGAAATAGATGTAGTTGTAGTGGGAAACGGATGGCAACCAACAGCATTACCAGAAGGTGTTAAAAGTGTTAATATCAAAGAAAATTTAGGAATACCGGCAGGTAGAAATTCTGGAGTAAATGTTGTGAATGGAGATTTACTTTTCTTTTTAGACGATGATGTTGTTTTAGAAGATGTTGACACATTGGCAAGAATTTATAAAAAGTTTGTAGCTAAACCAACAGTTGCTTTAATTCAACCTCAACCAAAAGATCCAAATGGGCTTGAAACTCCTAGAAGATGGATTCCTAGAATTAATACAAAAAATCCAGATAGATCTTCACATATGTTTTCACTTTGGGAGGGTGCAACAACAGTTCGAAG
>Ga0169931_10001232_pt1 | contig 42431 bp, 34 predicted proteins | sample Kivu_15m_20L_FD_129675 | JGI IMG/M metagenome (GOLD analysis project Ga0169931, IMG submission 129675) | Freshwater microbial communities from Lake Kivu, Western Province, Rwanda to study Microbial Dark Matter (Phase II) - Kivu_15m_20L... | ecosystem: Environmental > Aquatic > Freshwater > Lake... | reverse complement strand
GAGGATAAGTCCAATTTAATTTTGTTTTCCATATTTTCATCAAATTTTGTCATTGTTGGTTTATTACCTTTACCAACTTTGGGTTCTTTTTTTTCCGCCCTTCTTTTTTGAGAAGTCATGGCCTTTTTTTCTTTTTTACTGTAAGAACCCGCGGTTTTTGGGGTTTCCTTTGAAACTTTTTTTTGTGGTCTACATTTTGGATAACCCCTTCTACCTTCTTCTCCATCAGCCGATTTTCTACCGCAAGGAGGATGTTTACCGTCAATTTTACGAGAAACGTCAACCCATTTTTCTTTAAACCATCTTGCTAAGTCTTCTTTTAAAACTTCTCCAGATTCAATAGATTCATTTACATAAGTTAAATCTTCTTCACTAATATAAATCTTCATTGTGTACTTATCTGTATTATCCTGACCACATTTATGACATGTGTATGGGTCATCCCCACCATCAGACATCATCCAATTCCACCCACATTCACAAACGATTTTCTTATCCATTACTTTTTACCTGAGCAATATGAGCCCGAACATCTTTTCTTTCCGTCAAGACCTTTTATTTTTCCTTTACAAACCTGAACAGCATATCCATTAGCATATGCACTTGGATAAACTTTAAATTTTGATTTAGCGGTTGAAACACCTCTAGCGCAAAGTTTATTTGATTTGGCCTCATTAATAGAATCTTTTGTTGAATTCATCATAAAGTCAAAAACTTGGTCAACATTTTCTTTTGCTACTGCAATATGGTCTTCCGCCCAATCATGACCATTTTGTAATATTGACTCAACAATTGTTGGGTCTAACTCGAGTAACATTTGACACTGTCTGTGTAATTGTTTTAAATTACTGAAAAACATATAATTTTCAGTAGTTCTCTCGTCTTTTAAGTTATTTAATTGTGATTTAATAATTCCTTCTAAATGGTCCATAGTAATAAATATTTTTAAATTTCAGATAATATTTCAAACTTTACGTAGTCGTTGTAAAATATCTCCTCGGTATATGTTTTAGCTTTAAATTCCATAAAATATTCTCTAGGTATCAAATACGATGTGTCCAAAAAGAATGAATTTTCATTTGTAACATCTACTTGTGTCCAATCGTAAACAATCACATTTGTCCTACCCTCTTTTATGAATATTCTGTAATAAACTTTATCAAACAATATAGTTTTTGATTGCTCAATTGATTTAAAGTATAGAACAATTTTCTTAAGCTCACCTCTTATAATTTTTTCATTTTGTTTTATACCCGAAAATTGTATTTTATAATTTTGTGTTTCTGTTGGGTTGGTACCAATGGTGTAACCCGCGGTGTATGGTTTAGGTACAAATTTTTGTGTAACATCACTTATAGATATTCCATCTAAAGATAAGTTTTTCCATTTGTCATAGAAGAACCTTTTACCATCACATAATTGTCCTGTTATACCAAATCTAACTTTGTATATTCCTTTTTTTATTTTTGTTGTTGTTAGACCTGTAAGACCCGATATAGAGGTACTACTTGAATTTAAAATATCGACCGTTGGGTTACTGTCTAAGTCGTAAAAATTTGTACCTTTTGTTACATACAGATATAGGTTATTATATCTTTCCTCAATAAAATCATGTCTGTTATCATCTATTCTATCATCAAATACTGACTCAACAAATGGTTCAAAAAATGTTTGTGTATATTTTGAAAAGAACGCAACGGATTGTTGGGTTTCACCGGTTGTGATAGATTCGTATGCTGAGGTGAATGCTAATCCTAATCCGTGGTCAGTATTTCCCGAAACTATAATACCATTTACGTAATTTGTAATATTAACATTAATGTCTTCATTACCATTGTTAAAATGAATTGTACTTAGGACAGTTGCTCCCGTATACACACCTGGATATGTCCATCCTGATGTTGTGGTTCTATCATACCAGTTAGATGCTCGGGTGTCATATATTTTATTACCTGAACTATCATCATAAGTGGTAAATTCATAGTCATACCCAACACCTTCGTCCCATGATTGAGGTATTGAGAATAATATCAAATCGAATGACGTTGCTCGGTCTTTTCCGTTGGATTTACTGTCACCTATTAATTTAGGGTCACCAATGACCGTGTTGGTCATTTTTAAGTAATGAGTCGTTCCTGTGGTAATAACTAAATCACCGTTGTTAACCTTCGATTGTAAATCTGTAAAATCAACTTTGAATATAAATCGAGAATATCCATCTCCGTAATAAATCTCGGTTGTTGGATTTTTAGCGGTGTTAACTCGACTATTTTCAATAATAGTATTGTTTTTAGAAAAATATGAACGATAGTACGACATTCCCTTTTATAGTATAAATATCGTTTTAGTTGATTTTAATAGACTTATTTATCAATTCATCTTTTAATTTATTATAGAGTACCTCTAACGCTTGGTGGTTGGGGTCACTTTTTATGTACTCCTCATTGATATTGTGAACATGACCAATTAATAAATTGTAAAGTGCTTCAATAAAATCTAATAATATTTCACCTCTCACTAAAGAATATGTATTTGGTTCTATTTTTTCAATATAATCAGATTGGTCATATTCGTATGAATTTAAAACCGGAAAATCTATTTTCTTATCTGTAAAATTTGTATCAGTTGAAAGTAAGTAAATCTTGTCGGCGGTTATATTACCAAATGTTTGTTCAAACGTTGTCGTATCGGTTTTTAATGTTTTAACTTTTTTTGGAATTGGTTTTGTATTTGGATTCACCCTATCTTTTGAATAAACTAAAGATGCTGAGGATGAAGATTTTGAAGACAATTTAATCGCGTTAAATAATGTATTTCTATTATTAAATTCTGTGGTGGTGGTTCCTCTGTTTTTAAATTCGTTTGTTGGTCTAAAAAAGAATGGGTATATGTTGTTGTCTGATTGTGAAGTTGCAATCAAGTCAGTTAAAATTTTATATGATACAATACCCCCAAATCCGTTTTTTTGTATTGAGGTTAATTTGTTCCTAATTTCTGTATATGTTAACTGTATTTTTTTAGACAGTGTTGCACCACTAAATCCGTTTATAGAATTTAAATCACTTCTAAATGTGTAAGTATTTCCTGATTCAGATAAAAAAACAGTTTCACCCGATATCATTTCTGTTGATTCAGTAAAATTATTCGAATTATATTTTGAAGCAACATTTGATTTGACTTGGTAAACATAAAAATTAGCGAATGTTGGATTTGATAAATTATTTACATCATATTCTATAATGAATTGTAGGTTAGAATTTTCAGTAAAACTTTCTTCTTTATCCTCCTCAACTATAAATTGTTTAGGACCAAATTTTTTCAAATGAAGTTTAGCAACTTTATCAGAAGCCACGGGATACCCTTTTGTTAAAAGAACTTTATTTTCATTAGATGTGACCTCTTGTTGAACTAATTTACCTCCTCTTACAACAACACCGTCTGTTGTAAAGACAACATCTGAACCGTATTTTCCACTAACAGAATAATCTTTATATTTTGAAAGTGTGTTTTTACAATTTTCAGGTAATGTACCCTCTTCGTTTTTTATTATATCTTCTTTATCCTCAATAGAAACACCATAAGTTGTTTGAGAGATTTGGGTGTTAAAAGTTTGTTTGTTAAAATCGTATCTCGTTGAGAATGGTCCTGCTATATATTCTTGATTAACAGTTGTTTTTTCATTGTCATAACGAATTATTTTTACCGCTTGGTTTATTTCTGGAATAAAGTTAATATTATTTGGTAAAAATGGTGTCGCAATAAATGGGTCATCTTTACTCCATTTTTTAATATCTTTTTTTATATTTGATTTACCACCAACATAATCGTCGTAATCAATTACTCTTATTCTACCCAAACCTTTTGGGTCGTTATTATCTATACAAACACCTAAATCAACTATTTTCATACAAGTTTTCTATTTTCAATTTCTTTACTTATAACATCATGTAAATTCTCTATTGATTCTAATTTTTTCGTTAAATCAATAATATGTAATTTTAGTGACTCATGTTGTTGATACAAAAATTCCTCCGCCTCCAATAAATCTTTATTTGGTTTATCTTTAGCATTTTCAATAATATTTTTTAATTTTTCGGGTTCCATATTAAAACTTTTTACCTGTACCTGTAATAAATCCTGGTGGAATTACCGCTCCGCCGGCGAGTGGTGGACCCGGTAGTGTACCACCTTTTAAAACAATTTTGACAAATGAATTTGCGTCTTCTTCTTCAGTGTACCCATCGATAACTGATTTAACTAAATTACCAATTTTGTTTGTCTCACCATACAATGGTCCTGTTGGTATACCGCTAGCCTCCATTCTATTCATTATATTCATAAATGCTCTGTCTTGACTAAACCCTGGTAAAGAATCTGAAAATAACAATAATACAGAAGGTACCGCTATTGGTGATTTTTGAGAAAGAGCTGTTTCTATTGTTTGTAAGATTGTTTGAAATAAATCATAACAGTTATTTATTTCAGTCTGTAACGCCCTTTTTAATAAGACAATTAGTGATGTGATGATTAATAGATATCTTTTATACTTGTTCTTAACTATTTTCATAACAATAGTTTGAACGAAAGCCAATAAGTCCACTTTTATTTGTCTCCAAAATTCTCTCATGAATAACCAAAACAAATCTTTTATTATGTTTCCTAATGCTTTGTAGAATTTTTTTGCCAATTCTTTGACATTTAAGACAACATTTAATAACCCCGTTTTGAAAATTTTATATAACGTAATTAGTGGTAAAAATAATTTAGCCGACAATACTGATAGTATTATTGCTTTTGGTATGTTTAAGATAAAATTATTTAATAGATTGTTTAAAAATGCACCGATATCTAATGAAGAATCAGATTGTTCAGCGGCATCTTTTGCCACATTCTCTAAAACAGAATCTACAGCTTGTTCAATACTATTATTGTTTGTTAAATATATGAAATCCTCAACGTGCATATCGTCAACAGGGATTTCAAAATTGTAACAATCTTTAAATTTTAAAACTCTTTTAAATCTATTTTCTTCATCATCTAAATCAATACCTTCAACATCATCAAAATCAAAGTAAGATTCGATATCCTCGTCGTTCTCACTAAACATATCAACAGGTGTTTGATTTTTTAATTCATCTTTTTGCGTGTTCGAGCCACAAACCTTAAACAGTCTATCAATTAATCTTAATGATTTATTTAGTGATATTGTAAATTTACTTGAGTCACTACAACTTGAACTACCTTGAATCGTCAACATCATACTAGTCTTTAGTATGTCTTCAATGTCAGGAAATTCTAAAGATTCATAATAGTCTTTTATAAAGTCCTGAACCTTAGTTGTTCCTGTTGTACCTTGAGTTAATCCGGTAATTAAAAATTGTTGTGTTGACGCACTCCATTGTGCGGTAAATAAATTTTTTCCGTTGTTTGCACCGTAGGTGTACAACCCACCATTGGACATTAAATTATATAATTTCCTATTCGCCTTTTGTTTGTTTTTATCGGGAGATTCTTTTTCATAAACAAGATTACCACAAGTAGAGTCTGGGTCAATCGTAAAAATATCTAAGAAATCAAATTCTTCGGGTTTTAAAGCAATAGAGTCAATATTGAATAAAGACCTTGTTCCACATATACCATCTCCCATAAAAAGAGCTTCCGATAAATGTTTTACCACAATTTCTTTAGCGGAATTTAAACTTACTTTTGCTGAAGAAACTGCGTATCTTTTTACCTTACCTTTTACAAAATTTTTTTCTACATTTACAGGAACTCCTTCATTTTGAACATCTGTTGACTCTGATTTTGTTTTCTTTTTACTACCAATAAACTGTTCAGCAACATCTAACAAATCTTTAAAAATGTCTTTATCGTTGTCTTTTTTACTTTTTCTTTTGTTTTTTAAGTCGCTAGTTTTTTTGGCAAAGAGCTCATCAATATTTGGAATGTTGTTTTGATATGCGTCACCAATGAAACCCGAATCTTTTTTGGGGTCATCATTAATTTTATTTATCCCCTCAATTTGAGCTAATAATTTTTTTTTGGTTTCCTTTGATTTACTCATTAGTCTCTGTATGTTCCGGAAGACTCACTATCAGAATCGTTCATTAACTTTTCTAAAATAACTCTATCCTCATCTGTTAATTGAAGTTTACCACCTGACGAACTTGGTCCACTTCCTTGAGTTTGTTTTAATAGAGCTCCTTGTAGTTTTACTAATGAAATCTTCTTTTCGGTGCAGTCATTAAGTATTTTTTGTTGTTCTTTAATTACAGGTCCAATTACACTCATATCCTCCGCGTCTTTCATAAACGTTAACATTTTTTTGGTAATCATTGACGCAGTATTTTTTTGTTCAACAATATCGTTGTAAATTTCTTGCATCAAAGCCAACGCGGAATCGGTATCTAATGATATTATGTTTTTCTTTTCCCTCATAATATATAAATAGAGAAATTATTAATTTACGAAACCGGTCATAATACCTTCGTAAACTTTTTTATATCTTTTTAATGAAATTCTTATTTCCTTTGTTGATAATGATGTCATTTCTCGTAATGACAACAAAATCAAGTTTTTATTAAATTTATTACCTTCCCCAACTTGAAAAATTTTTTCAAAATTGCTAAAAATTTCAATTAAAGCGAATCCTAATTTTTGTTCATTTTCATTAAGTTCTTCAATCTCCATGAAATTTTCCAATTCAATAACAAATTTTATAATGACATCTTTATAGTCAATTTGATATTCATCAATCGAATAAGAATGTTCAGCACTTTCTTCTAAATCCGAAGAAATATCATCGTAGGAAACATTCCTGTTCATTTCTTTGGCGTCCTTTTGGATTGCACCCATAAGATAATTCTTACAAATAGTTCCAAAATAGGAATACGCTTTGTGATTTTTTGTGTGGTCGAATTTGTTAATTTTTGTCATCAAAAAAGACATAGTATCTGCGTGTATGTCCACAAATTCAAAATCTTTTCTATACAATTTATAACGTCGAATTATACTTTCGACCATTATTGTGAGAGGTTCTCTTAAATATTCGTTGAATATCTTATTCTTTTCGGATTCGGAGTTGGATTCTAAGTATCTTACTACCGCTTGTTCTTGTTCCTCCCCAAAATAAATTTTTTGGGTTCGTTTACGCGGCATATTTAATTTTCTACATAGTTTATTTCTCTGTTATTTTTAAAGAAAAATTCTTTTTTGGCTGTGTCTAACCAAAATTTTACTTCGTCTTGTGATAATTTCATGTTTTCAGAATTTTTGTAATTCCAAAACAAGGAGTCTTCTCTAAAATTAACGTGTTGGTACCCCAATCTAGGAATGGTCATAACAATTACATTGTTATGAGTTAATCTTAATAAAAACTCATATCCAAAGGTTAATTTAATGTTTGTCTTAAATTTACCATATTCATTAATTATCGACGTTTTGTATAGACCTCCACAGATTTGAAAATTTTGATATTCCAATAATGCTTCATTATTTAAAAATCCTTGTCTTTCAGTAAATCCATAAGCCCACGTAGATTCATTTGTATAACTTAAAAACTTACCCTCTACATTTATGTCTTTAACTAAACTTAAAAATACACCAACATCGGGATTTTCATTTCTATAACTATTAACTAATGATAACCAATTTTTATGGTATTCATCATCAACCTCTAAAATTGAAAACCATTCTGTGTCACAATTTGTAATGCCAAGGTTTACTTGTGAACAAAAATCATGTTCACCATTGTTTTCTATAACTTTATATTCTAAGTTGGTAGATTCAATTTGTATATTTGACACAACTTTACTTGGACCTACGATTATTAACTTAACATCATTATAAAATTGTTCAACAGAATTAAATGCGTTTTTAAACATTAATTCATATTCTTCACTCCATTTGTGAATTGGTAAAATTATTGATATATCTTTCATACTTTTTCTTGTGTTTCTTTACCCGAATCTAATACTGAATCAAATTCTTCTTTTATTTTATTCAACGCTTTTTCAATTGCGTCAATTCTTTTATTTATGAATGAATCAAAAATATTTAATATGTTACTTCTAGTGATTCCACTATCGTAAGGTAACAATGTGTCCTTCATTTTTTGTTTGACTTCATTATTAATTTCAATACCGTCTAACCAAGCGTTTACATATGTGCCTAAAATCTCAACAATTTTTGATTCATCATATGTCCACATACCATTCTCACTTAACCAATCTGGTTCATTTTTAGGTATTTTACCAATTACAGGTACACCGGATTTCATTGATTCTAATGGGAACGTACCAAAGGTAGAATCCTCATCAACCCAAACTGACACCAAACATTCTCTTAAATTATTTGCAAAATCTTGATAAGACATGTTTATCATATCTCTAAAGGTCAACCATCTAAGGTGAGGATATTTAATATAGAATTCTGATATTATTCTTTTATTTGTTGACCTGTCTTTACACATAATACCAATAACTGGTTTTGTGTTTTCCTCACTCGATTTAAATTCGTCACTAATAATTGGTGGAATAATATGTACTAAACATTCAGGAAAAACTTCGTTGATATACTTTTTAGATAATTCTGTGGTTGTAATAACCCTATCAAACCCATAATCAGACCATCTGCTTCCAATTGGAAGGGTTTCGAAAATGTATTCTTTTTGTTGAATCAACATGACCTTTACACATCTAATGTTTGACATTGATTCTAAAACATTTGAATAATACTCGGGAATTACAATAACATCCTCAATTTTTATTTCAACTCTATCATCTTTAATTGTTATAATTTCTAAATCCTTATATGTGTCCCCCAACCAAGAACTTACACCGGAGTATGTTTTGTCCTCGACCAATAGTTTTGAATTATACCCATTCTCTTTTAATGTTAGTGCCATGTCGTAAATGTGTTTTACGGATGCCCTTGGATTGTTTTTTGTATCATAAACCAAAAAGTAAATTACATTACTTTTATTATTTAGATTATCTAATGCTATTGATAATTTTTCAATGTTTTCTTTATTATTCATCTTCTAATATTAAAATTTCATATTTTATTAATGTGTTAAATGCAATTTTGAATGATATTGACAAGTTACTTTCACCGAACTCACCAAGTTTTTCATCTGTTTCTTCAAATTCATTTAATACTCTTTCAATACAAGTTTTTATAATCTCGTATTTGAAAATGTTTATTTCCAACGTTGTAGTACCGTCTTCATTTTGGATTTGATTTCCTGTTTGACATTTTTTACTAATTCCATCAACATCAATGTAGTAGTTTTGACCGAAAATTTCAACCATTTTTCATCTATTTCTGATAATTTATTTATTTGTAATCTATTTGTAAAGTTATTATTATAAAAGGTATTAAATTTAATTACTCTTTTATGTAGGGGGCATTGAGAAACCACGTTGATGTCGTCTGTAATCCAAATATCACATTGTCTCCATAATTCTTTTATTTTTTCTGGATTTGAAAAAATAATTCTATCTGCCATTATTCCATTTTTAGATAAAAAGAATAGGGTCGCAGGTTTGGATTTACCCTTCTCACTCAAACCAACTAAAGTGACTTTTGTGTTTTTGTTTTCGTAAATAAAAGTGTTTAATTCGGTTGCTGCTTGGTTGTAACTTAAACCGGCATGACCATATACTTCAATAGGAAAGTCAAAATATAAAAATTTATTAAATTCATCTATGGACTGAAATTTATATGTATTTAATAAATTTTCTATAGATATTGGAATACCATTGACACCATAATCGAACTTCTCGTCTTCGTTAGTTTCGGTGTTTAGATAATAATCTTTATAGTGGTAGTCAAATTTTTGTATCGTGTTTCTTAAGACACCATCAATACTTACAAATATTTCCATGTGGGAAATATAATTGATAAAAATTTATAAGTAAAGTTTAATCGTATCTTTTTAGGATTTCTGTAATAATTGGATTTCTAACAATGTCTTCATTTCCAAACTCAAATACACCCACATTTCTCAAATCACCTAATCTGACTTTAGCGTCATAAAGACCTGTCTTTGTTTTGTCTTTGAATTTGTCAGATTGTTCTAAATCCCCCGATATGAAAAATTTAGAATTAAACCCAATACGGGTTAATAAAAGTTTCATTTGAGATGGTGTGGTGTTTTGTGCTTCTTCAAATACTAAAATTGTATTGTCAACGTTCCATCCTCTCATATAAGCAAGTGCAGCTATTTCGATAAAACCTTCTTCTTTTAATTTTTCTCTCGATTCTTTACCTATTATTTTGTTTAAAAGATAGTACGACGGATAAATGTATGGGTCTAATTTTTCTTCTAATCCACCGGGTAGTGAACCTAATTTTTCTTCTGCCTCAACCGCTGGTCTAACAATAATAATTTTTTCAAATTTATTATTATCATCCCACAATAGGTCAATCGCTCTTTTCATTGCAATATAAGACTTACCAACACCAGCAGGACCAAAACAAAGTGTTATTTCATTATCACCTAAAATTCTCCAATATTCTTCTTGGTTTTTAGTTAAGAATTTTTCTTTTGGTTGTTTAATTAATTCCCTAATTCTTTGTTTTTTAGGGGTTTTTCTATCGTCTACGATATTTGCTGTTTTTGTTGCTGTCTTTCTCAAGTATGTATTTTTATTAATATAATTATTATGTACCAGTAGAACCAAACCCACCTTCACCTCTATCTGTTTGTGATAATTCATCAACTTCAACAAATGTTACTGATGGATATGGTACAATCATTATTTGAACAATCCTATCTCCAATCTGATATTTATCTGATTCACCACCTTTTAACCAATTAGTTTTTTTGAACGTCGCTTGCAATTCACCTCTATACCCACTATCAATTACACCCACACAATTTGATAACGATAAATCATATTTTCTAATAGATGAGCGAGGAAACACTAACCCAACATAACCTTTTGGGATTTCCATCGAAATTCCTGTACCATAAGTAACATCGGTTGTAGTTTCAGATAAAATCGATGTGGCAACTAAATCCATACCCGCGTCCCCATCTTTTGCGTATTTTGGAATAACCGCATTGGGGTGTAGTTTTTTTACCTTAACCTCGAATCTATTTACTTGCTCCTCAACTTGAGTCTTAATATCGTCACTAAGATTAAAAAGTAATTTATTTAAGTCACCCATAATTGACGAATCGTCAGATTCATCACTAAGGATTTCTTTTTCTAAATCTTGTAATTTTTTAATATACAATTCAATTTCCTTTTTGTCCATTTTTTTCTTCTAATATTGATAATTCAAATCCAATTCTTATTACGTTTGAAAGTGTTCCTGAACGATATTTTGCCATCTTGTCATCCGATTCTTTATCTGAATTCAAAATAGATTGAAATTCTTCTTCTGAAAGTTGGACACCGTTATTAACAGCATAATACAAAGCCCTTTCGCCTGATTTCATTGAAACGTATTGTTCATTAAATTCGTACATTTTGCCAAGATTTTTTCTGTGCCATTCACTTGGGTTTGGTTTAAACATAAAAGTCTTACCAACTTGAGAAAGAAAAATACATTTAAGTATTGAAGTTGTTTCAACCCTCATAGTCTCAGGTAATAATTCATTCGTTTTTACCGAATATCTGGCCGCTTTAAAACAATGGTTCAACAAACCACCAGGAAAACAACCATACATATCTAAAGTTGTGGATGCTGGTGCGGTAAAAAAATCATCACCCAAAAAATCTAATAGTTCTTGTGTGAAGATTTTGTATTTAGAATTTGTTTCAAGAAATTTTTTCTTGTTAGATTCTATTTGCTCTGCTGTTATCATGATTTTACTTTTTAAAGTACTCGGGAGTGTTTTGTGGGTCAATAATACATTCGATTGGCATTTTTACAATTGCCAAACTTTCTGAAGAACGCATGTCACCGGCTCTATACTTTGAAACAACTAATGTTGCTTCTTCAACTGACTCGGCTTCAACAATGTACTTAACTTTTTGTAATCTAGGATTACCATTTCTGTCTAAATTTTCGGTTTCATAACCTACTGTTACTAAATAATGCATATTTTTTTGGTTTTTAAATTATTGTTTTGAAAAATTCTGTTCTGTTTTTAGAAACGGTTACTAAAGAATACTTGTCTTTAACTGTTTCGTAAAGTCTGTTTCCCAAATCTTCAATCATATTTGGGTTTTCTATTAACAACTTCATATACTTAGACCATAATTTATGATTTTTGTTTTCGTGAACTAAAAGTCCATTACCATCATTCAAGAATTTTCCTTCTTTGTATGCGGTTTTTAGGTCAATAGTGTACGGCATTGTCTCACTTGCAATAATAGGTTTTTTATGGAAACCAGCCTCGATTATTTTTAATTGAGATTTGTATGAATTGAATTCCGATGGGATTACTGGTGCTAATGAAACATCAAAAAGATTGTAATTTGAACCATATCTACCAATTGGTTGTGTCCAAACTCTCCTATACTTTTTATCACTAACATCAATTTCAGGTGTTTGAGCAAAATTCATCAAGTAAGATTTATACTCATCATCAACCGTTTTATAATTGTCTGTAAATATTTGTTCGTATTTGTACCAAACAGTTTCCATCGGTTGGATGGGTCTTACTTTACGTTCACCGGTTTGTGGGTTAATTTCGGTAACTGAACCCCTTAAGTCAAATCCACAAAGTACAAATTGAATATTTTCAAATTGATTTGAAGTGACCGATATCCCACCTCTTATTTGTTCTAAATCATGTAAGTGAGTGGAACCCCCTAACCACCCAAATCTGATTCTATCCGATTCTGTTGGTTTTGGTTGGAATTGACTTTCATTTGGGTCAATCGCGTTTGGGAAAACAATCACATTTTTTAAGTTTAATCTTTTTTTCAATGCGTTTGCGAAGTATTCCGTTGTACATGTGACATAGTCGGACTCCTTCATCATTTCTACTTTCTTCCTTGGCATTTCGTTTTCACGAATATGATGATACATTGGATGTCTGTGGTCGGGAGACCAATGGTCATCAATGTCCATAATAGTTTTAATTCCCTGAGATTTTAACCATTTAATTCTGGCAATATTGTCTTCGTGACTTGTTTGATGAATAAAACTGTGAAAAACTACAATATTGTAGTTTTTGAAAAAATTATCATTCATTTCAACATTTAATGCAATGTCGATATGAAACTCGTCTGAGTAGTGGTCACCAATAAATTTATATGGGTCTAATATTCTGTATTTACCAACTCCATGTGTATCGGGTGGTATTGCTAAGATTCTAATTTTTGACATTCAATTTTTTCCCTTTTTATAAATTATAAGAAAAAAAATTGAAAAGTCAAACTTACTTAGACTTATTTACTCCTGTAATTTTACCTTTGAACACAGAATCACCAACCTTTAGAACCAAGTTCTCATTGATACTCATGGTTTGTTGTGCTGTTAATATTTGATTGAGTTTAGTATCCATTATTTCGACAACAGTCTTTCTTACTATGTTTTCAATAATCGGGGTTAATTGTTTTACTAAATCCGAACTGTTAACTTGAGCACCTGTTGATTTTTGTTGTGTCGATTTTTTTGTGGACACCCCCTCGGATTCCATTAATTTCTTTGTTTTTTCAACAAAATTTAAGTCTAAAGAGTCTGATAAACTAATTTGAGGTATAGGATTTTCAATCATAGCTCTTTTAATTACTTCAGGTAATTTAGATTCTTGTATTCTTTGTAAATTTGGTTGTTGTGGTTGTTTTATTTGTGGGTTTTGTACTGTTGATGATAAAACATCTTCAGGGTTACTTCTTAATATATCTTCATTTACGTTACCTTTTTCGTAATCACCACTTTCTACTTTGTTTAAAACTTTTTTTGCTTGTACTAATCTCTGCATTAAATCATTTTGTGATAGTACCCCTTGTCCTGTTTTTTCCATATTGATTTTTTTATAAAATAAGTATTTTTAAAAGAAAATTAAAGTCTTGATTCTTTTAACCTGTTCTTGTAAATCTATGTTATCACCAATTTCTTCGGGTGATGGTTCGATTACTTGAATATTGTCTTGTTTCAATAATCTATCTAAGTCAGCTTCTGAATCTTTTTCCATTCTTCTTCTTGTTCCCTCACCAGCATTCGTGTTACCACCAATTTCAATTTGAGATTTTTTCCAATCCTCAATTTTCTTTTTGTAGAGGTCGTTGATTGCGTTTTTAAATTCGTCAGGTGTTATTTGTTTGACGTTGTCTAATACCTTGATTTTGTTTTTTAAATCATTGAAAACCTCAACTTCTCTTTTGGGGGTTTCAGTTGGTGTAACTTCAGGTTTATCTTTTGGTTTAGGTTGTGGTAATTCTTGTTTTGCTCTTGGTTCTTGTTTTGGTTTAGGTTCAGGTGTTTTAATTGGTTCTTGTTGTTTTGGTTGACTAACCGTATCCCAATCGGATGTTACATAGGTTGTTGAAAAACTTTTATCTTCTCCTTCTTTATAACCGGGTCTTTTTTGATTAAACTGTTGGTCTTCATACACTTGGACAGAACCTGATGAAATTCTATCTAAAATAAATGTTCTCCATCCGTGTTCACCAAAACCTTTTTTAGACACTGAGGGTGGCTGAACCCATCCTCTTACCGCTAAATTTCCCTTTTTGGTTAAACCAGATGCGACCAATTCTGCTTTCACTCTTCTACCTGGTAAAACTTCACCTTTAGTAGGTCCTCTGTAGTCAAAAGAAACCGGCATTCTATTTTTGATAGCATACTCAAGAGTTCGTTGTAGTCGTCCTGAAGGTGCTTCAAAAAGAAAAGTTTTCAATATTGACTCAAAATTCATCATTAAAAATCGGGATATGTTTTTGTACTTCCGTATTTGTTTTTAGCACCTAAGGTTGTTCTCTCATTAATATCTGTCACAGTACCCACACCACCTGTATTATTTTCACCCCTACCTCTTTCATCACCGTCTGAAATAGCATTAGGGTTTATTGAGGAATATTCAAAATTATTGGTATATATATTTTTTGCTAAAAGTGTTGTCCTTTCATTAATATCAGTTAGGGTACCAACGCCGCCGGTGTTGTTTTCACCTCTACCTCTGTCGTCTCCGTCGGAAAGTGCGTTCGGATTACCTGATGAATATTGAAATGAATTATTATATATGTTTTTAGCCACTAAAGTGTTTCTTTCCGTGATGTCTGTTTTAGAACCAATACTTCCACTTAATTCACCTTTACCCCTATCATCTCCATCAGATAGTGCGTTTACATTACCGCTACTATATTGATTTGTGGGTCCATAAAGATTTTTAGACTGAAGAGATGTTCTTTCGATTATATCTGTTTTAGAACCAATACTTCCACTTAATTCACCTTTACCTCTTTCATCACCATCTGACAACGCGCCTGTGTTATTTGAACTATACAAATCACCAAGATTGTATTCGTTTCTTGACATGAGATTGTTTCTTTCTCTATCTCCGATTATTTCTAATTGTGTTGGCATTTTAATATTTTATTAATTTTTTTATTTTATCTAATTCTTCAAAAAGTTTCGTGGATATTAAAGGTGAAATACTTGATTTATGTGAGTTACTTTTAATTAAATTAGTTGGGATTTTAAAACTAAACCTTTTTTTATGGGATTTTAAGTGACTGTTTTTTCTTTCGCCGGTCATACCAATCATGTCGTCTGTTTTCATTTTTGAATCCTTTCTATTACTAATCAAATCTCTCTCTCCTTTTAAAAATTTACTAGCCCATTTTTCCATTAAATCACCACCACACAAATCATATTTAACTCTTTCATTTATTTTATCCATGTTTTGGATGTCGTGAATAATTCTTTTTAATTGTCCATACTTGACTTTTTTATCCAACAAAAGTTTTTTTGCTCTTTGTATTCCACGCACGTTTTTTCCATTTAAACCAGAAACCGTGTGGTTTATTTTGTCCAAAATATCTTGTGGGACATCAAATATTCGACCTTTTAAATCTTTATTCATCGGATTCGTCTTCCTGTTTTAGGATGTCTATTACATCTTCAACAGAAACATTATTTTTTACTAAAGTATTTTTTAAAGACATTACTTGTCTTTTAATTATTGGATTTAATTCAGAATCGATATCTTCAATTTGGTCTTTTTTTACTAAATCGTCTGAAGTAGATTTTTTCTTTAAAACACTTTCAACGTAATCTTTGACAAATTTTTTTGGATTTTCAATCAATCTAACTTTATCGCCTTTTAATTTTTCGTCATATCCATATGACGACAATCTTTCTTCAGCTTCATCGTCACTCATTCCTAAGTCGTCTTCAAAGTATTCAAAAGCACTTTCTATGTCCTCATCTTTACCTAAAGTTTTTTCATATCCTAAAGCTTTACTTAAATCAGACTCCGCCCAATATCTAAGAGAGGTGTGTGTACCGTGAACACCGTGAATACCCATACTACCAGCACCCGTTTTAACAACTTTATCAGTCATTGAATGAGAACCTCCTTTACTTGCTTTAGTAACAGGAATTTTTCTTCTAGCCACGTTACCTTTTTCATCCACAATCTCATCAACTTCAGTTTCAACCTTTTCGGGTATTTTTTCAAAATCAGTATCGTCAGAATATTCTTTAGCCCATTTTGACCATTTCTGTCTTTCTTTCTTTGAAATAGACTTGTCATTTGCTTTTGCATAAAAATATCTTTGTTGTTTTTTGGACGCAAATGTCTCTTCAATTATATTTTTAACATATTTATCCATGCAATTATCTTTTTTAATATAAATATCAAAAGAAAGGAAAGATATTTATAGAATAGCATGAATAGTCAAAACATACTTAAATTTTGGGGTAGTAGATTAGATTTACAACTCGATTCTTCGGAATATTACGATTACGAAATTTCTAAAACTGAATTGGATTACGATAGTTTGGTGTTAGATTTAGATAACACAATCGTATATACCGGTTTGACTATTAATACAACTGGTTTAACTGGAACAGATTGTACGAGAGATACCATATCTTTAATTGAATATAACAATACCGTAAATGACAGTGGTTACACATACTCAGCCCTTACTTGGACTCTTTATTATTCAGCATTTACCGCAACTTTAGGAAATTCAGATATTATTTTACAAAACGATGTATATTCTTACGAACTCAATGGTAATACTCACTACTTGAGGAACAATGGATACAATAATTCAATATCAAACCCATTTTCACTCAGTACTTCAGGTTTCACAACAGGAATAACAGGAGCATCATATGCGTGTATTTCTAAATTAGCCGATACAGATAATTGTTGTCCCCAAGATTCAATACCCGAAGCAAAACCATGGGCTTACCAAATTAATCACGGTGCGGGTGGTGATAACTGTTCGTATAAAGTAGATAGAAGGACGGAAAAGGGTTGGACTATTGACTTGGTACTTAATAGAGACGGTTCAGATTGGACAAGTGGTAGAACCATTTATTATTTAGGCGTTAGAGGTGAAAACGATTTAAGAGATTATGCGGATAACAATTTATCTTTCTCATTTACAAGTGATGGAAGAATACAATGGAGAGCAATTAGATATTCGGGAGTTTGTGCAACCAATAGTGGATATACTGAAACTTTTTATACTTCATCAGGTCAAACACCAGTTTTATGTACAAGTGGAACATCAAATGATTTTAATATTACGATTTCTTTTGAAAGAGACAAGTATTATACAGATTGTAGAATAGAAAATGATGGTGGTTGGAATGATTTGATAACCGGTAGAACACTTACAACTTCAATCAGTGATTGGTTAACAGGTGCAACTCCAACATATGAAGATATTGAAATTTTAAATAAAAAATGGGCATTAGAGAGAAACAGAAGAATAGGTACTTTAAAAATTTATTTAAATGGTAGGACCATCTATAAATTAAAAGGTTGGGAAGAAGTTATACCATCAACAAGAGGTTATCAACCAATGGTTCAATCTTGGGCTGGTGGCACACAATATTCGGGTGGAATACACAATGTTGGAATTTCTTGTTTTAATTTTAAAAGAGTTCAATACTATGAAGAACCTCTGAATTTTGTGAGAGTTAGACATCACTATTTGGTTGATACTAAACCTAATTACAATATAAATGAATGTGTAGAAAATTGTACCGATAGTATGATTGGCCTTTAAAAAAATGATACAAATCTAATATTTATCTATATGGAATTTTTTATAAGACAGGGGGCGTCCGAACCAATATTAAAAATGAGACTTATCGACGATGGCAAAAACGATAAATCAGGATTTAACGACATGTTAGAAAGTTGTGACATTACTTTTGATATGTACGATGTAGAAACAAGTGAACCTGAAATTTTAAATTCTACATGTTTGATTACCACGAGAGATAAAAAATACAATCAAACAACTGACGAATATTATATAACTCATCAGTTTACTGAATCTCAAACTGCGAGAGTTGGTAAATATGAGGGTAAAGTAACCGTCCAATTTTTAGACACGAATCTAAACCCAACTACAAAACTCATTCTCCCAATTAAGGAAAAATTATTTATCACCATATTTTGATTTGTGGTAAAAGTTTCGTATACTTGTTAGTAAGACAAATTACAACATTTTGTTGTAAGCAAATGTGTCAAAACAAATTTATACGACATGTCAGAAGTTATTTCTCAAGAGGTAATCGAGAGTTTTTTAAATGGATGGGACCCTGAAGAATTTATTGTTGGGGTTGAATACGATTATCAAAACAACAAAATTTACAAAATTATTCAAGACCCTGAAAAGGGTAAATTGGTTAAACCAGATTCTTTCACACCATTCCTTTGGGTTGGTGATTTAAGTTCTTGTAATTTTTATCAAGGTAGTAAATCCACTCAAAAGAAAAAAATGGGTGAATATGGAATTATTATTGATAAACTTGAGACTCACGGTAACGATAGACTCGAAAATGGTCAAAACTATTTGGTAAAGGGTTTAAAAGGATACCGAGAACTAATCAATTTTTTCAAACAGGGTGGGATTGACCCATGGGGTGATAAGTTTAAACATCTATTTACCATATTGTCTCCTGTTGAACAATATCTAATTCAAAAGAAAAAAAGACTTTTCAAGGGTATTGATGATTACTCGGGTGTACACAGATTTGTATTTGATATTGAAACCACGGGTCTTGAACCAGAAACCAATGAGATAATCCTCATTGGTGTTAAGGATAATCGTGGTTTACAAAAAACCATTCCCGCTTTTGGACCTGATGGTGAAAAAAAATGTATTGAGCAGTTTTTTGAAATTATAAAAGAACTAAAACCAACAATTATCGGTGGTTATAATTCGGCGTCGTTTGATTTTCCGTTTATCCTAAAAAGAGCCGAAATTTTAGGTGTTGATATTGTTGAATGTACATCAATATTAACGTCTGACGGTATTAAACAAAAAGAGGGTATACTCAAATTAGCAAACGAAATTGAACCTTATATACAACACATCATTTGGGGTCATAATATCGTGGATATTGCACACGCGGTTAGGAGAGCACAAGCAATTAACTCTGAAATTAAATCTTGGGGATTGAAATATATTACCCAATATTTGGAAAAAGAAAAACCCAATCGTGTTTATGTGGATGGGGCTTTTATTTCTAAGATTTATTTAGAAAATGAAAGTTATTATATTAATCCAAAAACGGGAAAATATAAAAAAATTGGTGAGCCTGGCACCGAAAATTTATTGGAAAAGTATCCAAATAAATATGAAATATGGTCGGGTCAAAGAATTGTAGAACAATATCTTGACGATGACTTATATGAAACAATGATTGTCGATGATTCATTTTCACAATCAACATTTTTACTTTCTAAATTGGTCCCGACCACTTATGAAAGAATTGCAACCATGGGTACCGCAACTCTTTGGAAAATTATCATGTTGGCTTGGTCATATGAAAATGGTTTAGCAATTCCAACTAAAGATGAAAAAAGAGCAATTACGGGGGGTCTTTCGAGATTATTAAACGTTGGGTACTCAAAAAATATCGTAAAATTTGACTACGCATCTCTTTACCCATCAATTCAGTTGGTTTATGATGTTTTTCCTGAGTGTGATGTTATGGGTGTTCAAAAATCAATGTTAAAGTATTTCCGAAACATTCGTATCAAATATAAAAGACTTGCTGGTGAACTCGCTAAAACAAACCCTGTAGAAGCGGAAATGTATGACCGCAAACAATTACCCATTAAAATTTTTATTAACGCATACTTCGGTTCACTATCCGCACCTCAAGTATTTCCTTGGGGCGATATGAATATGGGTGAAACAATTACTTGTACGGGTCGACAATGTCTTCGTATGATGATTATGTTTTTTGAGAAAAAGGGTTATGTTCCATTGGTTATGGACACAGATGGTGTAAACTTTTCAACACCCGACGATGTAGAAAATCATGTTTATGTTGGGAGGGGATTAAATGAATTAGTTGAAATAGGTAAGGAATATAAAGGTATTGAAGCTGACACGGCTGAGTTTAACGATACTTTTATGAGAAACGAAATGGGTTTAGATATTGATTATACTGCACCCGCGTGTATCAATGTTTCTCGAAAAAATTACATAATTAAACTCCTTAAAAAGGGTAAGGAAAAAATTAAATTAACAGGTAATACCATAAAATCTAAAAAATTACAACAATATGTTGTTGAGTTTTTAGACGAAGGGTTAAAACATCTTTTAAATGGTGATGGTTTGTCTTTTGTTGAACTTTATTATAGATATGTCCAACAAATTTATGACAAACAAATCCCGTTGTCAAAAATGGCTAACAAATCTCGTGTTAAACAATCGGTGGAAGATTATAAGAAACACATTAAAAAAACAACTAAAGCCGGTTCATTAATGTCTCGTCAAGCACATATGGAATTGGTGATTCAAAATAATTATCCCGTAACTCTTGGTGAAACAATTTATTATATCAATAATGGACAAAAAAAATCTGATGGTGATGTTCAAAAGATAACAAAACCAACGAAAAAACAACAGGAAGAGTTTACCCAACAAAATGGCAGACCAATGCCGGATAATTATATTGAAATCAATTGTTATATGATTTCTGAAAAGGAATTAACGAACAATTCTGATATGACAGGTGATTATAATGTTGCAAGGTACCTTACTAATTTTAATAAAAGAATTGAACCTCTTTTAGTTGTTTTTAATCCCGAAATACGTCATGATATTTTAGTTGAAAAACCTGAAGATAGACAATACTTCACGAGAACACAGTGTGAATTGGTAAGTGGGTTCCCATTAAAAGAAGACGGTCAAGACAAGTACGATGAGGTAATGACCCTTTCTGATAGTGAGGTTTTGTTTTGGAATAGAGTAAATAGAGACCCGTTCTTTATGTATGTAGAAGATAGTTTGAATTTAGCCGACCCTTACTGGGTTGATTTAAACAGAAAGGTGGTTTCTCTTCAAGCTGAAAGTATTAAGAGTAATGAAGATGAAATAATTCAAACGAATGGAAATGATTTTGCTTATCACGCAACAAATATCTAATTTAGATAACGTTAAATGGTGATTGGAACGGTCTGTATTTAAGAGCTTTATTTAAGTTTTCCGCTTCCATACCTTTTCTTTCCATTAATTTGTCAGGTCTAAGTCTTTCTAAACGATTCATTAATTCTTCAATCAGTTTTAGTTTTTCGTCTTTACCTTCTTGGAGTAGACTTGAATAGTCTAATTTTACCGCACTATCAGGTACTTGTAAATCACCTGAGAATTTACCCCATATTCTACCTAAACCTTCTTTAGAGTAAGCTATGAGATATTTTCTAACCCAGTTTTGTGCTGGTTTATTTAACATATCCCAAGTAAGTTCTTCGGTTTCAACATCAGAAGGTAATTTTACAATACCACTATTTTTATCTAAACAAGTATCAGGGTCTGTGGTATCATAATACCAATACCAAACTTTTTGTCTATTGTTTTGAATCGAACCAAAATCAAATCTACCACCTGGTACATTGTATAGGTGAACTATTTTTGTTCCGTTTGGTCCTGCTGTAATTCTATATGTCAAGTCACCACCAATTAATCGGTTTTTAATATTTCTATCACCCATTCTTAATAATAAATCATAAGCTGGTAATAAGAAATACGAACCTGAAGCTCCTTGTTGTGCAAATCCACCAACACCACCAAAAGCAACACCTCCAAGACCACCAAAACCACCTAAAAATGGGTCAACAATTGAGTCCGTTAATTCCGCTCTCGAAAACCATAATAATTCATTAATCTCTCTACCAGCGGGAATCACATAAGTTTGTGTGTTCGCTGATAATGAAATGTAATCTTTTTTTAATTCACTATTACCACCCGTCTGTAGACCAACAATCTTAGAATAAGAATGGGTGTATTGTGTCTCGTAGTCTAAACTTCTTGTAGTGAATGCTCTAGTTAATGATTGTGTATCCACATTAAGACCGGCAAGTGCTGACCATTGTGATTCAATCAACCAATCACTTACATATTGTTCATATTCAGATACCGACAACTCTAAAAAGGTGTCCATTTGTTCTTCCGTGAGTTCAACCCCTCTAACGGGCAAACCCAATAAATGAAACACTTGGGTGTACAATTTTTGTTTTTCGGTATTTGAAATTATAGTTGTGGGCATTAACTTTGATTTTCTAATAAATATCTGTATATTTGTTTTTATATTCTAACAAATAATGTATTCCACTGGGAATTTGAGAAACATAGAAAACCACGTAAAAAAGATTTGCACAATAAAGGGACCTATTAAAGACCTTTTTTTGAGTGAATGGAGGGAAATTTTCAAGGAATGCTATTTGAATAAAAAACAATATGGGTTTTGTGAAAGGAATGGAACATACGGTGTATTAACACCTAAAGGTTCTTGGTCTCCTGTTAATCAGTTCAATACAAATTACACAGTCAATATAAAAATAATTGAAAAATTAAACGAATGGATTTTTCAAGATTATTTCCTTAAGGGTGTAAACAATCTAAATGGTCAACCATTAAAAGAAATCACTTTTATTGATGATTCCCCAAACTATATTGAAGAAGAAATAAAAAATTATTTTAAATGGTTTAGAGTATACAAAGAAAAAATATTAATAGACCACAAAATTATAGGTCCAAGTGATTTTTTATACGAACTTTTTGACATAGCGTCAAGAATAATCGGAACGGGAACTTATGGAGAACTTTGTATTGAACACTACTTTAAAAAAAATGTAACATCCGTTAAGATTTATAGAACTTCTTTACAAAGAGGGTCGTCTATAGATATGATTAGTGGTTGTGATTTATTTACTGTGAACAATGATGATAATTCTAAAGTAAAAAAAATTCAAAGTAAAGTAGTTAAATTTCAAGGAGATAATTTTAAAAATTTAATAGATGTATCAGATTATATAAACAAAAATATTGATTTTTTGGTTTTAGTTTCTTTAAATTATGATTTTAGATTAAACACGGTAAACCCAACAAAAATGGTTTTCCTTTATCTTAAAGAAGACACTATATTAGATAAATCAAATGGTTGGTATACATACAATAAAAATAATGTTCTAATGGAAGAAAAAATTGATGATATTCTGAACTCAAAAATTTTCTTTGAGTTTTTTATGTATTGTTCTAAAAATGATGTTGAGTTTTCTCTTAATGTATCTGAAGATACAGATTTAAATTTTATAAAAGAAGAAAGAAAGGTTTGTGTAAATCTACCTGCAAACAGTGAAGATTTTGATATGGATAAAATTTACAACGTTTGGGTACAAATAATTCAAACTATATCAAAAAAACAAGAAGACATTGATTATATGGAAACAACTTTAAAGAATCTCTTTAAGAAGTGATTGTGCAAAACTTTCTGAGAAATCACCATCACCCATAACTTGGTCTATAATATTTTTTTTCTTTTGTAACATATTATAAACTATTCTTTCAATTGTGTTTTCAAATATTGGATAATACACAAGCACATTTTTCTTTTGTCCATACCTAAATGCTCTATCTTCCGCTTGACTATGGTGTGCGGGAACAAAAGAAAGGTCGTTCATAATAACACATTCCGCAGCGGTTAATGTGATACCAACACCACCGGCAATTATATTAGAAATAAACACTTTAACTTTGTCTTCGTTTTGAAAACGGTCCACAGATTGTTGTCTTTTTTCTTTAGACATTCTACCATCCAACACAACCGAATTTTTCTTGTATTTTTCGTGTAACATGTCTAAAGACATTGTAAAATTGGTGAAGACAATTACTTTTTTACCTTGTTCTAAACACCTATCTATAATCTCACAAGTATAATCAATTTTTTCTTGTGAAATTATTTGTCTTACTTTCATTAAACGATTAATTGTAACTGATAAAGATTCTTTGTTTTTTGACTCACTTGTAATCCTTAAAAAATCTTCAAGTTCTTCATCGTAGTATGTGCTTTTTAAATCTAAAAATATTGGTGTAATTATCTTATCTGGTAAATCTAATATGTCGGTTTTCATTCTCCTAAGAACCAAATTTTTAGTCCTTATTCTTAATTCGTCTAAGTTAGTCGCACCGTTGGTATTCCAAATCTTTTTTTTGTTTACAGTAAACTGATATCCACCACAATACCTTCTAACATAACCTTGCCAATTTAAAGTCACATTTGAGTTTACAATTCTTAATAAATTGTAATAATTAATTGGTTTTGAAGTCATTGGTGTACCGGTCAACAACCAAACTTTTGGTATATTTTTTAATATATCGTTTATAAGTTTAGTTCTTTGTGCGGTCGTATTTGAAATATAATGTGCTTCATCAACTATTGCTAAATCAAATTTTTCATTTAAAATTTGATTGTTTCTTTCTTCACCTATTTCGGGTTCCCCAATTGTATGGTAATTTTTTACAATGTCGTAATTAATAATATAATAATCAAAAGTTGACCCCCATTTACGACCCTCAACAATTAATGTTTTTTTGTTTGAGTAATTTTCAATTTCTCTTTGCCAATTTATCTTTAAGGAAGCGGGACATATAATTAATATTTTTTTAACACCACTTTCTAAAGACGCAATAATCGCTGAAGTTGTTTTTCCTAAACCCATATCATCAGCTAATATGAATTTATCGTTTGCTAATAATTTTTCGATTGCAACTTTTTGATGTGGTAAAGGTGGTCTATTGTCATATGGTGAATAGTCAACCTCTCTATTTAATTTTTTCTCTTCTTGAATTATTGCAAATTTTGGGACCCACATTGAGTAATTTTTTTCTGATTCAGAAACACTACCCCAAATGTGGTAAGCCATTTCACTTTCACATAATAATTTTTCACACCAAATTTTTTCAGGTGGTTTTGTTAGATGTTTGGATTCCATTATTTTTTCACCAAAACCTTCTACAATATTTATATATTTTTTTGCAACACGGGGTACAACCTCGTGGTATTTTAAAACATACTCGGCTTGGGGTCTTGTTAACTGAAAATTTTTAAGGTCAGCCAACCTCCTTTTCCACTCTATCAATTGGTTGTTAAAACCTTCATAAGTGGATAAGATTTCCCTAGCCTCTATCTCAGGAATCCTACTCTGCATACAATAACTTAAATATAATAAAATAGAATCAATAAATGAACTATTTATAATAAATGAAGAATAAACTACCAATTACGAGATTAAGTAAATTCTTTTCCCAAAGTGATTTTGATTTAAATGTGCAATTGGGTGAGGAATATTTGCATGGTGATTTGGGAATGAAATTGGTTTTGTTTAGGGTCGATAGACAAAAAACAGATACTGATGATGTTTACGGTGAGGTTGGTAAAGACCAAATAAAATTCTTACCTCCCACTGAATTCTACGCATTGGTAAAAATAGAGGAACCTAAAAATACATCTTATACAAAAGGGGTAAATAGATATTTAGAACCAGGTAATATGACGGTTTCTGTTTATATCAAACATTTAGAAGAAATGGACATAGATATTAGATATGGTGATTTTATCGGATATCCCGAATCGGAGGAAAAAATCAGATATTATACAGTTGTAAATGATGGAAAAGTGACTTCGGATAATAAACATAATATGTTTGGTTTTAAACCTCATTATAGAACTATTACTTGTGCGATTGCTCAAGAATCTGAATTTAGAGGAATTTAATTATGGGATTACCAAAAAGAAAAAAAGACATTAAAGTATACGGTGTAAACCAAAATACAGATGGTCCCGCGGTTACCGGTAGAAGAAAAGAACTATTAGAAGAAATTATCAAATCTGACACATTTCTTCCTGATTCGATATTACATGATGACCTTGATTTAGGTATGTTGGAATTTGTAAAAGAAAATTTCAAGGTGATTTCCGACGGTGACCAAATACCCATGATTCCAAAAATTCTTACAATTCAAAGATGGGGTGAATACACTAATAATTGGTCTTTTAGTGATGAAGATGGAAATATTAAATTACCGTTTATTGCGGTTGTAAGAAAACCTGAAGTTCAATTAGGTACAAATCCGTCTATTCAAAGAACCATTCCTGATAGAAGAGATTTCTTTTACGCTTCGGTTCCGACTTGGGACGGAAACCAAATAGGCGCTGATATCTATAAAATCCCTCAACCAATTGCGGTTGATATTAGTTTTGATGTTACTATTGTTTGTACAAAATTTAGAGACATAAATAAGTTTAATCAAAAGGTTTTACAAAAGTTTTCGTCTCGTCAAGCATATACCCGAGTGAAAGGACACTACATCCCAATAGTGTTAGATAGAATTGAAGATAATACCCCAATGGACACCTTGGATGGTAGAAGATTTTACATCCAAAATTATGGATTTACAATGTTAGGGTTCTTAATTGACGATGAGGAATTTGAAGTTTCACCAGCGGTTAATAGAAGTATAACGATGATAGAACCTGATTTAAGAAGTATACCATCAATCGATAAATCTGAAAATATAATAACTATATCATCAAATTACTCAAGTGGTTCAATCATTGCACAATATACCGCAACATCAACTAAAAAAGTAGATAAAACCGTTGAAATATCTTTTACAGATACATTATCAACAGTTACTGGTAGTTCTATAAGTATACCAGTTAAAATTTTTATTGAATCAAATCAATATAGCGGAACCACTCAATACACTGTTGATGGTACATTTAGTAATTTAACACAAACAAACACTTTTGGTTCCATTGAAGTCGATACAATTGGGAAAACAAAATATAGATACGATGTAATCACCCAATCAACTTTTACGATACCTCCAACACCGACACCAACACCATCAATTACACCTTCTGTAACTCCGTCAGTAACTCCAACAAGTTCTATTACCCCATCAGTAAGTTTGTCGATAACGCCAACACCATCAATTACACCTTCTGTAACTCCAACTATTTCAGTCACACCGTCGATAACACCATCTACCACACCATCCATGACACCATCTGTTACACCAACAATCACCCCTTCTCTTACCCCATCAACATCTATAACACCATCTATTACTCCAACTGAAACTCCGACACCAACACCAACATTAACACCAACACCCACACCTTTCAGAAATTTATTGTTTACAAATACTAATACTTATGGTTCTGTAATATCATCTTTTGGTAGTAGTTTTTCGTCTATGTGGAACTTTCAATTTCCTATTTTAAGTGGGGAAAGTCAAAATGCGGTTATTAATTCAAGTGATGCTGGTGATTTTTTGTTTGTCTCGATTACTGGTGGAACCGAATATGTTCTACGTGTTTATGAAAATGGTTACCTAATAAGTGGATATACCGGTAATGCACCGAACACTGAAACATATATTTTAACTCAAAGTATCGGTGATAATGGATTATTGCAAATCGATTTAGTCGACCCTCCAACACCTACACCTACAGTAACACCGTCTACCACACCATCCGTCACACCAACACCATCAATTACACCTTGATAAATCAAAATACGGTTTATAATATTTAATTAATCTCCGTATATATCTTTTGTTTTTTTGATGGGTTCGGACAATTTTGTTTGTTTACAAAGTTCATCAATCCATTTCTGAACAACCTTGTAAATTTTTAATCCGTTTTTATCACAATATTCTTTTAACAGTTGGTGATGATTTTCACTCACCTTTATATTTTTCGAGGTATTTTTCATGGTAAAGATAAATATAGATACATAAAGATAAATTAGTATCTTTAAGTACCATTTTTAAAAAAATCAAGGGAATCTTTGCTAAAAACAAAGATATTTATTGATAAAGAAATAAAATTAATTAACCAAACAATTTAAAAATGGCAAATTCAAATAGAGTTTTTGTATCTCCAGGTGTATATACATCTGAAAAAGACTTAACATTCGTAGCACAAAGTGTTGGTGTGAGCACATTGGGTTTGGTGGGTGAAACCCTAAAAGGCCCCGCTTTCGAACCTGTATTAATAACAAATTTTGACGAATTCAAGTCATACTTTGGAGGAACAAGTCCGTTAAAAGACAATAACAATAATCCAAAATATGAATTACCTTATTTCGCAAAATCTTATTTAGAAGAATCTAACCAATTGTTTGTAACAAGAATATTAGGTTTAACAGGTTATTTACCTGTGAAAACTTATGGTGTACAAACAATTGGTGGTGTTACATTGGGAACTTTAAGTGGTACAACCACGGGTTTAACAATGTCGGCCGCAACCACAACAATCACAGCGAGTACGATTTATAGTGAACTATCAGATAAAATATCTGTAGATGGAAATTATATTACAGAATACATTGTAGCAAACTTTAGTGGTAACACATCATCTAATCATGGACAGTGGTTTGTTATGGGTGAAGTTCCAACTTCGGGAACCAGTGGTCAAACCTCATCACTTGAAGAAGTTTCCCCTTTAACAGGATTGGATAACGCAAACAATTACAACAACAAGGAGTGGTTCAATACACTTTGTAACACCGCAGGTTCTGAAGTATATTCTTACTTATTTGTGTACAACAGTGGTTCAAGTAGATTTGATGTGACTAGGTATACCTATTATGGAACACTTAATACAGCACATGACGGTCAAGTGGTTTTAGCTTTCAGACCAAGGGGTTCTTACATCGGACAAACTTTAAACTTAGAAACTACCTCAAACACAAATTTTGTGGTAACAGGTTCAGGAATTACTACAAATCCTTTAGCGGAATTCACAGTTAACGTTACAGGTTCAACAAGTGGACCAAAATCATTCACTTGTAGTATGGATACCACATCGTCAAAATATGTAACAAAAGTATTTGGTACTGATGTATACGATAAATTAAAAAGTGACGTTCCTATTTACGTATTCGAATCTTATCCAAATTATTTGGTAAGAGCTTACGAACAAGGTTTAATTAGAGGTTTAAGTTTAACAGAATCATACGAAACTGTTGGTAACGACTTTCTAACATATTGGGACACTCCGATGACACCAACTGTCGTTTCTGAAGTGAGAGGTGGTGAAGTTGATGATTTGTTTGATGTAATCACAGTATCAGACGGAGACACCGCAAACTACGAAGTAAAAATTTCAATTATTAATATTAACATAGACACTGGTGACTTTGACTTAATTGTTAGAGACTTTAACGATACAGACGATAATGTTGTTGTACTTGAAAAATATGGTAGATGTAATATGAATCCAGATTTACCTGGTTATGTTGCTAAAAAGGTTGGAACATCTGATGGTGAATATGAATTACGTTCAAGATACATTATGTTGTCAATGGCGGATAATCACCCAACCGACGCATATCCAGCTGGTTTCAAAGGTTTCACAAACAACACATCATTTGGTTCATCAACTTTAGGTTCGGTGATGTACAAAACCACATTCTATAGTGCTGGTGACACAACATCTTACCAAGCTGACGGAACACCTGTTTTATCTTCAGGTGATAAAGTAAGAAGAGCATACTTTGGTTTATCAAGTCCAACAAACTCGGTAACATACGATAGAGACTTATTTAAATTCAAAGGAACTTCAGCAGCTGGTACAACTAAAGGTTTCCACTTATCAACAAACGCATCTACAATCACAGGAACAACTTTCTTAACTACATCGTATGATTTAGAAGGTCAGACAGGTGGAGCTAATAACGTATTGACAAATATTAACTATCGTAAATTCACATTCGCAGCGTCTGGTGGATACGACGGTTGGGATATCTACAGAAATGTAAGAACCTATGGTGATGGTTATATCTTTGGTAAAAATACTTACACAAGTGGTAATACTAATAATGGTGGTGTGTTTAGTATAGTATCAGGAAACTCTGACTACTACGCTTACACTCAAGGTATCGATACTTTCTCAAACCCTGAAGCGGTTGATGTTAACATCTTCGCAACACCTGGTATTAATTTCTACGACCACAGTTCATTAACATCTTATGCAATTGATATGATTGAAGAAGATAGAGCAGATTCACTTTATGTGATTTCACCACCAAACTACGGCTCGGCAGATGAAGTTATTGACGCTTTGGACGGTGTGTCAATTGATAGTAGCTACTCGGCGGTTTACTGGCCTTGGATTCAAGTTAGAGACGTAGACAACGCAACTCAATTGTATTTACCACCAACAGGTGAAGTATTGAGAAATATAGCATTAACAGATAACGTATCATTCCCATGGTTTGCGGTAGCGGGTTATTCAAGAGGTTTAGTAAACTCAATTAAAGCGTACAAGAAATTAACCTTGGATGAAAGAGATGACCTATACAAAGCTAGAATCAACCCAATCGCAACATATGCTGATACTGGTACAATTATTTGGGGTAACAAAACTCTTCAAGTCCGTGAATCAGCGTTGGATAGAATTAATGTTAGAAGATTACTTCTTAGAGCGAGAAAACTAATCTCAGCGGTAGCGGTAAGATTGTTATTCGAACAAAATGACGAACAAGTTCGTAATGAATTCTTGAGATTGGTTAACCCAATATTAGACGCAATTAAGAGAGAAAGAGGTTTATTTGAATTCCGTGTAACGGTTTCAAATGACCCTGAAGATATCGACGCAAACACTCTTAGAGGTAAGATTTATATCAAGCCAACAAGAGCTCTTGAATTTATAGATGTTGAATTCATAATTACACCAACAGGAGCATCATTTGATGATATCTAATAAAAAGGGGAGGGGAAACCCTCCCTATTTTATGTTCCACGTGGAACATTATAATATAGTGTGAAACAAAAAAAATAAAAATATAAAAGAAATAAAATTATAAATTACCCAGTATATGCACCAGTATTCTAGTTCTAGTTATTTTAATTCTAGTTTAATTAATCTAGTTTTATATTTACTAGCATCTAGTACTAGTATGGAAAAAATACAAAAAAGTTTTGACATAATCAAGTGGTAACAAGATTTTTTTACTTTTTCATATACAACATATTTATAAGAAAGATTAAAAATAAAAAAAACTAAAAAACAAATATTGACATGGCAGATTTATTAATGAAAATGCCGGTTCCCTACGAACCGAAAAGAGTTAACCGATTCATACTTAGATTTCCTTCATCATTAGGAATAAATGAATGGTATGTAACATCAAGTGCAAGACCAAGTGCAAAAATAAATTCAGTTGCGATTCCTTTTATTAACACCTCAACATACGTTGCTGGTAGATTCGAATGGAACGAAATAAGAGTAACATTCAAAGACCCTATTGGTCCATCTGCAGCACAAGCTTTGATGGAGTGGTTCCGTTTACACGCGGAGTCTGTAACGGGTCGTATGGGTTACGCAGCTGGTTATAAAAAAGATATTGAATTAGAAATGTTAGACCCAACGGGGGTTGTGGTTGAAAAATGGATTCTTCAAGGAGCTTTCATTACCGACTTAAACTTTAACGAACTTGATTATTCAAGAGATGATATCGCATCTATTACTTGTTCGTTAAGAATGGATAGATGTATTTTAGTTTACTAATCAAATAATAAAAAATCTGTCAATAAAGGTCTCTCAAAAGGAGACCTTTACTTTTTTTATAACTTTTTGTAAATTATACTAATTATAAAATAAAAAATATGGAAGAATTTAGAGTTGACCCAACAATTGCATATGACGTTGTTGAATTACCATCAAGGGGTATTCATTATCTATCAAAAAAGAAATCATTAAAAGTTGCATATCTCACCGCTGCAGATGAAAATGTACTGTCTGCACAAAATTTAATTGCAACAAATGGTGTAATTGATGAATTACTAAAAAGAAAAATTTTGGATAGAGATATTCAAGTTGAAGATATTGTTGAAGAAGATAGACAAGCGGTTTTAATATTTTTAAGAAATACCGCGTTTGGACCTGAATATAAATTAAATTTAATTGACCCAAAAACCGAAAACAATTTTAGTGTTTCTGTTGATATGAGTGAATTAAAATTTAAAGATTTTAATTTGGAATCAGACTCTAATGGGGAGTATTCTTATTTTATGGAAAAATCCAAAGTGTCTATTACTTTTAAATTTTTAACATTAAAACAAGAAAGAGATTTAGAAGAATTAAAAAAGAGTTGGAATGGTCAAGGTGTTGCACCTGTTGTAACCAAACAACTTGAAATGATGATTAAATCTGTTGCGGGTAACCGTGATATTATGAACATTCACAATTTTGTTGAGAGATTACCAATTAAAGACTCTCAAGATTTTAGAAAATTTGTAAAAGAAAATAAACCAGGAATTGATTTAACAAAAACAGTAAAAACCCCGTCAGGAGAAGATGTCCAAGTAGAAATTGGATTCGGGGTGGAGTTTTTTCGCCCTTTCTATGGAATATAAGAAAGGACAGTTAGATGAAATTTTATTTTTAATCAAAAAAGGTTTTAGTTACGGTGATGTCCTCACCATGCCAATTTTTATACGTAGATATTATGTTGAGTATATTCTTGAATTGGAAAACTCTCCTAAATAGTATTTATAGATATGGCAGCATCAAGACAAGACCAAGAATTATTTAACGCAGCTAGAAAAGGTAGTGCTGAGTTTACAAATGTCTATAAAGGATACTATCCAAACGCTGATGGTGCAACAATTACATCAGAGTTTAGAAGATACTCTAGTTATAGAAGTTTGAGTGATTTAGAGGGTAACAGCACTACAACTAACGATGGGAGTGGTTCTAAACCTGGTAAAGTAACTAGTGCCGTCCAATCTTCTGTTACCGGATTATTAGGTACTCAAGATATCTCACAACAAAGTATAGGATATCAATATTCCACATTAGCAGGAACAGAAGACACAATTTTTCAATTAAGTGAAGTGTCAAAAGGTTTATTTGATATTATCAGGGAATCTAAAACCGCGGGTGATATGGTTATGAATCTCGCGGGTACGGGAATAGGTAAAGTGATGGAAGGGGTAACTCAAATATTAGGACAAGAGGTAAAGTTAAGAAATCAGGTGAATGCACAATTAGGTGTTACAGGTGAATTATCTCGAGAAGTTAGGACTAATATTATTGACACATTACCCGCAGCAACGCAAATGGCTTTTGGTTTTCAGGATGTTTCAAACTATGCTGTTGATATGGTTCAAAATACCGGAAAAATGACAACATTCGGTAAGGATGTTTTAATTGAATCTCAAAAAACAGCAAGAGCGTTTTACGGTGACTTAGATAAATTAAGTGCTGCTATTGACGGATTTGATAAAGTCGGTGTTGGTGCAAAAGATGCAATTGTACAAATAGATAAAGCAGGTAAGAGTTCATTGGAGTTAGGTCTCAATGCAAGAAAAGTGGTCTCGGATTTAGACCAAAATGTGGGTAAATTAAATTCATATGGATTTAAAGGTGGTATTGATGGTTTAACAAGAATGGTTCAAAAATCAATCGAATTCAAAATTAATATGAATGATGTATTTAGATTGGCTGACGACCTATTTGACCCCGATAAAGCAATTGCGTTATCCGCTGAATTGCAAGCAATTGGTGGTGCTATCGGAGATTTTAACGACCCATTAAAACTAATGTATATGGCCACCAATGACGCGGGTGGATTACAAGACGCGTTAATTGGTGTTGCGGGTTCATTAACAACATACAATACCGAATTAGGTAAGTTTGAAATCTCAGGCGCTAATTTAAGAAAAGCTAAAGCGTTGGCTAAAGAATTAGGAATGTCTTACGAAGATTTTGCTCAAACCGCAATTAAATCATCTGAAAGAGCGTCAGCGGCAACCGCTTTATTATCATCGGGTCTACAAATTGACGAAAAAGAAAAAGAGTTCTTAACCAATATTTCCAAAATGGAGGGAGGTCAAATGATTATCGATATTCCACAATCATTAGCAGACAAAATGGGACTGAAGGATACTAAAGTCGCATTAGACCAATTAACCCCAACTATGGCTAAAGGTTTATTAGAAAACCAAAAAGCGTTTGAAGAAATGTCTGTTGAAGATATTGCTCGAGACCAATATACAACGACACAAAATATTCAAAAAGACGTGAGTGCTTTGTTAACCTTAGCCAAGGTGAGAGCTGCGGGTGGATTTAGACAACCACTTGCGGACGTTGACAAATACTTAGAAGAAAAATTAGGTACCAAATTAAAAGCAACAACTTCAGCCGAAGTTAGTGGTAAAGGCGGTGAATTAAGTAAATTTTGGGATGAGGTAGGAAAAAATACACAAGGAACTTTAAAGAGTTCAATGGAAGAACTTCAAAAACAAGGGATATTAGGAAAAGACGCTTTAAAAGATGTAAACGCAATGTCAAAAGGTTCGGCACAAACACAATCAAATTCAACTGTTACTTATAAGTTTCAATCTAATGGAAACATGACAGACCCACTGTTTAGATATGCGATGAATAGTCCAAGTCTTATGAATGATATGTCGAACAATATGATACAAGAAAAAGGTAGTTACACATATTCCCCAATGGAATAAGATTATAAAAATAAAAAGTTTCTATTTATAAGGTAAATGCCAACTTATTTAGATTTTAATACCACAAAAACATTTAGAGATTTTTTGATTTCAAAAACTCTGAACAGACCCAATGGACCTCAAACGTTTACTGACGCAAATTACATTGTTCAAAATCTAAGCAATTTTGCTAATGTTGACCCTGGTGATGTTAAAACAAATTGGGCGGTATACTTTGGTCAAAATTTTATTAACCTATATATTCCACCAAATAGTACTATTGAGGAATACACAAACACATCATTACCAACATTATCACAACTAAATGGTGGTATTTTATCTGCGGGTTATATTAATTCGTTTGAACCCCAAACAACTAATTTAGTTAGCATTATGGCGGGTCAAAACTTTGATGACGATTCGAGGTTAATGAAATTCGCAACACAAAATATTAGAGAAAATAAACAAGGTCCCGTATTAGCCAGACTACAACAAAATTTAGAAATGGCAACTTTGGGAAGAATTAGGGTTTTAGATGCATTAGATGGTAACACCGCCACTGCGATAAATTTAATTACCGGTAGAGAACCATTAATTGAAAAAAATTATAAAATTACTGTTGCCAGTAGTTTATTAGGTAAGGGTATAGATTTTTTACAAACTGTTTCAGGTGTTGAATTCCCATTCAGTGAAATACCTGGAGATTATTTAAGCAACCCAAGAAACCCTATTGTAAATAGACCGACACCAAAAACCGAAGCGGGTGCGATATTACAAGACATTACAGGTGTTTTAGGAAGTTTAGTTGGAATTCAAAGAAGACCAAAATTAAGTAGAAAACCATCAGACTTAATGATTGAATACTTGGGGGAAGGTCAAAAACAAATTTTATTTGACCAACTTTCATTTTCGACATATGCACCGAATTACACAACAACCGCTAGGTCTCAACAATCATCAAAACTTTTCAATTTTGCAAATAATGTTGCTGGTGGGTTAAAAAACTTTTTAGGACTTGAAGCACCAAAAGGTGTTGCATACATAGGGGACGATAGAGGCGAGGATGTAAAATACACCATGTCTGATTTTAATGACAACATGGTAAAAAGTAGTTATTTCTTAAGTTTAATGTTTGACCCAGTACAAGCAACATTATTTGAAAGACAAAGAAATATTTCCCAAGGTGGACCGATTAGTGGTAAACTAACATGGATTAGTAAAAACTCACAAAACAAAATTGGATTATGGAATGAAGAATTTCAATCAAGAGAAAGTGATGCTTATAATAATTCAATATCAACAAAATACGGATTTAGAGAAGATTCAATTTTAGGCAAGACTCAAGAAATTTTGGATTCAATGCCAAAAGACGGTCAAGCAACAAGAACACACGTTGGTAACGTTATCGACCAAACAAGTAGAATTTTTAAAGAAGGAGACAGTATGTTGTCTCGAGGTTCTGCAATAAAATTTGTTGACCAATATAAACAAGAAACAGGTGCTGAATATTGTAGGGTATGGACAAAGGACAGGTCTTACATGAACTATTCTGACACAATGAAAAGAACTGCTAACATCAGAAAATTTGATGATAGTATCATGGGGGGTGAAAGTAGACCTTGGAATATAAACATCGCCCCAATGTCAAGTGGAAACTATGACGCTAAAAATAGTTTTAGAAATTCATTTGGTGCTAAAAACTCAACAAACATATTTGAATCTCCAACAGGAGATGGGTTTTATGCTAAAAAATATATGTTTTCTATTGAAAACTTAGCGTGGAAAACTTCAAATACACCGGGATTTACTTATGGAGACTTACCTTTTTGTGAGAGAGGACCAAACGGAGGAAGAGTTATGTGGTTTCCACCATATGATTTAAAAATTAGTGAAAACAACTCAGCGAGATGGCAAGACAATCAGTTTTTAGGTAGACCCGAACCAATCTTTACGTATCAAGATACATCAAGAACCGGACAATTAAACTTTAAAGTTGTTGTTGACCACCCAAGTATATTAAATTTATTAGTTAGAGAATACTTCAAAGGAATGTCCGATGAAGAGTCTGAAAACTACATTAATGCGTTTTTTGCAGGATGTGAAGAATTGGATTTTTATGATTTAATAAGAAGATTTGCACAATTAGATACAAATGATATCAAACTCATACAGGCGTTTTTAAATAAAGGAAAAGACCCTGAAATTATTAAACAATATAAAGTTACAACTGAGTATCCTGTTGAATCCAGCCCAACAAATACAACGACACAGGGAAACGATGCTAATTCCGAAAAAAAGGGTCCTTTTAGGATGTTTTTAAAATATGAAAACGATATACCAAAACCAAGTGACAAAACAAATACAAGCGAAAATTATTCAAAATTATACGAAGCATTTAAGGAAAGAAAAGGTCACTATGAAAATACCTTAGAAAACTCATTAAAAACATTAACAGGTTTATCACAAACAGATATACAAGTAAAAAAAGAAAAGTCTTTTATTTTTGGTGATGAAAACAAAATAATTACAGCTCAAGACATTACAGACCAAAAAACAAAAATAGGTAATTATTTTACTGAAGCCGATGCCGCGTATAACGAATATGTTACAAGAATCACCGATATTAAAAATTCGCTATCAGATTCAGGTAAAACAATAGAAGATGTGTACATAAACATATCGTCGTCGTGTTCATCAGTTGCAACAACCGACTACAATGAAAGGTTAGCAATGAGAAGAAGTCATTCCGTTTTACAAGATATTTTTGATAGATTAGCCAAAACGCCGAAAGACAAGCCAGCAATGATTTGGCCTGAAAAGTTTGAAATACAAAATAAAAATACTGGAGAAAACGATAAGGTAATTATACAAAAAGACGAACCTATTGTTATTAAAAAAGAGTATCGTTTAAAAGATTTTGGATACAATACAGAAAGTAAATTAATAATTAATTCAGTTAATTTTGGTGAAAAATTTACCGGCAAGGATAATGTACCTGATAAAAATTGTTTGGATAAAGATTTTATAAGAGTACCTGATTTAAAAATATATTCACCAATTGCCTTTTTTTGTAGACAAAGTATTGTTGAAATTAAGTACAATGAGAATTCAAAAAAACCAACCCCACCAACCCCAACCCCAACCCCAATTACAAGAATTGAAGAAAATGGTGAAGTTATAATTCCACCACCATCTAGAAAACCTGCAATTGACCCATTAAAAAGAATCATTGCAAAAACATTATCTGAATGTTTTTATTTTAAAAAATTAGAAGACACTGACCCTATTGTATTTACTTCATTAAAAGAAAAATTAAAATATTTTCATCCGGCGTTTCACTCAACAACACCTGAGGGGTTAAATAGTAGATTAACTTTTTTACTTCAGTGTATTAGACCTGGTGATACCATACCCATAAAAGGAATATCTGAAGAATCTGATGTTAGAGCAAGAAACACTTCGTTTGGTCCACCACCGGTATGTATACTTAGGATTGGTGACTTTTACCATTCTAAAGTTGTTATTAGGGATGTTAACATTTCTTATGATGATGGGGGTCAGATACTATGGGATTTAAATCCGGAAGGTATTGGTGTCCAACCAATGATTGCGTCTGTCACACTTAGTATAACCTTTATTGGTGGTCAAGGTCTTTCAAAACCTGTCGAGAGATTACAAAACGCGTTATCTTCTAATTTCTTTGCAAACACTGAAATGTATGATGAAAGGTCAATTGCAACAAATGAAACAATTGGTGGTCAAAAGGCGGAAGAATTTACACGTGAGTTTTTAGATGATTTAAACAAAACTTACGGTAATAAAATAAATCCAAATGGTGACGAAGAAAATACAAAAAATGTAAATGACGGGTTGTTTATGGGTACAAAAAATGATGATAATACCATGAATTACTCTGATTTAATAAAATCTGTATTTGATTCTACCGAAGAATATTTTAATAAATTTACCGACACCTACAATAAAATTTATAAAAAATACGGTAGAGATATTACAACAATGATGTTAAAAGGTGATTATAGACCAATTAATCAATACGACATTTACACCATCACATCACCCTCACCCGGTAAGACATTAACTCTATATGGATTACACCAACCAACTAAAGAACTTAACATATATACCACAGGACTAAAAACAGGGTTAGTTAGTTTTATAAACAATTCTTCAAATACTTACTTAGTTGATATGTTTGGATTCAACAAAGAATTATCAAATTCTTTAGCGATAGATACCAATGAAAAAATATTAAAATCATTTTTGATAAAAAAAATTGAAGAAAAAATAAATGAATTAACCGAAAATCTATTATCTGAATTAGATGTTGCTAGAAATAAATTAATCATATCTTTAGATAAGGCAAATTTTGTTATTAAAAATGGTAAAGACGGAACCTCAACTAATCAAAAAATTCAATCTGTTGCGATTAGTGGATTCACATCTGATATGCTGTATGGTGAATATGAATCTTGTATTGATTATATAGACAAAAACACAAGTAAATTGTTTGAAGATTTAACAACAAACATAACATTTTTAAATCCAACAATACAATCTACAGATTTTGATTTTTTAATGTCACAATTATTTTCGGATAAAAAAGATATTGATTCTATAATAAACGAACTAAAAGACCCGGACCTATACAAAGATTCTTTAAAAAATAAATTAAAAAGACGATTAGAAAAATTTGTACAAAAACCAGAAGAGAAAAAATTTAAATTAACCAAGTTTAAAAGTAGAAAAACAGGTAAAGATATCAAATTTGGTATTTCATCTATTACCGATGAAACGAACCAAGTAATTATTGAAGAAGTTGAAAATATATTTTCAACAACAAATAAAGTTAGTGATAAATTAAATTTCTATAGAACAAATAATGAGTAGACAATATTTTGATAGATATCAGTTTTTTGTTGAGGATGGTCAGTTTAGAATCGTGCCCGGTATCGAGTTACCAATTAAAACAACGGACAGATATATGTTTTATAAAAAAGGTAGGGATAGATTGGATAAAATATCACAGGACTATTATGGTTCGCCAGTATTTGGTTGGTTAATTTTACAAGCAAACCCAACCGCTGGTAGTGTTGAATTTCAAATACCTGATAATTTTGTTATAAGAATACCATTTCCGTTAACAACGACTTTACAAGATTATAAAAGAAACGTAGAATTATATAATCTATATTATGGCGAGCAATAAGGATTATCCAAATAATGAAAACATACTTGTAAAAGTTGACCAAAACAATCTTATTTATGTTGACCCAAACAGTGTTGTTGATTCAAATGGAGAAGTACAACCAAGAGGACATAAACAGGAAAACTTAGTTATGTATGTTAACTTGGAAGCGGATTTGATTCCAAGAACGACTCTTATTGCTGATGATAATATTGGAAACACATTAACTCAAATAGCAAAAGGTAATTTAAATTTTTTAAGAAATGCTAGTGGTGATGGTAATTTCGATACAACATGGACCGATGCGTTTGTTCCAAAACCCATTCAAGGACAAGAATCAACATATAAAGATGGGTACGACGTAACCTTTGGTCAAGACCAATTTAAAGACCCAACAGGACAATCTTTTGGTATTGATTCCATTGAAATTGCCGTAAAAGGTGCAAACTTTGTACCTCAAGTATCAATTAATTTTGTCGACGTTAGAGGTAAAACTTTATTTGAATCATCAGAAAACTCACCTTATAAAGCGTTTTTTCATTTACCATGGCCAATATTTTATTTAACCGTTAAAGGTTATTACGGTAAAGCAATCAGATATAGATTGCACATGACAAAATTTTCTTCTAAGTTTAATGAAAGTAATGGAAATTTTGAAATATCCACAACGTTTGTTGGTTCAACATTTGCTTGGTTAAACGATATACCACTTTCCGCGGTAATCAACTGTCCGTATATGTTTTTAGTTGAAGAAACTAAAGACGCAAAATTTAATGAAAAAACTGGTTTGTATGAAAAAAAAGTATCACACTCTTCAAGAGGATACACAATACTTAAATCAATTTATAGACAATATGAAGCTAAAGGGTTAATCCCTAAAGGATTTCCTGTTCGTACATTAAAAGAAATAGGATACATAGCAGAATCGTTAGACAAAATATTAGAACAACAAGTTTTTAGTAAAGTGAGTATGGAAGTCTTCCAAGGAATAAAAGAAATGGAAGACATTATTAATGATTTTGAAAGTTCAATCAAAGCTTGGGGTAAACAGTATCTATCACAAGAATATACATCATTTACTAAAACCGCAACAAACAACGAAACTGTAAGTGATTTGTGGTTTTATTTGAATGCAAAAGATAAGACGGAGACGAAACATATATTAGGTAACGGAGCGGGAGCTCTTGAACTTTTTTTAACCAGTTTCAATACCGCGATGGGTAAAACCAAGCTTTTAACCCAAGAATTATACAATAATAATGTCTTAATAAATAAAACAAGTGGGGATTTTAAAAGAATTTCAATCAGAAATGTGAAAGATATTCAGTCATATTATAAAACACTACCTGACAAAAAAGTGGTTGTTTATATTGATGGTATTTTTGAAGATGTATTTGAAATCAGAAAATCATTTGAAGAACAAAGAAAAAAAGTTGAGGATGATGTCGAAACCGAAATGAATAAGGTTATCAAGAGTAAAGAATTCGGTTTTGGATTTGAACCAACAGTGAGAAATATGTTCGCCGTGTTATTAGCAAACGCTGAGGTCTTTATAAGATTAATGAAAGATGTTCACAATAAAGCATTCGAGGCGGCAAATAATAGAAAAAAAGTCCTTACAAATTTATCTAAAGAATCAAAAGGAGAAAACATCTACCCTTGGCCTGAAGTTAAAAAACCACAAGTCGGGGGAAAACAAAATGTGATTGCATATCCAGGTGACGAAGAGTTAGTACATAAATTAAAATCATACGATAAGACTCTTTGGCCTGAGGTTGATTTTATTGAAGAGTATGTAAAAATTGTAACAAATAGGGTTGAAACTAATGTAAATAATGAACCGACAAGAAATAATGTAAATTATGTTTTTGATTCTAATACTGAAAATCAAAGAATTGAAGATTTATCGGGTATTGATGTTATAAATGAAAACATCCCATTTGTTGATAAAAGTTACGCTTCGTTTGTTTATGAATTATATGAACGTGTTAAATACATGACATTATTTGATTCCTTTAATAACGACATGATAAAATTGTTGGCGGATGAAGAATTTAAAAATATTAAAGAATTAATATCAGAAGACACGGACATAATTGAGTTGGCTAAAAAAATAACAAGTTTAGAAAGTTTAATTAGTGTAGGTTCGAAAGAATTAAAAAATGAAAATGGTGTTATTGAAAAGAATCCACCACCACCATTGGGTGATGGTAAACCTAAAATAGCGACCACTTACAAAGGATTTTTACCAGGGTTATCACCATACGAAAGATTTAATTATTTTAGGGACGGATTACCAACCACCGACT
>Ga0169931_10001231_pt1 | contig 42434 bp, 35 predicted proteins | sample Kivu_15m_20L_FD_129675 | JGI IMG/M metagenome (GOLD analysis project Ga0169931, IMG submission 129675) | Freshwater microbial communities from Lake Kivu, Western Province, Rwanda to study Microbial Dark Matter (Phase II) - Kivu_15m_20L... | ecosystem: Environmental > Aquatic > Freshwater > Lake... | reverse complement strand
TTGAAGTCCCAAAACAGGTGCGAGTGCTGTTTTTGGCCTTCTTTGCCCAGCAGCGTTGGCACAAACGAAATGCCGTCGGTCTCGGCCGAGAGCTTCGCCCCGCTCAACTCCGCCACGGTGGGCAGCAAATCCTGAAATCCGCTCACGTGCTCGCTCACGGCGCCTGCTTTCACTTTTCCGGGCCACCATGCGATGAAGGGCACGCGGATGCCGCCGTCGGTGAGGGACCGCTTGATGCCGCTAAAGTCGCCGTTGCTGTTGAAGAAGTCGCTTTGATGGCCGCCTTCCTGATGCGGGCCGTTGTCGCTCGAAAACATCACCAGCGTGTTCTCGGCGATGCCCAACTCCTTCAAGCGCGTCGTGATGCGGCCCACCTCGTTGTCGAGAAAGCGCATCAACTGCGCAAAACCCTTCTCAGCGTCCGGCCAGTCCTTGTTTTTGAATTCACCGTAGTCCGGACACTCCATGCCATGGCCGAGCGGCGAGTCCTTGCCCGCCTCGTTGTTCGTGTGAGGCACATTGAGCGCGTAGTAGAGAAAGAACGGCTGTTTCGCCTTCGCACGCTCGCCGAGATAACGCTGCACATCGTCCGCCAGCAGTTGCGGCACCCAGGCCTTCCGTCCGTCCAGCGGAGCCACGCCCGTGCCCACGAGATCGCTGTCCTTGTAGTCTTGCGCATTCTTGAACGAACCCTCGATCACGGTGTTCGGCAGATCCAAGATCTTGCCATCGCGAATCAAAGCCTTCGTGTAGAAATTGTGCGCGTGGCTGGTGCCCACATAGCCAAAGAACTCGTCGAAGCCCTTCCGCTGCGGATCATCCAGAGGCAGAGGCTTGCCCAGTCCGAATTTCCCGATGCAGGCCGTGTGATAGCCCGCGCCCTTCAGCAGATTTGGGACTGTGACATCGCTGTCAGGAATGATCCACGGATCATTCCCGCGCACGCGGCAGTGCCCCGTGTGCAGACCGGTCATCAGCACGCAGCGAGATGGTGCGCACACCGTGCAGCCCGCGTAATGCCGCGTGAACTTCATCCCCTCCGTCGCCAAACGGTCGATGTTCGGCGTCGTGAGCATCTTCTGCCCGTAGCAGCCGAGATCGCCATAGCCGAGGTCATCCACGAGGATGTAAATGATGTTCGGCGGCGTGGCGGCAGTGGCTATGGACGAGAGCAGAGCAAGGGCGAGCGTGCAGAGGAGCTTCATGGGCAGCAGCAAACGCAGGAAGCGACGGTTTGCTTCAGGGTTTTTCAGCCTTTGCTATCGCGGATTGGCCCAGCCGCTGGGCCCTCGGATGAGTCATTGACAACCACCAAGCCGACCAGCGATACTTCCGCTCACTAAGCTCTCAGTCATGAATGCCCGATCCTTCATCGCCTGCCTCTGTCTGACCCTCGTCCTGCCCGCGACTGCGGTCGAGCCGCCTGCATCGCCCAAAATGCCCGCCGAGATGGTCCGATTCTACCAGCACGTGAACTTCATCGCCTGCTTCAGCACCAAGGAGGAACGCGTGAAAGCCGCGACCGCTTCGGAGAAGGACAGTGCGGCACAACCGGAGCGCCTTCGCCTGCTTTCTCAAGTCATTCGGGAGGTGCAGAAAGCCACGCATGAAATCGACCCGCAGATCAACAGCAGAGTCGCTGCGATGGCCTTTTTCGACCTCGATCAGCAGGCGAATCAGGTCATCTCCTGTGATGGTAGTGAGGGCACCTTCACCGTGACGGTGCGCGTGACCACCGTGGACCCGGTGACGCAAATGTGGCTGGTAAAGAACTATGAGCAGATCAAAACCGGCGAAATGAAGGATGAGTTCACCCGTCACACCGACCATCTGCACCGCCAAAAAGGCCACACCGAGGTGCACACATGGAGGCTCATGGCTGGCGAATGGAAACGCCAGGAAGCTCCGCATGTGCTGCTGAAACTCTCCAAATGATCGAGAAGCATCGCGGCTAGTGATTGACTTCTCTGCATGGATTTCAGAGGATTCACCTTATGAATGCATTTGCAGCGATTGGTCCGCTCGGAGCGCCAGAACTCATCATTATTGTCATTCTGCTGATGATGCTTGCCATCCCGGCAGCAATCGTTGTCGGGTTCATTCTGGTCGCGAAAAGCCGCAAAAAACCACCTGCGCAGCCTCCGCCCCTTCCGCCGCCGGAAAAGTGAGGCAGGCACTCCTGCCTGCCCTCTGCTTCCGCAAGCATTCATGCCGCCCGATCTCCTCATCGTCCGCACCTTCATCGTGCAATTCTTCGTGCTGCGGGACGCTGATGCGTTGTTCCTGATCGACACCGGCTTCCTCGGTGGACGCAGCACTTTGAAAAAGGCCCTCCAGGCGCGAGGTTGGGATCATCTGCCCATCCGTGGCATCCTGCTCACGCATGGGCACCTCGATCATGTCCTGAATGCGCCGGCTCTCGCCCGAGACCACAACGCCTGGATCGCCGGACCGGAGGGCGACCTCGAACACTTCGAGAATCGCGCTCGCTACACCGGCTGGGGCCGTGTTGCGGGTATTTCCGAATGGATCGGCCGACACCTGCTACGCATGCCCGCCTTCCGCCCCGACCAGCTCCTCCACGATGGCGACGAGCTTCCCATCTGGGGCGGCCTCCGCGTCGTGACCCTGCCCGGCCACACCCACGGCCACTGCGGCTTCTACTCCGCCCCACACCGCCTCCTCTTCAGCGGGGATCTCTTCGCCACCGCCCCCTTCGGCCCTCACATCGCCCCAGAGTATCTCAACCAAGACAACACAGCTGCCCGTCGCAGCATCCATCGCGCCCTCGAACTGCCGCTGGACGGCGTTCTACGCTGTCATGCAAGTGGTTCACCGCCGGAGAAGCAATTGGAGCATTTGCGTGAGCTTGATTTAGGCCAATAAGGCCCGCACTACCTCGCCGCTCACATCTGTGAGGCGATAATCGCGGCCTTGGAAGCGGTAGGTGAGGTGTTCGTGATCGAAGCCAAGCAGGTGGAGCATGGTGGCGTGAAGATCGGGGACGGAGACGCGATTTTCGACGGCGGCGTAGCCGAATTCGTCGGTGGAGCCATACATCTGACCGCCTTTGATGCCGGCACCGGCCATCCACATCGTAAAACCTTTCGGATGATGATCGCGGCCCTTGCCGTTCTCAGCGACGGGTGAGCGGCCAAACTCGCCGCCCCACACGACGAGCGTGGTGTCGAGAAGCCCGCTGATTTTCAGATCATCGAGCAGCGCGGCGATGGGGCCGTCGGTTTCGGCGCAGTGGAGGTCGTGGTTCTTTTTGAGGTCGTCGTGGGCGTCCCAAGCCTTCGGGCCTTCGTTGCCACCGCTGTAGAGCTGCACGAAGCGCACGCCGCGCTCGACGAGGCGACGTGCGAGCAGGCAGTTCTTGCCGAAGTGCGCGGTGACCTTGTTGTCGAGGCCATACATCTTCCGCACGCTCTCTGGCTCGCGGCTCAGGTCGGTGCACTCGCTGGCGCTCATTTGCATGCGATAAGCGAGTTCGTACGTGTTGATGCGGGCGGCGAGTTGGGACTCCGCAGGATTCGCGGCGGCGAACTCGGTGTTCCATTGCTTCAACAAGTCGAGACGTGCTCGCTGCTGTTCTCGCGACACATTTTTCGGCGGCGTGAGGTAGGCGATGGGCTCGCCGCTGCTGCGGAAGGGCACGCCCTGATACGCGGCGGGCATGAAGCCGTTCGACCAGTTGAGAGCGCCATTCACCGGCGCGCCTTGATGATCGAGCAGCACGACAAAGGCCGGGAGGTTCTCGCTTTCGCTGCCGAGGCCGTAGGTGGCCCACGAGCCCATGCACGGACGGCCGGGCAGGATGAAGCCGGTGTTCATCTGGAAGATGGCGGGGCCGTGGTTGTTGCTCTCCGCATGCATGCTGCGGATCACGCAGAGGTCATCGGCATGTCGCGCGAGATTCGGAAAGGTCTCCGCCATGTCGATGCCGGCCTGGCCGTGCTTCGCAAAGCGGTAGTAGCTCTTCATGGCGACGTTTTTCGTCTTCTTTCCCATGAAGCCGTCGTCGGGCTTCCACACGGGGATGGCTTTGCCGTGCCATTTCTCCAGCTCCGGCTTCGGATCGAACAAATCAATGTGCGACGGCCCTCCATACATGAAGAGGAAGATCACGGACTTCGCCTTCGGCGCGAAATGCGGTGCTTTCGGTGCCAGTGGGTTGGTGGCGCTCAAAAGTCCCTCCGCGCCCAGCATCGAGTGCAACGCGACCGAGCCGAAACCGGCCCCGGCCTGCTGCAAGATCTGTCGGCGGGTGAGGGAATGCATCATTCGCATGGAACAACGTCCCAATCCGAGCATCCTTACCTGTATGACGCGAGCCCCCTCTTTCCCAGGCACGTTCAAGCTCGCGCTCGCGCAGATGCGCGTCGTTCCCGGCCAGCGAGACGAAAATCTGCGTGTCGCGGTCGAAAACATCGCCGCAGCGGCAGAGGCCGGAGCCGCCATCGTGCTGCTGCCGGAGGCGCTCGACTGCGGCTGGTGCCACTCGTCCGCGCTTGCAGATGCGGGCACCATTCCGGATGGAGACGCCTGCCGGCGACTGTGCGAGGCCGCCAAATCGCACGGCATTCACGTCTGCGCCGGACTGATCGAGCGTGCGGGTGATGTGCTCTTCAACAGCGCCGTGCTCATTTCGCCGGATGGCGATGTTTTGCTGCATCATCGCAAAATCAACGAACTGGCGATGGCGCATCATCTTTACGCCTGCGGAGATCGTCTCGGTGTCGCGCGCACGTCCCTGGGCGTGATCGGCTTGATGATCTGCGCGGATGGTTTCGCGCCGAATTTCGCCATCAGCCGCACGCTCGGCCTCATGGGCGCCCAATTCATCCTGTCTCCCTGTGCCTGGGCCGTTCCGCCAGATCACGACAATGTTCGGGACCCCTACGGTCGGCTTTGGCTCGACAGCTACGGCATCGTGGCGAAGGAATTTGGCCTCTGGATCGCGGGTGCGAGCAATGTCGGTCCTGTCACCGAAGGCGAATGGACAGGCCACCACTGCATCGGCTGCTCGCTGGTGATGGCGCCCGATGGCAGATCGGCGTTGCGTGGGGCTTACGGTGTCGATGCGGCCGGAACTCTACTGGTGGATGTCGGGTTGAACTCGAAGCCATTTCGCAGTGACGGAAGCTGCAACCCCATGGTCGGGTAAACCCTATGTCGGTCCCCTCTTCTCAAACGCCATCTTCCCGCTCTTCAGCGTCGCGGTGATGTGATCGCCTTCTTTGAAGCCGCCTTTGAGGACGGCGAGGGATAGCGGATCGAGGAGGCTCTGCTTGAGTCCTCCCAGACTTTCATGCTTCGCTTTGAGCGACCTCGCGTCGAAGCTTTTCCAGTTGGGTGAGGATTTCCGGGGCTTCTTTGATTTCGCAGAGGGGCTGGAGCTGGCGGTCGATGTATTTCCAGTCGAGTTGCCGCGTGCCCTGACGCACGAGGATGCCGCGAACGTCATTCCAGTCGAGCGGGCGGCTGGCGAAGGCCTTCATGACGAGGAGGTCTTCGGCGGTGCAGAGTCGCAGACTGGCTCCGGGTTCCATTTCGATCTTCACTGCCCGCTTCACGGCCTGATCTTCAAAAGGCAATGCCCCGAGAGCGATGTCGATGCCGATGCCCTGAGAAGAACGAAGAAGCATCACGCGGTTTTGGAGAGCGAAGGCACGAGCATCGCTGACACGGGCCTCGTAAGCGGCGAGGAAGTCGTCCACAAAACGTTCCTCATTTCCAAAACCGGTGAGAAGTGTGATGTCCACATCCTTGGTGAAGCGAGGCTCACCCCAATGCTGCACGGCAATGCCGCCGATGATGCAGAAGGACCATTTTCGCTCTTCACAGAAGCTCTGTAGCTCCAGAGCGAGTTTGGTGAGCTCGTTCATGAGGCCAGAGCGGCTTTGGCAAATAATCGCTGTTGTTCAACGAGCCCAGACCATGCCGCAGCGGGCCTATTCTTTACCGCCCAGATGGCGGAACCGGTAAAGACCTTCATCGATCCCGCCGTGTCCGCCGCGCGGATGTCCGCATCCCGCACTTTTTGCAGTTCGGGAGCAGCTTTCGCCCAAGTGTCCACCCAGCGTTTGGTGAGTTCGCGTTCGGCTTCGGTCATGGGCTGAGTGTAAGGGGAAGGGATTCGATTACCAATCGAATCTACTTACCTCTTCTCAAACACGACCTTCCCGCTCTTGAGCGTCGCGGTGATATGATCGCCTTCTTTGAAGCCGCCTTCGAGGACAGCGAGGGATAGCGGGTCGAGGAGGTGCTTTTGGATGGCGCGTTTGAGGGGGCGGGCGCCGAAGACGGGGTCGAAACCGGCGTCGGCGAGGTGGCGGGTGGTGTCGTCGGGGACGAGGAGGTGGATGTTTTGTTTGGCGAGGCGGTCGATGACGCGCTGGAGCTGGATCTTGACGATCTGGTCGAGCTGGGTGGCGTCGAGGCGGTCGAAGATGACGATTTCGTCGATGCGGTTGAGGAACTCGGGGCGGAAGAACTGCTTCAGGCTGTCGCGCACCAAAGCGTCGCGCTGCTCAGGATTGCTGACGTCCTGAATGGCGGCGCTGCCGATGTTGCTGGTCATGATGAGGACCGTGTTCTTGAAATCGACCGTGCGACCCTGGCCATCGGTGATGCGGCCGTCGTCGAGCACCTGGAGGAGGGTGTTGAAGACATCGGGGTGCGCTTTTTCGACCTCGTCGAACAAGACGACGCTGTATGGGCGTCGACGCACGGCCTCGGTGAGCTGGCCGCCTTCTTCGTAACCGACATAGCCGGGAGGCGCGCCGATGAGACGGCTAACGCTGTGCTTCTCCATGTATTCGCTCATGTCGATGCGCGTCATGGCGCTGTCGTCGTCGAAGAGGAACTCGGCGAGGGCTTTGCAAAGCTCGGTCTTGCCGACGCCGGTGGGGCCGAGGAAGAGAAAGCTGCCAATGGGGCGGTTTTCATCCTGAATGCCCGCGCGTGCACGACGCACGGCATTGCTGACGGCGACGATTGCGTCTTTTTGACCGATGACGCGGGCGCTGAGGCGCTCTTCCATTTTGATGAGCTTGGAGCGCTCGCCTTCTTGCAGGCGTGAAACGGGAATGCCGGTCCAGTTGGCGACGACTTTGGCGATGTCTTCTTCGGTGACTTCTTCGCGCAGAAGGGTGTTCGCCGTTCTTGGTTCGCGGTTCTCGGTTGGGGCGGCTTGGAGCTTCTTTTCGAGGTCGGGGATGAGGCCGTATTGGATTTCACCAGCGCGGGCGAAGTCGCCGCGGCGTTGGGCTTGTTCGAGTTCGGTGCGGAGCTTGTCGATCTCTTCTTTGACCTTGCGACCGGCATTGACGGACTCTTTTTCCTTCATCCACTGGGCTTTGAGGGCAGCGGACTTTTCTTTGAGGTCGGCGATTTCTTTTTCGAGCTTTTCGAGGCGGGCTTTGGAGGCGGCATCTTTTTCCTTTTTGAGGGCCTGACGCTCCATTTCACCCTGCATGACTTGACGTTCGATGACGTCGATCTCCGTGGGCATGGAGTCGAGCTCGATCTTGATGCGGCTGGCGGCTTCATCGACGAGGTCGATGGCTTTGTCGGGCAAAAAGCGGTCGGTGATGTAGCGATTGCTCAGGGTGGCGGCGGCAATGATGGCTCCGTCTTGAATGCGCACGCCGTGGTGGACTTCGTAGCGCTCTTTGAGGCCGCGGAGGATGGCGATGGTGTCTTCCACGGTCGGTTCGCCGACTTTCACGGGCTGGAAGCGACGTTCGAGGGCGGGGTCTTTTTCGATGTGCTTGCGATACTCGTCGAGGGTCGTCGCACCGACGCAGCGCAGCTCTCCACGGGCGAGTTGAGGTTTGAGAAGGTTGCCTGCATCCATCGCGCCTTCAGCTTTGCCTGCGCCGACGATGGTATGGAGTTCGTCGATGAAGAGGATGATCTCGCCTTCGCTGCTGGTGACTTCTTTGAGGAAGGCTTTGAGGCGTTCTTCGAACTCGCCGCGGAATTTCGCCCCGGCCATCATGCCGCCGAGGTCCATGCTGATGAGCTTTTTGCCCTTGAGCGAATCTGGCACGTCACCGGCGACGATTCGGCGGGCGAGGCCTTCCGCGATGGCTGTCTTGCCGACACCGGGCTCGCCGATGAGCACGGGATTGTTCTTCGTGCGGCGGCTGAGCACCTGCATGACGCGGCGGATTTCTTCATCGCGACCAATGACGGGATCGATCTTGCCTGCCTTGGCGCGGGCGGTGAGATCGGTGCCGTATTTTTCGAGGGTTTGGTATTTTCCTTCGGGGTCTTGATCGACCACTCGCTGGCTGCCACGCACGGCGGCGAGCGCCTTCGAAACGGTGTCGTAGGTCAAACCAGCCTGCTTCAGCACGTCGGAGAGCTCCGATTTGGTTTTGAAGAGCGCGAGCAGGATGTGCTCGACGCTCAGATATTCGTCTTTGAGCTTCTTCTGCTCGTCCTCGGCCTTCGTCATGAGGTCGCGGAACTCATTCGAGAGGTAGAGGCCTCCGGAGCCGCCGGAAACTTTGGGCAGTTTGGCCAGCACACCCGCAACCTGGGACTTGAGGTTCGAGGCTGCTGCCGGGTTCACCGCTGCTTTCTCGAGCAAAGGCGTGGTGATGCCGCCTTCCTGCTCGAGCAAGGCGGTGAGGAGATGCACAGGCTTCAACTCCTGCTGCCCGTGGCGTGTGGCGACGGACTGGGCGGCATTGAAGGCCTCTTGGAGCTTCACAGTGAATTTTTCGGGCGACATGGTAGGTCGGGTGGTTGGTTGTTTGCGACTGTCTTTGCTTAAACCATGCCACAAGGCTTGAGCGGCCCGCCACACCCCGTTTGCCGAGGCTACGACGTGTTTTGTCTAGGTGCGAGGCTGGAAGACGAATGAGGCCTGATGGCACAAATGTGCTGCCACGTTGGGCAAAGACGTCACTTCTGTCCGGGGATCTCCGTGCTGGCTCCGCTGCCGATGGTTTCACCGTCGTTGAGGTGCAGGTCATAGCCCGCGACCTCGACTTCGCCGTGGCGCACCTTCTTTTTGGCCATCGCGACCGAGATCCAATGAAACTCCGCGCTGTTGTCGAGCAGCACCTTGAGCACCATGGTGAGCGGAACGGCCAGGAACATGCCCAGCGGGCCCCACAGCCAGCCCCAGAAGATGACGGAGAGAATGACGACCAAGGGCGAGATGCCGAAGCGGTTCCCGAGCATGGTGGGCTGCACGAAGTTATCGAGGCAGAAATTGATGCCGCCGTAGCCGATGGCGACGAACACCGCAGTGACTGGTCCGTGCTGCACGAGCGCCTCGACGATGGCAGGCAGCGAAGCCGCCGTGCTGCCCACCGCCGGGATGAAATTGAAGAGGAAGGCCAAAAGCGCCCAAAGCAGCGGGTAATGCAGATCGAAGAACCAGCACCAAAAGCCCGCCAGCAGCCCGGTGAGCGCACTGATGAGCGTTTTCACGCCGAGGTACTTCTGGATGTCGTCCGCGCTGCGCATCAGGCCGCTGAAATCCGGCCCGCCGGAGAGATTCACCGCCTGGAGACGAGTGTGTGTGCCGCGAGCCTCCATGAGGATGAACATCATCACCAGCATCGTCATGATGAAGCTGCCGAGCACCGTGGCCAGCGTGCCGAAAGTGCTTCCAAGAATGCCCGTGAGATTGTTCATCACGTCCTGCTTCGTGGCGTAGCTGACCAGCGTGTTCCAGTCGAAGATGCCGCCCATCATGCCCTTAGCGCCTTCCACACCTTTGAGCTCTAGCCATGCACCGATGTCGTTAGAGTACTTTTCGAGACCGCGCAGGTAGCGGGGGAGGTCTGCCCAGAAAGTGATCAGCAGACGCACGCCCACCGTGATCAAACCGGCCAACAGGCTCAGATTCACCAGCATCGTCACCCCAAGCGCGACGCCTGCCGGCACGCGATGTCGTTGCAGCCAGCGCACGAGCGGGTAGCTGAGCACGGCGAGGAAAAAGGCATACGCGATCGGCACCAGCACGCCGGCGGCGATCTTCAGTCCGGTGAGGACGATGAAGAGGCACGCGAGTGTGACCACCGCCTGCGACCCTTTGCGGCCCCAGTCCACCACTTGCTCATGCTCCTGAAACAACGACATGCGGCTGCCATGCCGCAAATTCGAGGCTGGTTCAAGGTTTTTCCATGCGGTATAACGGTCTCATGATTTCCACGCTTCAACGTCTCCTCTGCTCCGGTCGGGTCTTCTTCGCGGCCGATTACCGTGGCCGCCGCGGCTGCACCATGCATCCGCGGGTCATCCTGGCCATGCTCATAATCGGCGGCACGCTCGCCTATCATTGGCTTGGAACCACGGAGTATCAAAACGAGTTCACCGGTCGCACGCAGAAGCTCGCGCTGGCCACGCCTCAGGAGGAGATCGCGCTCGGTCTGCAATCCTCGCCGCAGATGATCCGCGAGAGCGGCGGCCTCTCGCGTGACGCCGCCGGGCGTGCCCTGGTGGAGCAGGTGGGGGCTCGTTTGATCGCCTCCACCGCCGCGAAACAGACGCCCTACCGGTTTCAGTTCCATTTGCTGGCCGATAGCCAGACAGTAAACGCCTTCGCGTTGCCCGGGGGTCAGATTTTCATCACTGAAGCGCTCTTTAGACGCCTCAAATCAGAAGATCAGCTTGCTGGCGTGCTCGGGCACGAAATGGGGCATGTCGTGGGCCGACATTCCAACGAGCAGATGGCGAATTCGCGCCTGTGGAGCGGTCTGGCGCAAGGACTCGGCGTGCTACTCTCGGACGGGCACAACAATGCCGGCGCGCAGGTCGCTCAGATGGTCGCACAATACAAAGTCATGAAGTTCAGCCGTGATGACGAGTCCGAGTCCGACGCACTCGGTGTGCGCTTCATGCTCCAATCCGGCTACGATCCCGAGGCGCTCATCGGTGTGATGGAAATCCTCGCGGAGGCTAGCGGCGGCGCGAACCGCTCCGACTTCATGAGTTCGCATCCGAACCCCGAGAACCGCATGGAACGAATTCGCGAAGTGATCGCGCAGGAACGTGCGCGGCGCTGATTCACGGTGCCAGGCCGAGCGGCCGGTTTTCCGTTCCCTTCACCTTCTGTAAGGCGTCCCCCAGTTCCTTCCGCGTCGTTTCCGCTAGCTTTTGCAGCCTTTCGACGATCCCCGGATGCTCCTGCGCCACATCGCGTGACTCGCCAGGGTCGTCCTTGAGGTTGAACAACGAAAGACCGATGTTCTCCACGCGATAACCGTGCCGCGAGGCGATGCCTGCGATGCCGCTCTGAGTGATCGACTTCGGCTTCATCTGGCCAAACTTCGCTGGTTTGCCATCGCGGCCAGGGTCGCCATCGACAGTGATGTAAGGGTGCGGAAAATGCAGCTTCCAATCGCCGCTGCGCATTGCCTGCAACTCGCTCCCGCCGTAAAACATCAGGGCTTCATGCGGGGATTTCGCGTCCGCCTTGCCTTCGAGCAGCGGAAGGATGTCGAGGCCGTCGATTTTGCGTTCTGAGAGCTTTCCGCCGATCAAACCGGCGATGGTCGGCAGTAAATCAATTTCCATCACCGGCTGATCGCAGACCTGACCGGCTGGCACACGTCCGGGCCAGCGAGCGATGAATGGAACGCGCACGCCACCTTCAAAGGTCGTCAGCTTGCCCTCACGCAACGGCTTCGCACTGCCAGCATGGTTGCCGTAGCTGAGGAAGGGGCCGTTGTCGGAGAAAAAGACGACCAGCGTGTTCTTGTCGATGCCGCAGCGCTTGATCGCATCGAGGATCTGGCCCACGGCCGCGTCGAGTTCCTCTACGACATCGCCATAGAGACCCGCGTCCGATTTTCCGCGAAAGGCATCGGAGGCAAAGATCGGCACATGGGGCATGACATGCGGCAGGTAGAGAAAGAAAGGCTTCGACTTGTGGCGCTCGATGAAACTCGTGGCCCGCTCGGTGAAGCGGCGGGTGAACTGGCTTTGATCCGGGTCGGTCTCGATGACCTTCAATCCATCGTAGAAGGGCAGGGGTGGCATTTCCTGCGCGAGCGAGGGGTGAAACTTGCTGTTGTCGTTCGAATACGGGATGCCGAGGAACTCATCGAAGCCATGCCGCAGGGGATTGAACATCGGATAGGTGCCGAGATGCCACTTGCCGAACGCTCCGGTGGCAAAACCGGCCGCCTTGCACATCTCTGGCAGTAGCAGCTCGTCAGGATGGATGCCCTCCTTGCTCGTGTGGTTCAGCGCTCCTTGCATGCCGACACGGTTGGCATAGCAGCCCGTCATCAGCGCCGCCCGCGAAGCGCTGCACACCGCCTGTGCGACGTAAAAACTCGTGAACTTCATCCCCTCCGCCGCCATGCGGTCGACGTTGGGTGTTTTGATCTTCTGCGCGCCGAAACAGCCGAGGTCGGCATAACCGAGATCGTCAGCCAGGATGATGACCACGTTCGGCAGACGCGGTTCGGCGGCGAAAACGGTCAAGGTGGAGAAAAAGAGGGCAAACAGCAGGCGCATCGGCGCATCGTGGCAAAGCCGCGACGTGCTGGCGAGAAAGTTTTGCGAGGAAATGCCGCCATGCTTGCCTAGCGGGTCGTTTCCTGTCAAAAAGCTCCAAAACATGATCTGGCGCGCGGCGGCAGCTTTGACGGTGATCTTCTGGGCGGTGATGTCCGGACTGCTCGTGCGTGATGTTTACTTTCCCGAGGCTTCCCGCTTTGCCGTGGTGCCGCCGAAGGTGGTGATCGACCTATTTTTGCGCCAGTCGGACTCCTTCGGCAGCCAGCTTCATCTTTACCATCACCGCGAAAAAATCGGCCATGCCAGCTTTCAAATCAGCCATCGCGTCCAACCCAATCACCAGGCCGTTTATGACGTGCTTTCCCGTGGTGTGGTGGAGCAGGCGGAGGAGGATGGACGTCGTCACGTCGAGGCGTCATGGAATGTGGGCTGCATCCTCGCCGACGCGGAACGCTGGCAGCACCTCTCTGTCGCGGCTGATTTTCCGCGGCGTGATGCCAGCGCGAAAATCTCATGGAGTGAAAAGCAGGCGACTCCCGAGGTGCTGGTGAAGCAGGGGCAGCGGGTTGTGATGAATTCGCAGGATGTGAAGATGCTGCTCAGCGGCGGTCAGGAGGGATTGCTGGCGCTGCTGCCCATGCTGACTGGAAACATGCCGAAACAAGGCTCGCCAAAGGACGGCATGAAATTGCAGGCACGCGAAGGCCGCATGCTGCTCGCCGGACGAGAGCGCAAGTGCTTTGTGCTCACCCTGCCGTTGTTCGCCCAGCAAGAGGTGAAGATGTTGTTCACCGAGGCCGGTGAGCTGGCCCGCATCGATCTGCCAGACGGCTATTCTTTGCTGGAACCGACCATTCACGGCCTGCAGGAGGGGAGTCGCTGACCAAAACCCGTTTCACGCGCATGATCGAGATCGAAAACCTGACCATGAACTACGGCGACCTCCGGGCGCTCGATGGTTTGAACCTCACCATCCAGCCAGGGGAGTTGTTTGCCTTCCTCGGTCCGAACGGGGCGGGAAAGACCACCGCGATGAAGCTGCTCACCGGTCTAATGAAGCCCGACGCAGGTCGTGTGCGTCTCTGTGGCCACGACATCCAGCTGGAGCCCATGAAGGCGAAGGCGCTGCTGGGTTATGTGCCGGATGTGGCCGTCTTTTATGAGAAGCTCACACCGTTCGAGTTCATGGACTTCATCGCGGAGCTCTTTGAGATGGACCGTGACCACGCGGCGGCGCAGACGAACGAGCTGTTCACGAAATTCGCGCTGCATGAGCACACGCGGCAGCGCATTGAGAATCTGAGCCACGGCACTCGGCAGCGTCTCGCCATCGCTAGCGCCCTACTGCATGATCCGAAAGTGTTTGTGATCGACGAACCGATGGTTGGCCTCGACCCCATCCACGCCCGCACCGTGAAGCGCGAGATCAAGGAGCGAAGCCAGAGCGGCACCACTGTGCTCATGAGCACGCACCTGCTGAACATCGCCGAAGAACTCGCCGACCGCATCGGCATCATCCATCACGGCAAACTCATCGCCCTCGGCACATTGGCCGAACTGCGCGCTCAGCACGAAGAACGCGGCCGACGGCTGGAGGACATCTTCCTCAGCATGGTGGAAGACAAAGAATGACGAAACAAAAATGGCGAATCACGAATCAATGATGAAGGCCGAATGACCCAGGATTTTGGGCATTTGGGTGTCATTCATCATTTTTCATTCTGGTTTCGTCATTTTCCTCTTCCCACACGTAATTCACTCACCCATGAAAACCATTCTTCTCTCCCTCCTCATGACTTCCCTCGCCATCGCCGCTGATACCAACGTGAGTAACGTCACAGTCAAAGACATCGATGGCAAGGACGCCGCGCTCAAAACCTACGCAGGCAAAGTGCTGCTCATCGTCAACGTCGCCTCCGAGTGCGGCTACACTGGCCAGTATGCTGGATTGCAAGCGCTGCATGAGAAGATGAGCGCCAAGGGGCTCGCCGTGCTCGGTTTCCCCTGCAACGACTTCGGTGGCCAGGAACCCGGCAGCGAGGCTGCCATCAAGACCTTTTGCACCCAGAACTTCAAGGTGACCTTTCCGATGTTCTCTAAAGTTTCGGTCAAGGGCGATGCGAAACACCCGCTCTACGCAGCCTTGCAGTCCTCTGCAGGCGAAGTTGGCTGGAACTTCGAAAAGTTTCTCGTCGGCAAAGATGGCAAGGTGTTGAAGCGCTTCGGTTCGGACGTGGAGCCCGACTCATCCGAACTGCTGGCGGCCATCGAAGAGGCGCTGAAGTAGCCTCGTTCGTCAGAGCGCGAATCGCTGTCCTTCCCGACAGCCTTCTGCGCATTAGGATGAATGCTGTGCCATCCAGTCAAACACCTGCCGCCGCTGCACGGGAAGTTTGCGGTGAAAACTGTCCTCAATCGCGGCGGCGGCCATAACAACGTCGCCTTCGGGGATGATGCCGAGAAATTCTGCGAGCCGTTGCTCGAACCGCGTGATCAAGGCGGGCACCGGGTCTTTCGCGGCTAGGTAATCAAGCGCTTTGACGAGCAGTGCGTGAATCTCCGGGATCGGCGAGCCGGTCTCGACGACAAGCGCGATCAATTTGACGAGATACGTCGCCGCGAGCACGCGACCGTAGCTTTCCCGCAGGCCGAGGCGTGCGTTTGTCCATCGCGCCTCAGCCAGCGTGTGGAGGTCACCCGACTTGCTGTGCACGAAGCGCAGTTCGGCGGAGACAAACAGGTCCAGCACGCCATTCAGCGGCGATTTGGGCCGCAGCGCGCCCTTCGCGATCGTTTTGAAGAGGCCAATGTCCGCAGAGCACCACTGCACGATCAGGCTGCTCTCCGCGTAGCGCGTGCGTCCGATGAGAATGGCCTCGGTTTTCTCCATGATGACAAAGGCGTTGAAGTCACGCGCCCAGCCGCTATCTACGCCGCATGGAAAACTCCAGCAAGACCATCCTCACCGACCTGCAATCCCTCGACACCGCCGCTCTGAAGGCCCGTCTGGGGGAACTCCGGAGGTATCTTTGACGTCCCGAAATTGAAGGACGAGCTGGCGATGCTGGAGGACCGCATGGGTGCCCCCGGCTTCTGGGACAACGCAAACGCGGCGCGGAAAATCATCGATCGCGCCAATGTCATCAAAAAGAAGATCGGCCCCCTCGCCGACCTGGAGACGCGCGCGAATGATTTCGATGGTTTGATCGAACTGGCCAAGGATGCCGGTGACACCGACACCTGGCGCGAAGTCGATGGAGAGTACAAAAAGCTCACTGCCGAGATTTCTGCCTACGAGCTCGAACTCCTACTGGCGGGCCCGTTTGATCGCGGCAACGCCTTCATCACCATCCACTCCGGTGCCGGTGGCACGGAGGCCTGCGACTGGGCGGACATGCTGATGCGCATGTATCAGCGCTGGTGCCAGCGCAAGGGCTACAAGGTTGAGTTGATCGACCATGAGGCCGGTGACGACGTGGGAACCCGCTCCGCCACGCTCGAAGTCATCGGCGAGAACGCCTTTGGCTTTCTGCAAACCGAGCGCGGCGTGCACCGGTTGGTGCGCATCTCGCCTTTCGACGCTGCAAAGAAGCGCCACACGTCCTTTGCCTCTATCGACGTCACACCCGACTCGGAAGAAGACATCGACATCCAGATCCGCGAGGAAGACCTCAAGATCGACACCTATCGTGCCGGCGGCAAAGGTGGCCAGAACGTGAACAAGGTGGAGACCGCGGTGCGCATCACACACACTCCGAGCGGTGTTATCGTTGCCTGCCAGATTGAGCGCAGTCAGCCGAAGAACCGTGCCAAGGCGATGGCGATGCTGAAAGCGAAGCTCTACCAGATCGAGGACGACAAGCGCAAGGCCGAGCTGAACAAGCAATACGGCGAGAAGAGTGACATCGGCTGGGGCAGCCAGATCCGCAGCTACGTCTTCCAGCCCTACCAGATGGTCAAAGACCTCCGCACCGGGGAAAAGACCAGCAACATCTCCGATGTCATGGACGGTGACCTCGACGCCTTCGTAGAAGCCATGCTCCGCGGCAAAAAGGCCGGCGAAGGCGACAAGGACGAAGACGTCTAGATGCTGGATCCTGGATGCTTGATTCTGGATGCTGGATGTCGGAGGATCGGCGGCATGAGTTATCAAAATCTCGAAATTTGGCAGTTGGCCCGCACAGCCAGCATTGAGATTCACACCATGACATTGAACAAACTTCCGAAGTTTGAGATGTATGAGGAGGGCTCACAGATACGCCGCTCATGCAAGTCTGTGCGCTCGAACATCGTGGAGGGCTATGGCCGACGGGAATACAAGCAGGACTTTGTGCTTCGATTAAGCTACGCGCTGGCCTCCAACGACGAAACCATCGATCATCTCGACACGCTCTGGGAAACGGGATCGTTGGTTGATAAGGCAGTTTATACCCAACTTCATGAACAGCTTACCCTTTTGGGAAAGAAGCTGAATCTTTTCATCCAAGCCGTTCGAGAAGGTCATCGATCCTCGAAGTAACCTTCCAGCATCCAGAATCCAGCATCCAGAATCCAGATGAAGCCGGTCTTTGAAAAAGTGCCCAAGCGCCAATGGGAGTCCTTCCATTGCGAGGTGGTGCGCGGCCCGGATTACGGCACGCGGTGGCATTTTCATCCCGAATACCAGCTTACGCTGGCGATCGAGAGCCGCGGTCATCGCGTGGTGGGAGACAACATCGGCACATTGTCGGATGGCGACATCGTTTTGCTCGGCTCGAACCTGCCGCACGTGTGGCACCAGGACACCGGGCCGAAGGTTCGTGATGTGAGCGCGATCATCGTGCGCTTCGACGAAACCTTCCTTGGGCGTGATTTCTTCATGCTGCCGGAGGCGGAGCCGCTGAAACGCCTGCTGCAACGCGCCGCTCGCGGACTGGAGGTGCGCGGCACCACACGCCAGACCGTGACAGGGCACATGAAGCGACTGGCGCAGAGTGAAGGTCTGGCGCGTGTGATCGAGTTGCTCGCCATCCTCAACGTGCTCGCGAATTCCAACGATTTGAAGGCGCTCGCCAGCGCCAGTTACGAACCGAAGCTCGAATCCGCCGACCAAGGCCGTATGGAGCGCGTTGTGGACTTCATTCACACGCATCTCACTGAGGAGATCGACCGCGAGCGGCTGGCAAAGCTGGCGCATCTCAGCCTCGGCGCCTTCAGCCGCTTCTTCCACTCGCGCACCGGCAAGACGGTGCCGGAATACGTCAACGAGGTGCGCATCGGCCGCGCCTGCCGCATGCTGGCCGAGGACGCCGGAAACATCACCGACATCGCCATGGACTGCGGCTACCGCAACCTCGCCAACTTCAACCGTCGCTTCCGCGAGGTCATGGGCACGACGCCCAGCGCCTACCGTCAGAAGTTCCGTGGTGTGGCGGGTTCGTGATGATGATGTAGGCCGGGTGTGTTCGGCGAATAGCGCATGATCCACGCTTTCCGCCTGTTCGCCGAACCGCCCGGCTGTTTGGAAGGGGACGAGCGGTGAAGCGTGCTCCCAGAGCCGGACGGTTTGGCGAAGATCACGCTGATGCGAGGCGATGTCTTATCCGCCAAACACATCCGGCCTACGGCTTGCGCGCGGTGTTTTCCAGTGAGATAGCACCGCATGAGTCAGATGCTCGAACCGGAACTCTCCGTGGTGGAACTCCGCTCCTACTTTGTGCGGAAGCGCAACGCGCTGCTTGTGCGCGGGCGTTTCAGCCCGCTCTACCTGGATTACTACCTGCACCTCATGCAGCATGGCATTCAGCACGCCGAGCCCCTCGATCAGATGCTCAAAGATGGCCTCGCCGCGCTGGCGATGCACCTTTGCTCTCGGCCCCATGACGAAACGATCGCGTGGACGATTCATGTCAAGGAGCCGCAGCGGGCGAACCTTTTCGTGACCGGCAGCACCCATCCGGGCCGTGTCACGGGCCGCATCTTCACCGAGGATGTGAAGCAGGAGGGCGAGGCGCTTTTCATCTCCCAGACCACCCGCCCGAATCATCCCACGCGTCAGAGCATGATCGAATTCAAGGGGGGCGATATCTCCACGGCTGTGGAGGAATTCTACACCACAAGCGAGCAGCGCCGCACGCGGCTTTTCCGTCTGGATGACGAGGAGTTTGTGCAAATCTCCGCGGAGCCTGACTGCGACGAGGTCTGGCTCTCCGAGCTTGCTCTGGAGAACGTGCTCGAACTCGACCAGACTGAGCATCTCACGCTCCTTGAAACACGCGGATATGTCTTTGATTGCGGGTGCTCAGTGGAGAGGCTCATGCCGATCATCATGCGTCTGCCGCAAGATGATCTGGACCACATCTTCGCCGACGGCATGGCCAAGATCACCTGCCCGCGCTGCGGTGCCGTGTTCCGCACGCCGAAGGCCAGCTTTGAAGAGTGGAAGCAGAAGCAGGGATAGCGAAAGCTCCCTGCAGGCACTACATCCCATCATGCGCCTCGCTCTCATTCGCCGCCAATTCTCCGCCACTGGCGGTGCGGAGCTTTATGTGCAGCGTTTGCTGGCCGGGCTAACAGCGGCGGGCCATGAGACCCACTTGTTCGCGGAAAAATGGGAGGGGCAGGCCGACGGTGTGCAATTTCATGCCATCAACGTCGGGGGCTCCCGTGCCGAGCGCCCTTTACGTTTTGCGGAGAACGTGAACGAGGCGCTGCACCAAGAAAAGTTCGACTGCGTCTTCAGTTTGGAGCGCACGTTGAGACAAGATGTGTATCGCGCTGGCGACGGACTCCATCGCGTCTGGCTGGAGCGGCGCAAACAGTTCGCCCCATGGTGGAAACGCCCGTTCGTCGGTCTAGGAGCCTTTCATCGCAACATGAGGGCGCTTGAAGCACGCACCTTCGATCCTGAAAACACGAATCACATCATCGTGAACTCCGAAATGGTGCGCGGTGAGATCGCGCAGCACTTCCCGGCCTTTCCGCACGAACGCATCCATCTCGTGCGCAACGGCGTCGAGGTGAAGCGCTTTCAAAATCCGGACCGGAACGCAGCCAGGCAGCGTTTTGGCCTCAAAGCCGATGATTTTGTCCTCGTGTTCGTCGGCTCCGGCTGGGAGCGCAAAGGCCTGCCGTGGCTGCTGCAATTCATGGCCGCGCGCAGCGAGGATCCTTCGCTCAAATTGCTCGTTGTCACCCGCGACCGCATGCGTGGCAAAGTTCCGCCAAACGTCGTCCTCACCGGCCCACTGAAGGATGTTGAAGCTGCCTACGCCGCGGCAGACGTGCTCACCTTCCTGCCGATTTACGAGCCCTCTTCCAACGTGGTCACCGAAGCTCTCGCCACCGGCATCCCTGTCATCACCACCAGCTTCAATGGCGCTTCCGAATTGATCGAACCCGGCGTCAACGGCCACGTCCTCGACGATCCCACCGACTTCACCACGTTGGGCATGTGCGTGAACCACTGGCGAGCGAATCCCGGCCCGGTTAAAACCCGGCAGCCGCTCGATCTGGAAACAAATGTCCGTCAAACCATGCAGGTGCTGGAGCTGGCAGCGCACCAGCAGCGAGGCCGACCATGAACACGGAGGATTTCGCCGCCGCAGCCTCGCGTCTTTGCACCGCTTGCGGGATGTGCTGTGACGGCACGATGTTTCAGATCGTGAAGATGCAGCCAGGGGATTGCGCGGCCGAACTGGCCCGGCTTGGCATGCGCATCCGGGGCAAAGGCGGCGAGTTTCACATGGAGCAGCCGTGCCCGGCGCTGAAGGAGCTGAGATGCGCTATCTATGACAGGCGGCCGACGCGCTGTCGGTTGTTCCATTGCCAGCAACTGCGTCTTCTGGAGGCGGGAAACACGACCGAGGCGGATGCGATGGCTTTGATCGAGCAAACGCGCTCCCAGGCCGCGCAGGTGCGCGAGTTGATCGAACAATGCGGCCTGCGCGAGGACGGGCAGCCGTTGATCGAGAGATTTGAGCGCTTGATGAGCACGCCGGTTGATGAAAACCTCGAGCCTGAACTCGCGGCGATGCGTGAGGACCTGGAAAACGCGATGCGCAAACTTCGGCTGGTGATCAATCGCGATTTCCGACCGTCACCGCAGCCAGAATGACGGCGTTCCGGAGAATTCCTCATTCCGCATTCGTCATTGGCCATTTATCTGCCATCATGGCGGATGGAAATGAAACTACTGAGGTTGCTCGGCAGTGAGGACTACATCCCCTCGAATGTGCCGGAGCTTCTCTCTCAACTGGGCCTGAAGCCCAATCAACAGCAGGTGCTGCAAGGTCTGCTTAAAAGCCTGGAGAAACAGGGAAAAATCCTTCGCACGAAGGGCAATCGCTACATCGTGGCGAAGGAGGCGGACTTGATCCCCGGTGTGATTCAGATCACACGCGGTGGGCGCGGCTTCGTGCAGCCAGACGAGGCGGGCATCGGCGAAATCAGCATCCCGGAGAGCGCCACGGACACCGCGATGCATGGTGACCGCGTGCTCGTTCGGCTGGATGTGAGGTCCCAAGGTTTTCGCAAGCCCGGACCGCAGGATAACAGTGGTAGCGTGGTGCGTGTGCTGGAGCGCAAGCGCACCCAGTTTGTCGGCACACTGCAACGCTCGAAGCAGTTCCTGCATGTGACCCCGGATGATCCGCGGTTGCCAGGAGCCGTGTATGTGACAGAACCTCGTGATGTGGGCCGCAAGCCGAACGTCGGAGACAAAGTTGTCGTGGAGATCACCCAATGGGAGTCGAAGCAGACGGCACCGGAGGGCGAAATCGTCGAAGTGCTCGGCGCTCCGGATGCGGAGGGCGTGGACATGCTCTCCGTGCTGCGGCATTACGATCTGCCGCTGAGTTTTCCGAAGAACGTGCTGCATGAGGCGCACACGATTGCCAAATCGCGGCCTGACAACCAGCCGAGCGCTGAGGAGTGCAAAAGCCGAGTTGATTGCCGCTCACATAACGTTATCACGATCGACCCGGACGACGCGAAGGACTTTGACGACGCGATTTGCATCGAGAGGCTCGGCCATGACCAGTGGCGGCTGTGGGTTCACATTGCCGATGTTTCTCACTACGTGCGTCCAGGCAGCGCATTGGACGTGGAGGCCAAAAAACGCGGCAACTCGACCTACCTCGTCGATCGAGTGATCCCGATGCTGCCTGAGGCACTGAGCAACGAATTGTGCTCGCTAAAGCCGCAGGTGGACCGCCTGACAAAGTGCGTCGAGTTCGTGGTGTCGAAAGACGGACATGTGATGAGCTCGAAGTTTTATGCTGCTGTGATTCATTCGAAGCACCGCTTCACCTATCAGGAGGCGTTTACGGTGATCCAGCGCACTCCTCAGGGTGAACTCGAACAATTGCTGCACGACGCGCACGCCTTGGCGCAGAAGGTTCGTCATCTGCGCTTCAAGAATGGCTCACTTGATCTCGATTTCCCGGAAAACAAGATCCGCCTGGATGAACGTGGCCGCGTGCTGCGCATCGAGCGCATGGAAAACGACGCCTCGCACCAGTTGATCGAGGAATTCATGCTGCTGGCCAATGAAGCCGTCGCAGGACGACTGATGGCCCTGAACCGGCCCAGCGTGTATCGCGTGCATGAAGCGCCCAAGGAGAAAAAGCTCAACGATTACCGCGAAGACGTGCTCAGTCATCGCGTGCCATGCGGGAACCTCAATCATCGCCCGGAGGTGCAGAAGCTGCTCAGCAGGCTCGCCACGCTGCCCATCGGCCCCGCGTTGAAGATCGGCTTCCTGCGCTCGCTCATGCGTGCGCGTTACGCCGTGGAGCCGCTGGGGCATTACGGCCTCGCCAAGACGAAGTACACGCACTTCACCTCGCCCATCCGCCGCTATGCCGACCTCGTCGTGCATCGCTCGTTGTTCGACAAAGTGGAGCTGCAAACGGGCGTGGCGAAACAGATCGCTGATCACATCACCACCACTGAAAAAAACTCCGCAGATGCCGAGCGCGACAGCAAGGACGTGAAGCTCTACGCCTTCCTTAAAGCGCAAATCGCCTCAAAAAAGCCGCAGCAGTATGCCGCGCTCGTCACCGACGTGCGGAACTTCGGCTTCTTCGTCGATGTGCCCGATCTCGGCATGAGCGGCGGCGTGCCGCTCTCCGCGATTCCCGACGATTTCTACATGTTCGACCCCGCCAGCAGCCAGCTCATCGGTCGCCACACTCGCCGCGTCATCCGTCTCGGTGACAACGTGGTCGTGCAGATTCACAAAGTGGACAGCGTGAAGAAGCAGGTGGATTTCCAACTGGTGGCGCAGCGTTCGGGCAAACCGGAGCAGCGTGAACGTCGCGAGAGAGACCGCAGGGACATCAAAAGTGCGCCGCCAAGAAAACAGGGCCACGGGCACAAACGCTCGAGAAAAAAGACTCGTTAACCCAGTCCCACGGCATCACGCACGCGAGCCAGCGTCTTGCGGGCGACGGCGCGGGCTTTTTCGGCACCTTGGGCGAGGACTTTGTCCACGTAGCCTTTGTCGGCGAGGATTTCGTCGCGGCGGGTGCGGAAGGGCGCGAAGTAGTCGGTGACGCCTTGCAGGAGGCGCTTCTTGAAGTCGCCGTAGCCGACGCCGCCGTTGAGATGGTCTTTGACCATCGTGTCGTAGTCGGACTGCGAGGCGACGAGCTTGTAGAGGGCGAGGATGCTGCTGCCTTCGATGGCTTTCGGGGCCTCGACGGGCGTGGAGTCGGTCTTGATGCCCATGATCTTCTTTTTGAGCGAGCCGGGCTCGTCGAAGAGCGGGATGGTGTTGCCGTAGCTCTTGCTCATCTTCTGGCCGTCGAGGCCGGGAACGACGGCGGTTTCCTCCTTGATCCGCGGATTGGGCAGCTTGAGGAGGCCTTCGCCGTAAAGCTCATTGATCTTGATGGCGATGTCGCGCGTGACCTCGACATGCTGCTTTTGATCGCGGCCGACGGGAACGACATCGCTGTCGTAGATGAGGATGTCCGCCGCCATGAGCACGGGATAGGCAAAGAGGCCGTGCGAGGGCTTGATTCCGTTGGCGATTTTGTCCTTGTAGCTGTGGCAGCGCTCCAGCAGGCCCATCGGGGTGACGGTGCTGAGGATCCAGGACAGTTCGCAGTGCTCCGGCACGTCGCTCTGACGGAAGAAGACGCATTTGTCGGGATCGAGGCCGCAGGCGAGGAAATCGACGGCGAGTTCGCGGACATATTCGCGAAGCGCTTTGCCTTCATGGACGGAGGTGAGCGAGTGATAGTCGGCGATGAAGTAGTAGGCGTCGCCTTCATGCTGCAATTTCAGCGCGGGCTCCATCATGCCGAAGAAGTTGCCGATGTGGAGACGTCCGCTGGGTTGGAGGCCGGAAAGGATGCGCATGGAATGACGAAGGAGGCTGGGAGTGGAGGCGGAGTTTGAATGACGAATGACGAATGTCGAATGACGAATGTCGAATGACGAATGAGGATCCGTTCTCCGGTGGTGCGGGGGAGGGGGCACCCTGAACGGCCGAAGTTCCAACAGACAGGAGTGTCTGTTTCACGAGGGGCTTCGGAAGCCGGTTCAAGGCTTCCAGACGAGCGGGCGGTCCCAGGCTTTCAGCGCGGCGTTCCATTCGTCGTGCCACTTGGAGTAGCCTGCGGCGGGGAACTCGCCGGGAGTGGAGTCAAAGTCGAAGCGCAGCGTGGTTTTGCCTTTTTCCGGTTCTGTGGAGAGGCTCCAGCGGGTGAAGGAACCTTTGGCGGACTGCTGGAGTGCGGCGAGGGAGGCCGGGGTGATGCCGGTTATTTTTTCGACAACGACTTCGGAGTGAAACTGGAACGGGTAGCGGACGAGGAAGGGGTTCTGGCGGCTTTTGACGAAGGTGGTGACCAGGTAGTCGTTTTCCCACAGCGCGGGCAACGCGGCGTGGGTGAGCCCGGCCTCCGCGTGCAGACGGCCTGGCACATCGTAGCTGAAAACGAGGCGGGCTGGTTGTGTGATGCCGGTGAGATTGGCAAAGTCGAAGCTGTGGACGCGCACGCGGGCGTTCTTTTCGAGGAGGGACTGGGCCTTCTGCAGTTGCGCCGCGGTGTCCAGTCCGGTGAAGACATTGCGCATCCAGGAGGCGTAGTAGCCGTGCAGAGTGAGGGTTTCATCCACATGCCAGCCGTCGTCTTCGGGGCTGATGACGCGGCGGCTTTCGACGCGGGAACTGCCGGACGCGGGGCTGGAGGTCGGCTCCGCCAGGCGGACCTTGCCGGGCTGCAGTAGCAGGGCGTGCGAGTGCCAGAGGCTGTCGGCATGCCAAAGGGCGGGCGGAAGATTCTTGTCCGTGGTGTCGATGAGCCAGCCGGCGCCGAGGGAGGGCACATGAACGACCATGTGGTTGAACTGATCGAGATCCGGCAGGTTTTGCTGAACGCGCCAGCCGGTGTTGACGAGGGCAAGATGGCCTTCGATGCCCGCGGCCTGAAGCAACTGGTGCATGAGCAGCGCCTGGTCTTTGCAATCCCCGTATTGCTGCTGAAGCGTCTGTGCGGCCGGATTCGGACGCCGTGCACGTGAACCGAACTCGATGGCGGTGTAGCTGACGTGCTTCTGCACGTGCGCGGCGAGGGCGGTGATTTTTTCACGCTCGCTTTTGAGGTCGCGGGTGAGCTGGAGGGCGATCTCTGCGGCCTTGTCGTCAGGCTTGAGGCGGTCCTTGATGTCTTCCAGGTAATCCGCGCCGATTTTTGACCATGAGCCCGTTTCTCCACCCAGCCAGACACCGGGCACGCGGTCCTCGTAGAAACCGCTCATCGGTTCGTCGCGGTCGAAGGGCAGGCTGAAGCCCATCCAGGCGAGAAGATTCTTTTCCTTCACGATCTGCAATCCATCCACTCTTGTGGTGGAGGTGCGCACCTTGCCGACATCACCCGAGAGGAAGACAATCTCGGCGGCCGCATCGCCGAAGAGATGCCGCTCGAAGGGAAACGTATCTGTTTTGCCCAGGTCCTGGATGGAGACCGCGTACTCGACGATGCAGCCGGGACGGACACCGGGGATTTGGAAGTGAAGCTTCTTGCGGTGGGTGGCGCTGCTGCCGCCGATGTCCATCACATAGGCGTCACCAGGCGCGGAGGCGATGGTCTTGCCGGACTCGTCACTGACGGCGACGTGGTTGATGAAGATGCGTTCGCTGAGCGGGTCAAAGGAGTGCTCGATGCTGCTGAACTCGTTGGCGCCTTCGGTGGTCTGGATGCGCACCCGGCGGTGCCAGGTGCGGCGTAGCGGCGTGCCTGGCTCGAAGTGATAGCCTTTGGCGGCGAGGAGCAGCACATAAGGCTGGCCTTCACCGTAGCTCTTGTCCGCAGGCCGCGTTTCGACGGCTTTTTTGACCACATCGGGCAGTGCGACCGCCTCGACGGGGGTTTTGATGTCGGAGTTGTTGCCTTCGCCGAGCATCGCTGAGGCGCGGCGCAGCGCGTTCTGCACCACCTCGGTGTCGGGCTGCTTTTTGTCCGCTTTTTCGAAGGTGAGCTTCGCCTCGCGGTACCATTTCCGACTCATCTGGCTCCAGCCGAGGATCATGAGCGCGCGCGGCGCGTCCTTGCCGTCGGCGAGAAGTTTTTCCGCGATGGCGGCGGCTCTGGCGTGCTCATCGGCGTCGTTGAACGCCTCGCCGAGGTCGTAGAGCACCCGGCGGTCGTCGGGAAACTCGGCGGAGAGTTTTTCCATCAGATCGAGGCCGTGTTTGGTGTCGCCGTCATTGATGATCGTCTGCGCATGCCAGCGGCGTGAGTTGACGCCGGGATACTTCGCCATCCATTTTTCGGCGGCCTGGATGGCGAGATCATGTTTTTCCCTGCCATTGAGATGCTGCAGCCATTCGAGGACTGCGTCCTCGTCCTTGAGGCCAGCGTCGATGGCTGCGACAAAAGCCTGGTTCGCGCCGGTGTCATCACCAGTCTCCGAAAGCAACCAGGCATGATGCGTGCGCAGCGAAATGTGCTTCGGAAAGGTGCTGAGCGCCGGGATTAGGAACTCGAGCGCGGCCTTTGGCTCGCCGGATCGGCGCAGCGCGTCCACGATGTTGGCGGCGACGGCGGAATCCTTCGGCAGCAGTCCAAATGCACGACGGAACCATGCGGTGGCGGCTTTGAACTGGTCGCGTTCGTAGAGGGCAATGCCGATGCCGTTGTACACGAGCCCGACATCCTTCGTTTGCGCGGTGGTTGGCGCCGGCAGCGTGCCTTGAGGGGCGGTGAGCTCGACTGCGTCGAGCGCGGCGCGCACGAGCTTGAGATCGCCCTTCTTTTTCAATGCCCACCCGGCATGCAGATGCGCGATTTGGTTCCGCGTGGCGACGCGGAGGATGTAGTCGTATTCAGAACCGTCCACGTCACGGCTGCCGGTGATCTCGAGGCCGCCGCCCCAAGCGCTGGACCAGGGTTTTGCCGTCCATGCCTCGTCATCGGGAAAATCGATATCCATCCGGCCCAGCAGGCCGTGCGCCACGGCCTCGAGGTCGGGCACCTGGTCACCGAGGGCGACCGGGGTGACCAGCAGGGCCTCATTGGAACGAATGGCGGCGAAGTCTGCGAGCACCTGGTCGTGATCGGCCCAGTTCTTCCAATCGGCAGGCGTCAGGCGTGTGCGGTAGCCCCAAGCCGGGCGGTCGTTGTTGGCGAGTGGTTTTGCGGACGCGGGGAGACGTGCCGGGTCGAGCACCTCAAAGCTTTCCATCATCGTCCGTGCGTCGGTGGTCAGCAGCGCGCGCGAGGAAGTCGCCGGCCCCCAGAAGGTGATCTGCCAGACACGGCCGGGCATCGCGGTGGTCCACTGCTCGAAGTACATCGGAACGAGTGGCAGGTCGGCTGTTCGCACGACGCAGGTGCGGCGCAGGAAGTCGCGCTCGCGGATTTTCACGGGCACAGTTTGATCCTCGTCCACCTGTCTTGCGGAGGCGGCCATATTGGCCTTCACCGCGTCCATGAAGTCCTCGTTCGTCATCTCACCATCGACTGTCTCGCCGATGATGATCGCGTAGGCCTCGGGGCTGGAGCGGCGGAAGGCGATGCAGGCCAGTTTGTTGAGACTCTCCGGCCGTGTGCTCACCCAGCGTGGCAGGCGGCGCATCGAACAGTTCTGCTCCTCGCTCTTGATGACCTGCGGTGTCGAATTCTCCGCGGCCAGCTCTTCGGCAAGAATGCGCGCACGCACGGTCATGATGGCACCGGCCCCGGCGATCACGCTAAAGATGCCGCTGATCACGAGCGCCCAGGCTGCTTGCGCCCTGCCTTGGGCGTGACGCTTCGAGTCAAAGGACGCAAGCCCGATGATGGCGATCACGAACGCGGCCATCAGTAGCATCAGCGCCGGCAAGGCGGAGAGCACGCGAATGATTTCGTTCTGCGCCGGATACAACAAGGTCAGCCCGTGGCCGGCTATCGCCACAAACCATGCAGCGAGCGCCAGCAACAGGGCGGTGACGCACAGTTTGCTGGTTGTCGGCCGGCGCAGCATGGCGATGCATTTGAGCATTCCGAGAAACGTCGGCAAAATAACGAGCAAAAATCCGGTGAGTTGTCCGGCCTGGTAGGCTGGGGAGGCGTCCGCGAGAGTGAAGATGCTCATGCGGCCCGGTTTTAGTGCAGAGCAGCCCGCGCAGGCAACGAAAAACACGCGCAGTCGTCAGGCCAGCCGCCTGCGGGAGGCCATCAAGCCGTGCTTGGGTCCGAACACGAAGGCCAGGGCGAACAAGGCGGCCTGCGCGAGCACGATGCAGGCTCCGGTCGCTCCGTTGATAAAAAAACTGATGTAAACACCGAGGCAGCTTGCAAGCACGGAAGATGTGGCGGCGATGAGGAGCATGCGGTCGAAGCGATCCGTGAGCAGGCGGGCGGTGCAGCCAGGCGTGATGAGCATGGCGACGACGAGGATGATGCCGACAGCCTGCAGCGAGGCGACAATGGTGGCCGCCAAAAGGCTCAGAAGCACATAGTAGAGCATGTTCGTGTTCAAACCGATGGCACGGACGTGGGCGGGGTCGAAACAGAAGAGCAGCAGGTCTTTGCGCATGAGCAGGATGACCAGCAGCGTCAGCAGCGAGGCGACGACGGTCTGAATCATGTCATCGCGCTCGATGCCGAGAATGTTGCCGAAGAGGATGTGGTTGAGGTGTGCCTCTGTCTCCACTTTCGTGAAGAGCACTAGGCCGAGAGCGAACAATCCGGTGAAGACGATGCCCATGACGGTGTCCTCCTTGATGCGCGTGTTCGATTTGATCCAACCGGTGGCCGTAGCGCAGAATAGGCCGGAAACGAACGCGCCGACGGCCAGCGGCAGCCCCAGCAGGTAAGCGCAGACCACGCCGGGCAGCACTGCGTGCGAGATGGCATCCCCCATCAGCGACCAGCCTTTCAGCACAAGGTAGCACGAAAGCACCGCGCACACAGCCCCGACGAGGGCGCCGACGAGCAGCGCCTCCTGCATGAAGCCGTATTGAAAAGGGGCGAGGAGGTTCATGGCATGGCGGCGGCGCGGCGTTGGGCGCGTGCGGTCAGCAGGCCGTGTTTCGGCGCGAAAATGAGTGCGATGAGGAAGACGACGGTTTGCAGCACGACGATGCAGCCGCCGGTGGAGCCGTTGAGGAAGTAGCTGGCATACGCACCCGCCACGCCACACAAAACGCCGGTGAGCGTGGCGATGCCGAGCATTTTGCCAAAGCGATCGGTCAATAAATAGGCCGTGGCTCCCGGTGTGACGAGCATGGCGACGACGAGGCACGCGCCAACAGTCTGCAAGGCCGCGACGGCCGTGGCGGAGAGCAGCGCGAGCAGCAGGAAGTGCAGGAAACGCGTGTTCAGTCCGAGACTGCGGGCGTGGCTCTCATCAAAGCAGTAGAGCAGCAGGTCACGCCATTTCAGGCCGAGCACGAGGATCGAAACGGCGGAGATGATGAGCACCTGGAGGATGTCGGGATCGGAGATGGCGAGAATGTTGCCAAAGATGATCGTGCGCAGGTTCAGATTGCTCGGGTATAGCGAAAGCAGCAGCAGGCCGAGGGCGAAAAAGCTGGTGAAGACCACGCCGATGACCGCGTCTTCGCGCAGGCGCGAGTTGTTCTTCACCCAGCCCATGCCCAAGGCCGCGAGGACGCCCGCGACGAACGCGCCGAGTGAAAACGGCAGCCCCAGCAGCCAAGCGAGCGACACGCCGGGCACGACGGCATGCGACAGCGCGTCCCCCATGAGCGACCAGCCCTTCAACGTGATGAAGCAGGACAGGAAGGCGCACACGCCGCCGATGAGGCCGCTCACGAGGATGGCCTTCACCATGTATTCGTAGTGGAAGGGCGTGAGGAGGGTGGTCATGGTGAAATGACGAATGGCGAATGACGAATGACGAATGAATGACGAAGTTTGAATGACGAATGATTGGGCCATTCGTCATTCGTCATTCTGCATTCGTCATTCATTGCTCTCCTGCCTCCTTCGCACGCTCTTTGACCAGTTCCTCGCGTCCATGGCGCTCGGTGTACTCGAGATGGCCGTCCTTGCCGAAGACGAGCGGACGTTCGTCGTCGGTGAGGAGCTTCACGGTGCGGCCGTCGTGTTCCTGGATGGTGGATTGATCGAAGCGGAAATGGCGCAGCACGCCGCCGAAGGCGCGGGAGAGATTGTCCTCCGTGAACACCTGCTCGGTGGGGCCGAAGGCGAGCACGGTGCGGTTGATGAGCACGACCTGGTCGCAGAACTCGGGCACGCTGCCGAGATTGTGCGTGGAGACGAGGATGATGTGGCCCTCGGAGCGGAGGGAGCGCAGCAGCTCGATGATGGCGGTCTCCGTCTGCACATCGACACCGGTGAAAGGCTCGTCGAGCAGCATGATGCGGCCGCGTTGAGCGAGGGCCCGGGCGAGGAAGACGCGCTTCTTCTGCCCGCCGGACAGCTCGCCGATCTGGCGGTCTTGGAACTCGCTCATGCCGACGCGCTCGAGGCACTCGTGGGCGATTGGTTTGTCCTCCGCACGCGGGATGCGCATGAAGTTCATGTGCCCGTAACGGCCCATCATCACCACATCCCAGACGCTGACGGGAAAGGTCCAGTCCACGTCCTCGCTCTGCGGCACGTAGGCGACGAGCTGCCTCTTCCGCGAGGCCTCCACGGGCAGCCCGGCGATGCGCACGCGGCCTCTGACCGGACGGAGGAACCCCATGATGGATTTGAACAGCGTGCTCTTCCCGCTGCCGTTTACGCCGACCAGCGCGCAAATCGTGCCGGCTCCGAGCGTGAATGACGCGTCCCGCAGCGCGGTGTGGCCGTTCGCATAGGCCACGGTGACGTCATCGACTTCGATGGAGAGCGGCGGATCGGTGTCGGGCATTCGGGGAGTTCAGGGATGGGTGAACGCCTTCACGATGGTGTCGGCGTTGTATTGCAGCAGCTTCAGATACGTCGGCGCGGGGCCGTCTTGCGCCGTGAGCGAGTCCACATACAGCACGCCGCCGTAACGCGCACCCGTTTCCTTGGCCACCTGCAGCATCGCCTTGTCACTGATGGTGCTTTCAGAGAACACGACGGGGATCTTGCTGGCGCGCACGGTGTCCACCACCTTCCGCACCTGCTGCGGCGTGCCTTCCTGGTCGGCGTTGATGGGCCAGAGGTAGAGTTCTTTCATGCCGTAGTTGCGGGTGAGGTAGGAGAAGGCCCCTTCGCAGCTTACGAGCCAACGTTGATCCGCTGGAATGGCCTCCAGCGCCTTGCGCACGGGTTCGTCGATGGCGCGGAGTTCAGCGGTGTAGGCGGCGGCGTTGGCGTTGTAGGTGGCCTCATTGGCGGGGTCGGTTTTCACCAGTGCCTTGCGGATGTTTTCCACATAAATGACGGCGTTCGCGGGCGACATCCAGGAATGCGGGTTCGGCTTGCCGCTGTAAGGCCCTTCGCCGATGCCCATGGGATCGATGCCCTCCGTGAGCACCACGCTGGGCACGTTCCTCACCTGCTGGAGAAATTTTTCAAACCAGCGCTCCAGCCCGAGGCCGTTCCAAAGCACGAGATCGGCGTCCTGCGCCTTCACGAGGTCGAGCGGCGTCGGCTCGTAGTCGTGGATTTCCGCGCCGGGCTTGGTGATGGACTCGACGATGGCGGCGTCACCGGCCACGTTCTGCGCGATGTCCTGGAGGATGGTGAAGGTGGTCAGGATGCGCTTTTTGCCATCGGCGGGCGCTTCGGGCGCGGGACCGCAGGAGGCGAGGCAAAGCATGGCGGCGAGCAGGGTGGGGATAAGTTTCATGGTCAGAATTCAAACTTGAGGCCGAGGTAAATCATGCGCGGCTGGCGCGGACCATAGACATACGTCGAATCGTGGAAAGGGCCGCGATCCAAATCGTCCTGAAAGTCATCGAAGAGGTTTTTCACGCCGAGGCTGGCGGTGAGCGCGCGCCCTGACTGAAGCTGGAATTTTTTCGTCATGCCGATGTCCACGGTGAAGAAACTGCGCGTGCGGTTCAGCTCGTTGCGCACCTGGGCGCCAGTGCTGTCGGTGACGATGTGGGGCACGAGCATGGGGCCGGTGAGACGCCCGGCCAGGAAGAACTCGGCCCAGCCCGCGTCGTAAGCGGCGCGCGCCACGCCGAAGCGCTCCGGCAGGCGTGTGTAGCGGTCGCTGAGGATGAGATTGTCCCCGGGAGCGCCGGTGCCGAGCAGTTCCTGGGCGCTGTCGAAGTAGCCGCGCTGCTCGGTGTAGCTGAGGTCGAGCGTGAAGGGCGCGAAGTCGAGAAACACCGCCAACTCTCCGCCATAGACGGCCGAACCGCCGCCGTTGCGTTTGGTGAACTCGAGCACGTTGGGCGTGGCGGGGTTGTCGGTCTCGACGTTGATAAATGTGTCACGCAGCCAGGTGTGGTAGAGATTCATCTCCACACGCACGCGCTCGGTGATCTCCCACTCGGGGGCCAGGGAGGCGGTCATGGAGCGCTCCTCGCGCAGGCCCTGCGCCAGTGTGATGCTTTGGAGCTGGCCGCCGACGTTGTTGACGTGCAGATCCTCGTCAAAAGTCTCCGGCGCACGGAAGCCGGTGCTCCAGCCACCGCGGATGCGGAAGCGGTCCGTGGGCGAGTATTTGACGGCGACACGCGGCGAGAGCACGGCGTCCTCCAGCTCGGAGTGGAAGTCCACGCGCGTGCCATAAACGAGGTTCCACTGCTCGGAGGGCGTCCAGTCATGCTGGAGCATGATGCCGAGGTTTTCATAGCGGTCACGAAAGGCGCGCCCGAGGGCGATCTGCGTGTCCTCGATGATCTCGTTCCGGTATTGCAGGCCGAGGGTGACGATGTGGGTCGCGTCCGGTTTCCAGTTGAAGGCGCTGTCGAACAAATGCAGGCGGTTGTCCGTGGTGCCAAAGCCGAGTTGCGGCGTCCAGGCGGGATCAAAGAACGGGCTGGCGGGATCGCCGCTGCCGAGCGTGGCCTCGCCTCCGTAGTAGCTGTCCCGCGCCACATCGCTCAGCGAGTAGGAAAAGCGGAAGTCGAAGTGGTCTCCCGCCTCCTGCGTCCAGCCGAGCGTGAGCACCTGGCGCAGCGTCTGGATTTCCTCGCCGATGAGCACCTGGTTCGGCGGCGCGTCGAGGTCGTTGCTGCCGCCGCGCCGATCCTCGGAGGTGGCCAGGTAATCGAGCGAGAGCTTCGCCGTGTCATCCGGCCGCCACCAGGCGCGCACGCCGCCGGCCCAGAGGTCGCGCCGGGCGATGTCGCTAAAGCCGTCCTTGTTCCGGTCCACGGCGGCGCTGTAGCCCCTCATGCCGTGCAGGGTGATGCCATAGCCCGCGTCGTGGCTGACGAGGTGGAAGACGGCGGAGCCCGTCGGCTGGCCGGCGTCGAGCTGGTTTTCCAGGTGCTCGTAGCCGAGGTTGATCTCGCCGCCGGAGATTTCCGGCTCTCGCGGGATGACGTTGATGACACCGGCCACCGCGCCCGGCCCGTAAAGCGCGGAGCCGCCGCCTTTGACGATCTCGATGCGCTCGACCAGCGCGGAGGGGATCTGCTCCAGACCATACACGGCGGCCAGGCCGGTGAAATTCGGAATGCCGTCGGCCAGCACGCTCACATAGCGCTGCTGCAGGCCGAGCATCTGCACCTCGGGCGCGCTACAGTTCTGGCAGGTGGACTCCATGCGCAGGCCGGGATTGTACTCCAGCGCCTCCGCCAGCGTCACGGCGCGCACCTGGCGCAGCTCCTCCTGGCCGAAGACCTGGGTGCGCACGGCGGTCTCCTTCAGCCCGCGCGGCGTGCCGGTGCCGGTGACGACGACCTCGTCGAGAATCTCGGCCTCCTGCGCTCGCAGGGTCGAAACGGATGCCAGGGAGAGAAGGAAAACGGCGGCGGGCAGGCGGATCGGCATGAGGCGGGTATTCATCAGAAAAGCAAAGTTAGACCGGCCTATGGTTCTGCTCCGGCCTCATGACGCAAGCGCAAAATTAGTCCAGGCTAACTTTATTCAGCCTAGCTTCCTCAAGGCGCAAAGTAGTTTGCCAGCCCGCAGGGCCATATTCTTCGACATCAGCTCACCGTTAAATGACTCTGGTCTGATTCAGCCCTGATGCCGATTTTTTTCGGTAATTGGGTATTCCTGACCGAAAACCCCGGTGCCAGGTTAATCTGCCGGTTTGAGCAGCGCTGGGGTGCTTGCTGTCTGGCCGAGCAGGCGGCCTTCGGAGTCGAATACCTGGATGCGGTAGCCGTGATAGCGGTGCCCGGATTCTTCGATGCGCTTGAAGCGGGCCCGACGCCCACTGCCGATGCGTTCGCTGTGCTGCGGCGTCCAGGTGTAGGCGACGCCAGGGGTTTCGAGACTGGTCTGGGAACCGGCGGCGAGGCTGAGGCTGCTGCTGCCTTCTTTTTGGACGACGGTGTCATTGGCTCCTTTTTGAAGTCTGGAGGCAAAGAGAGTCCATTTGAGGGTGAGGTTCTCCTGGGCAGCGGCGGAGCCATTGCGAACCTGAATGGCGAGGGCCTTGGTTTCGGTCTTTTCGGGCGTTTTGCCGTCTTTGGTGTCGCGTCCGAGGTTTTTGACCTCGGCACGGATGGTGATGGGCATGGATTGGGCGTGGAGGCGGTCGAGACCGCAAACGCCGAGGAGGATCAGGAGAAGGCTGAGGCTGTGATGGCGCATGGTTGATGGTCGGTTGGAAACTCGCGGCATGGTTTCACACGCCGCCGCCGAGGGCTTTGTAGAGGGCGACGCTGGTCTGGAGCTGGCGCTTTTTGAGGTCGAGGAGGCTGAGGCGGGCGTCGAGGGCGGCTTGCTGGGCGCTGAGGGATTCGAGGTAGGTGGCGCGGGCGTTTTTGAAGAGATCTCCGGCGGTGGTGATGCTGGTGGTGAGGAGCCGGACCTGCTGCTGCTTGACGCTGCGGGCTTGATCGAGCAGACGCAGGAGGCTGAGCTGGTTATTAACCTCGACGTAGCCGTTCACGAGGGCCTGCTGGTAGCTGTAGAGGGCTTCGAGCTGCGTGGCGCTGGCTTCTTTGAACTGCGCTTTGATGGCGGCGCGGTTGATGAGCGGGGCGATGAGGCTGCCGGCGGCGTTGTAGGTGGCGCTGTGGGCGGTGACAAGTAGCTCAGGGCGGAAGGCTTGCAGTCCGAGCAGGCCGGTGAGGCTGAGGCTGGGGTAAAACTGCGCTTTCGCGGTGGCGAGGTCGGCTTTGCTGGCGGCGACTTCGAGTTCGGCGGCGCGAATGTCGGGGCGGTTCGCTAAATAGGTGGCGGGGACTTTGCTGGCGAGGCTGGGGAGTCGTGCGGCGGCGAGATCGCTGCTGCGGGGGATGTTTCGCCGCTGCTCGCCGAGGAGCATGCTGATGCTGCCTTCCGTCTCGACGATGGTCTGCTGGACTTCGAGTTTCTGGCTGTCGAGGTCGAGGAGCTGGGCCTGGAATTGCTCGACGGCGAGCTGGTTGGCGGCTCCGGCCTGCTTCTGCGCTTTGAGGGCTTCGAGGGCTTCGTTTTGGATGCGTTTGGTGTCGGCGAGGGTGCTGAGCTGGGCGTCGAGGGCGACGAGTTCGTAGTAGGCGGTGGCGAGGTCGGCGATGAGGGTGGTCTGCACCCAGCGGCGGGCTTCATCACTGGCGAGCAGGCGGGTGGCGGCGGCTTCGCGCTGGCTGCGGAGTTTGCCCCACAAGTCGATCTCCCAGGTGGCCTGGAAGCCGATGAGGTAGTCGGGCAGATCGCGAGGAATGGTCATGCCCTCGGCGCGGTAGATGGGCGTGCCGTTGTTGCCTGCGCCGTCCATGGTGTAGTCGCCAAATTTCGTGCGGGAGTAGCCAGCGACGCCATCGACGGTGGGCCGCAGGGCGCCACGGGCGGCGATGAGGCGGGCGCGGGAGCCTTCGATGCGCTGGAGGGCGATTTTGAGGTCGAAATTGCTCTTCAGGGCGCTGTCGATGAGGGCGAGCAGCTTCGGATCGCTGAAGTAGCTGTGGTAAGGAATGCTGGGCGCAGGCGGTGGAGCAGGGGTTTGAGGCGCAGAAGGCGTTTGAGCGGTTTTTTTGGTGAAAAGCCGGGAAAAGAAGCCGGGGCGCTTTTCTTCGGCGTGGACTGAGCTGGCCGAAATGAGAACCCAAACGGCCAAATGGATGAAGTTGGAGGTTTTGAGGCGAAACATGGTCTTTTAAGCGTTGGCGGTGATGTGGTCGGCGATGTCTTCCATCTGCTCGGTGAGCGGCATTTGCTCGTCCTGCTTCCGGGTGAAGAACTCGGCGAAGGTGGCGAAGATGAAGTAGAGGCCGGGGGTGATGATGACGCCGAAGACGGTGCCAAAGATCATGCCACCGGCGGCGGAGGCGCCGATGGTGCGATTGCCGACGGCACCGACGCCGCTGGCGAGCAGCAGGGGGATGAGTCCGGCGACAAAGGCGAGCGAGGTCATCAAGATGGGCCGCAAACGGGAGACGGAGGCTTCTACTGCGGCCTGGAGCGGTGTTTTGCCCGCACGATGGCGCTGCGCGGCGAACTCGACGATGAGGATGGCGTTTTTCCCGAGCAGGCCGATGAGCATGATCATGGCGACCTGGGCGTAGATGTTGTTGTCCAGGCCCATCCAGTCGAGGAAGAGGAAGGCGCCGAAGATGCCGGTGGGCAGGCTGAGGATGACGGGCAGCGGCAGCAGGAAGCTCTCGTATTGGGCGGAGAGCAGCAGATAGACGAAGACGAGGCAGATGATGAAGATGATGACGGCTTCATTGCCGGCGGAGACCTCGTCGCGGGTCATGCCCGCCCAGTCGATGCCGTAGCCTTTGGGCAGTTTGTTTTTGGCCACGTCGAGAATGGCGGCGATGGCCTGTCCGCTGCTGAATCCGGCGGTGGCCTCGCCATTGAGTTCGGCGGAGGGGAACATGTTGTAGCGGGTGATCTGGTCCACGCCATAGACCTTCTCCAAGGTGATGAGCGAGGAGAGCTGGATCATCTCGTCCTGGTCGTTTTTGACGGTGAGCTGGAGCAGGTCCTCCGGGCGGGCGCGGTAATCCGGCAGGGCCTGGACCATGACTTTATACATCTGGCCGTAGCGGATGAAGTTTGTGGCGTATTCGCCGCCGAGGTGGGTTTGCAGCGTGCCCATGATGTCGCTGGTGGTGACGCCTTTTTGCGCGGCTTTGGCGGTGTCCACCTTCACCATGTATTGCGGGTAATTGGCGCTGAAGATGGTGAAGGCGCTGGCGATCTCGGGGCGGGCTTTGAGGTCTTCGATGAACTGGTTCACGACCTTTTCCATGCGGGTGAGATCGCCGCTGCCGGTTTTGTCGAGCAGGCGCAGCTCGAAGCCGCTGGCATTGCCGTAGCCGGGGACGGCAGGCGGCGGGAAGACCTCGATGGAGGCGGCTTTGAGGTGCTCCGTGCGCTGGGCGACGAGGTCTATGACATCGTCGAGCGTTTCTTTTCGCTCGTTCCAGTCCTTGAGGTTCACGAGACAGGTGCCGTAGGTGGCACCGGTGCCGTCAGAGAGGATGTTGGTGCCGGAGAGGGTCGAGATGGATTTGATGGCGGGGATGTCGGCGCAGAGACGCTGGATTTCGTTCACGACTTCCTTCGTGCGCTCCAGCGTAGAACCTGCGGGCGTGGTGATGCTGATGTAAAAGCTCCCCTGGTCTTCATTTGGGATGAAGCCGGTGGGCAGCTTGCCACTCCAGACGACGGTGCCGTAACAAAAGCCTGCGAGCATGAGCAGCGTGACGATGCGACGCCCGCCAATCGCGGTGATGAACCGGCCATAACGCGAGGCGAGGCCGTCATACGCGGCGTTGAACTTGCCGAAGAACCACGCTAGCGGGCCGCGCTTCACCGTGCCATGCGTGTTTCTCAACAGCAGGGCACAAAGCGCTGGCGTGAGGGTGAGCGCGATGACGCCGGAGAGCACGATGGAGATGGCCATCGTGACGGAGAACTGGCGGTAAAAGATGCCGCTGGGGCCGGACATGAAGGCCACTGGAATGAACACCGCCGCCATGACGAGGGTGATGGCCACAATGGCTCCGGCGATTTCGTGCATGGCCTGCTCCGTGGCCTCGCGCGGGGAGAGGTGCGTCCCTTCCATCTTCGCATGCACGGCCTCGACGACGACGATGGCACCATCCACGACGATGCCGATGGCGAGCACGAGAGCGAAGAGCGTGATCAGATTCAGCGAGAAGCCGAACATGCCCATGAACATGAAGGTGCCGATGAGCGAAATGGGCACCGCAAGTGTGGGCACGAGCGTGCTGCGCCAGTCTTGAAGGAAAATGAACGTGACGAGGGAGACGAGGATGAATGCCTCGATCAAGGTGCGCAGCACCTCATGCACGGAGGCGTCGAGAAAGCGGGACACGTCGTAGCTGACCTCGTAGTCCATGCCTTCGAGGAACGTGGCTTCCTTCAGCTCGGCGATGCGTGTTTTCACCGCGGCGATGACCTCGCTGGCATTGGAACCAGGAAGCTGCTTGAGCATAATGGCAGCGCAGGGGCGTCCATTGAGCTTCGCCTCCACATCGAAGTAGGTGGTGCCGAACTCGACATCCGCCACGTCTTTGAGGCGCAGCACCTGGCCGTCGGCGGTGGCGCGCAGCGGGATGTCGCGATATTGGTCCTCGGTGTTGTATTTGCCGGTGTAGCGCACGACATATTGCAGCTCGCGGGCGGCTTTGTCGGAGCTTTCGCCGATCTTGCCGGGCGCGGCTTCGAGGTTTTGCGCGTCGATGGCTTCGAGCACGTCATCGGTGGAGAGCTTGAACTGGCGCATCTTGTCCGGCTTCAGCCAGACACGCATGGCATACTCCTTGGCGCCGACGATGTCGGCATAACCCACGCCTTTGATGCGCTTCAGCTCGGCGAGGACGTTGATGTCGGCGAAGTTGTAGAGAAACTTTTCGTCGATGTCGTCCTTGGTGCTGAAGAGGTTCAGATACATCAGCATGGCGTTCTCCTCCTTGGCGATCTTCACGCCGTTGCGGACGATTTCCTCCGGCAGCTCGCCCATGACAGCGGCGACGCGGTTTTGCACGTTCACGGCGGCCACATCAGGATCGGTGCCGATCTCGAAAAGAATCTGCACCACGCCGACGCCGTCGTTACCCGCATCGGAGGACATGTATTTCATGCCGGGCACGCCATTGATGGCGCGCTCCAGCGGCACGATGGCGGCCTTGGTGACAGTTTCCGCGTTCGCGCCGGTGTATTCGACGGTGACGTTCACCTCCGGCGGGGCGATGGCGGGAAACTGCGTCATCGGCAGCTTCGTGAGCGCGAGGCCGCCGAGCAAGGTGATGATGATGGAGATCACCATCGAGAGAACGGGACGATGAATGAAGATTCGAGTCATGAGAGTGTCAGAGTGGTCCGCACAGTCCTCTGTGCGGGGCTTTCAAAGATGAGGCTGATTCCGCACAGAGGACTGTGCGGACCAATGTTCAGCGCAGGGCGACTTCGCCGCCCTCTTTCATCTGCGGCTGGATGATTTCGCCCTCGCGGACGCTCTGGATGCCCTCCAGCAGCACGGTGTCCTCGGCTTTCAGGCCATCGCGGATCACGAAGCGGTTATCGAGGCGCAGCGATGGCTCAATGGCGCGGAGCTGCACTTTTCCATCACCGCCGACGCAATAGACGCAGAGCTTGTGCTGAACCTCGAAGGTGCAGCGCTGCGGGATGACGAGCGCGTTTGCCACCGGGGTCTCGACGATGACTTTGCCACTGGCGCCATGCTTCACAAGCTGCTGCGGATTGGCAAAACGGGCGCGGAAGGCGATGCAGCCCGTCTCCGGCGACACGACGCTGTCCCAGCTCTCGATCTTGCCGGCCTGCTCATGCTTGCTGCCATCGGCGAGGAAGAGGGAGATGCTCTGCGCGGCGCCTTTTTCCTTGTTTCTCGCGAGGTCGAGGTATTCCGCCTCGGAGACATTGAAGTAGGCGAGGACATCCGTGTCATCCGAGAGCGTGGTGAGCGCCTCGCCCTCCTCGATGATGCTGCCCGCTTTTTTGGGCAGGCGGCTGATGACACCGCTGAAGGGCGCGTGAATCTGCGTGTAGGTGAGCTGCGTGCGGGCATCGAGCACGTCAGCCTCGCTTTCGGCGATCTTGGCCCGCGCGGCTTCCACCTTCACCACAGCCAGGTCATGCTCCGTGCTGGCGATGATGTTTTTCTCCAGAAGGGATTTGGTGTTCGATGCCTCGATCTCGGCGGATTTCAGCTCGGACCTGGCGCTGAGCAGCGCGGCCTCCGCCCGCTTGAGCTGTGCCTGAAACTCCTGGTCGCTGAGGGTGAAGAGAAGCTGCCCTTCCTTCACACGCTCGCCCTCATCCACATGCACTTTGGCGAGGAAGCCATCCACCCGCGCGCCGACCTCGATATGCCGAGCGCTGCGGATCTCCGCCACATACTCGCGCTTGTCCGCCACGTTGGTGATGGAGGGATGAAAGGCGGGATAAGCGGAAGGAGAGGCCGCTTTCGTGCTTTCAGAGGAAGCCGCCGCCGCTTTTTCGCCGCAGGAGGTCAGCGCGGAGCAAAGCAGGGATGAAATGCCGGTGATGACGAGAGTATGAATGAAAAGTGATGGTTTCATGAGGGCGTGAATGGGGTTGCTTTGGCCCCGGCACCTTCGTTGCAGAACGCAGAACCGTCATGTCAGGCAGGTGAAATGGCTCCTGTAGGTCAGGGGAAGCTCCTGCCTGACATCCGCACCCTACGGCGATGTCAGGCCGGGCCTTACTTTATCAAACCTGAATCGCACCAGCGCATCGCTTCCCGCAAAAGATCGGTGTGGGTGCCGAGCTTCAACTTTTCTTTGATGCGTGCGCAATAGACCTGGACGGTCTTGATGCTGATGTGGAGCTGGTCGGCGATGTCGCGGGTGTCCTTTCCCTGGCCGAGCATGCGAAAGACCTCCAGCTCGCGGTCGCTGAGATCCTCCAGCGAGGTCACGCCACCTGAGCCGCCGAGAAACTTTTCCGTCATCAACTCCTTCATCTCTTCGCTGATGAAAAGCTTCCCCTCCAGCACCTGGCGGATGGCGGTGATGATCTTTTTTGTGGTGTCCCGCTTGCTGACGTAGCCACGCGCCCCAGCACGCAGGGCGCGCTCGGCGTAGGTCAGCTCGTCGTGCATGGAGAGCATGATGATTTTGCTTTCATGGGCGACGGGGCGCAGATCCTTCACCAGCTCCAGGCCGGAACCGGAGGCCAGCGTGATGTCCACGATGATGACGTGGGGCTGCTGCTTCTCGATCTTTGTCAGGGCGTCTGGAGCGGACTCCGCCTCGCCGATGACGACAAGGTCAGGTTGCTGGGAAATGAGGGTGGTGAGCCACTCGCGGACGAGCGGGTGGTCGTCCACGATAAAAACGGTATGCACAGAGGTGGATGGCGTCTCAGTCATGGGTTTCAGCAGATTCAGCGGCTGTGCGGACGGTGACGCAGGTGCCACGCGGCAGGCGTTTCACCTGAAAATCCGCGCCGATGAGGGAAGCGCGGTGGCACATGATATGCAAGCCCATGCCGGTGGCGGAGCTGATATCCGCCGGCAGCCCCTCGCCATCATCCTCAATGCTCATGATCATGTGGGCGGTCTCCTGGGTCAGGGTGATGGCGATGTGCTTTCCCCGGCTGTGTTTGACCGCGTTGCGCACCGCTTCCTGGGCGATGCGGAAGAGGTGGGTGGTGGTGTGGGTGTCATTGAGCAGCACGAGCTGCGGCAGGCGCAGCTCGCAGAGAAGGGGCGTGTTTGCAGTCGTTCGTTCAGCAAGAGCACGAAGGGCCGCCGTGATGCCCTGGGCGTCCATTTCCACCGGTGCGAGCCCCCGCGCGATACTGCGGGAGAGATCAATGCCCTCCTCGACGAGCCTCACCACCTGCTCTGAGTCCCTGGGTTCTGGCTTTGCCCCGGATTCAATCTTGCTGTGCAGCACCTGGGCGGCGAGCGCAGCCCCCGTGAGGTGCTGACAGAGGCTGTCGTGCAGATCATGACCGATGCGGCGCTGCTCACTCTCGCTGGCCTCAATGAGGGCATGCTCGAGGTTCTCCCGCTTGTGTACTTCTGCCTGAAGTGCCGAGGTGCGGTCCGCCACACGGGTTTCCAGGTGCAACTGCGCCTCCCGCAGCCGATGCAGCATCAGGACGACTGTGAAATAGAAGCCCGTGGCGATGATCACATTCCACCAGGGAACCAGATGGGAGGAAAACTGGATGCCGCTGGCAAGGTCCCCCACCAAGGAGAACATGACCGCCAGCAAACTGAACACCCCCGCCTGCTTCCAACCGCGATACCACGCGGCCAGCCCGATGGGCAGCAGGTAGAACGCGGAAAACTGCATCTCAAAGCCTGTGGCATAGTCGAGCGCGGCCACGAACAACAGCAAAGAAAACAAGGTTCTTCGGGCAAAAAGCTGGGAATGAAAAGGGCGAAGCAGCAGTGTAAGACAGCCGGGTGAAAGACACCGACCTCTATCAACAGGTGCTGGGCTTGGACAAGCCATGGCAAGTTCGTGA